>Ga0210395_10000175_pt1 | contig 51291 bp, 48 predicted proteins | sample IncBWH4OmetaG_FD_150861 | JGI IMG/M metagenome (GOLD analysis project Ga0210395, IMG submission 150861) | Forest soil microbial communities from Barre Woods Harvard Forest LTER site, Petersham, Massachusetts, United States - Inc-BW-H-4-O ...
ATGACGACCCCAAACCCTTCGTCTGGACCAAACCCGCCGACGCCATTCTCGCCAAGCTCAACCGACTCCCTGTACCTTCTGTTTGATCCAGTGCACTAGCATACCAGCCACGAATCCGTGAGCTGGGGCTGATGTCATCCGTCGTCGAAGGGGAAAAGAGCGCCGACGCGGCGGCGCAACTGCCCCCCGATCACGTCTGCCTCACCAGCCCGAACGGATCGCTTGCCGCGGCGAAGGCGAACTGGAAACCGCTGGACGGCCGCAACGTCGTCGTCTGGCCCGATGCCGACGAGGCTGGCACCTCGCCGTGTATGGCGGAAAAGGGACGATTAAAGCTACTCGTTCCGCTATGCACGTCGCCTGGTCGACCACAATGAAGTCGAAATCGAAAGGGCGCCCAACCCCAAGGGTCAACGGCGAGAACGATTTGCTGCCGTCCTCGTACTCGATGCGGAAGATGGCAGCCGTACCAGCTTCAGCGCAGCGCCAGCAAGCAGGCGCGCGCGGCGGCGTCGAGGATAGCGTCTTTGTCGATGCCGTAGGCGCGGTAGAGGTCGGGAATGTCGCCCGATTGGCCAAACCGCTCGACCCCGAGCGGGACGACCGGATTGTGCCGGACGGCGCCGAGCCAGGACAATGTCGCCGGGTGGAAGTCCCCGACGGTGACAAGGCCAGCGCCCGGCCGCAACCGCGACAACAGCTGCTCGGCCGTTGATGTGCTGCCCTCGGTCAAGGCGGCGCGCCAGTCGCGGTGCAGCCGGTCCGGCGAGGTGACCGCGAGCAGACCCGCCTGCGGCACGTCCTCGGTCAGTTCGGCATGGGCGGCAAGCGCCTCGGGGGCGACAGCGCCGGAATAAACGACCGCCAGATCCGCATCGGACCCGGGTTCGCGCAGCCAATAGGCGCCGGCGATGATCGCGTCGGCGAGGGCCGCATCGAGCGGGCGGCGCGGCTGTTCGATCGGCCGCGTCGAGAGCCGGAAATAAACCGAGTCGCCATCCTCGCGCTGGATTTCGGCAAACGCCCAGCGCAACAGCACCGCCAGTTCGTCGGCATAGGCCGGCTCGAAACTCGCGAGCCCCGGCTGCGCCATGCCGATCAATGGCTCGCCGACAGATTGATGGGCGCCGCCTTCAGGCGCCAAGGTGATCCCCGCCGGCGTCGCCACCACGATGAACCGCGCGTCCTGATAGCAGGCGTAATTCAGGGCATCGAGCCCGCGCTTGATAAACGGGTCGTACAGTGTGCCCACCGGCAGCAAGCGGGCACCGAACAGCGGCCCCGCCAGACCAAGTGCGGCGAGCTGCAGAAACAGATTGCTTTCGGCGATTCCGAGCTCGATGTGCTGCCCTTGCGGCGACATGGCCCAGCGCTGCGCCGAGACGACCTTTTCCTCGCGAAACGTGTCGGCGCGCAGGGCGCGGTCGAAGATGCCGCGGCGATTGACCCAGGGCCCGAGGTTGGTCGAGACCGTGACATCGGGCGAGGTCGTCACGATATGCCGCGCCAATTCGCTGTCGCCGGCGGCAATGTCGCCGAGCAGGCGGCCAAAAGCCTCCTGTGTCGACTGGCGCTCGCCGCGCGGCACCGGCAGCCTCGCCGGCACCGGAACCAGCGCGGCCGTATGGCGGCGCGCGGCCGGCCCGGCCAACGGCACCTCTTCGAGAAAAGCCGCCAGCCGCGCGGGCGGCACGTAGAGGCCGGCGAAGCGGTCCCATTCGTCGCCCTCCGCCACCTGCATGCTGCGGCGGAACGCGGCCATCTGGTCGAGGTTCATCAGCCCGGCATGGTTGTCCTTATGCCCAGCAAAGGGCAGGCCGAAGCCCTTGATCGTATAGGCGATAAAACAGGTCGGCCGGTCGTCGGCGATGGCGTGAAAGGCGTCGAGCACGGTGGCCATGTCATGGCCGCCGAGATTGGTCATCAGCCGCTGCAATTCGCCGTCGTCGTGGTCGTCGAGGATCGCGCGGATCCCAGGATAGCGGTTGAGGTCGCGGTGCAGATGCTCGCGCCAGCCCTCCCCGCCCTTGTAGACCAGCGCCGAATAGAGCGAGTTTGGGCAGGCGTCGATCCATTCGCGCAGATGATGGCCGTCGGTCCGGGCAAAGGCTGCCTCCAACAGCCGCCCGTATTTGAGGCTGACGACGCGCCAGCCCATCATTTCGAACATCGCGTCGATGCGGCCGAACAGCCGATCGGAGACAACGGCATCGAGGCTCTGGCGGTTGTAGTCGATGACCCACCAGAGATTGCGGACATCGTGTTTCCAGCCTTCGAGCAACGCCTCGAAGATGTTGCCCTCGTCGAGTTCGGCGTCGCCGGCAAGCGCGATCATGCGGCCGGGCGGTTCGTCGGTCAGGATCAGCTCCTTCAAACGCAAATAGTCCTGCGCGATCGAGCTGAACAACGTCATGCCGACGCCGAGCCCGACCGACCCGGTCGAGAAGTCGACGATGTCGCCGTCCTTGGTCCGCGACGGGTAGGATTGGGCGCCGCCAAAGGCGCGAAACCGTTCGAGCTTTTCCTGCGTCTGATGGCCAAGCAGGTATTGGATCGCGTGAAAGACCGGCGAGGCGTGCGGTTTGACCGCGACCCGGTCCTGCGGCCGCAGCACGTCGAGATAGAGTGCGGTCATCAAGGTCGCGACTGAGGCGCTCGACGCCTGATGGCCGCCGACTTTGAGGCCGTCGCGGTTCGGCCGCAGATGGTTGGCGTTGTGGATCATCCACGTCGACAGCCACAGTATCTTGCGCTCGAGCGCGCTGAGGCAGGCGAGCTTGTCGTCGGGCTCAGCACTCGGCTTCGCCGCAGCATCGCCGGTCAAGGTCCGCAGCATTGTTCAACTCCCGCTCGGGCAATCAGCTTAGCCGATTGTTGCTGGAAAATCTGCGCCCCTCGCCCGCGGTTTGACCCAGCCCCGAGCGATGCTTAAATAGGGGATTGCCTGCCGAATGGCGGCAGCGGAGACAGGAGCGGCAAGGACATGGCCGAAAGCATCGGCGAGGTCGCGGAGCGGCGGATCGTATTGACCGAGAACGCGGCGCGCCATATTGCCGCGCTGCGGACCCAGGAGCAGGCGGAAGAGGCATTGCTGCGGATCGCGGTTTCGGGCGGCGGCTGCTCCGGATTCCAGTACGGGTTCAGTTTTGACGATCAGAAGAACGAGGACGATGTCGTCTTTGAGCGCGACGGCGTGGGCGTTGTCGTTGACGAGGTTTCGCTCGACCTTTTGAAGGGCGCCGAAATTGATTTTGTCGAGGACCTAATGGGGGCCGCGTTCCAAATCCGCAACCCGAACGCCGCTTCGTCCTGCGGCTGCGGCAATTCGTTTTCGATCGCCTGATCCCGCGCGGCGCCTGATGGCCCTGAAGATCGCCAGCTGGAACGTCAATTCGGTCAAGGTGCGGCTGCCGCTGCTGATTGCCTTTCTGCAAGACGCGCAGCCGGACGTGCTGTGCTTGCAGGAAACCAAATGCCCGGCGACGGATTTCCCCCGGTTCGAAATAGAGGGGCTGGGATATCGCGTCGAAACCATCGGCCAGCGCGCCTATAACGGGGTGGCGCTGTTGTCAAAGCGCCCGGCCGAGGAACTCGTTGCCGGCCTCCCCGGAATGCCGGATGACGAGCAGCCGCGCTACCTCGAAGCGTCCTTTGGCGAGGTTCGGGTCGCCTCGATCTATTTACCAAACGGCAACCCGGTCGGTACCGACAAATTCACCTACAAGCTCGCCTGGATGGAGCAGCTGGTCAGCCGAGCTCAAGACCTCTTGCGCCGGGAAATTCCGTTCGTGCTCGCCGGCGACTACAACATCTGCCCAGCCGACGAGGATGTGTACGACCCGGTGGCGTTTCGCGACGACGCGCTGTGCCGTTTGGAGTCGCGTTCGCGGTTTCGCGCGCTGATGTATCTCGGTCTGACCGACGCCTACCGCGTGTTTCACCGCGAGCCGCATCGGTATACTTTTTGGGATTATCAGGCCGGGCGCTGGAATCGCGACGAAGGGCTGCGCATCGACCATTTGCTGCTCTCGCCCCATGCCGCCGACCGGGTCGCGGCGTGCGAGATCGACAAGAAGCCGCGCGCTAAGGACCGCGCCTCCGACCACACCCCGATCTGGTGCGAACTCGCGATCTGAGCGCCTTGGCGCATCACCCGCCGGCGTCCACGATCCGCGGCGGCGAGCGCCGGCGCGCCGCACCATCGAGCCGGCATTACTCCCGCATCTTCGCCTTGTCGGGGTCCGGCGGATAGGCGTGCCGGTCGCCGTTGCCGTCTTCGACCGCCCATCCGCCGTAGCCGTCATCCGCATGGATCGCGCAGCGTCCGATCGGCACCTTGCCGTAACCGCCCGGGATGTCGAGCACATAGGTCGGCTGGCACAACCCGGAAACCCGGCCACGCAACCCCTGCACGAGGCGCTGCCCCGCCGCGATCCCGGTGCGGAAATGCGCCGTGCCGCGGGCGAGGTCGGCATGGTGCAGGTAATAGGGTTTGACACGCATCGCCACGAGCCCGCGGAACAGCGCCTCCAATGTCGCCTCGTCGTCGTTGACCCCGCGCAGCAGCACGGTCTGCGACACGACCGGGACGCCGGCCCGCACGAGCCGGGTTACGGCCGCTTTCGCCGCCGGCGTCAGCTCGCGCGGATGGTTGGCGTGGACCGCGACCCACACCGCTTTTTCCGCTTGCAGCGCCGCGGCCAGCGCCGGTCCCACGCGGCGGGGGTCGACGATCGGGACGCGGGTATGAAAACGGATCACGCTGAGATGCGGGATCGCGTCGAGGGTTTGCACGATCGCGGCGAGTCGGCGCGGGGCCAGCACAAACGGGTCGCCGCCGGTGACGATGACCTCCCAAATCTCCGGCCGCTCGCGGATATAATCATAGGCGCGTTCGAGCGCCGCCGGCTCCAGCATCGCCGGCGTCTTGCCGACGACCTCGCGGCGGAAGCAGAAGCGGCAATAGACCGGGCAGACCAGGGTCGGCTTCAGCAGCACCCGGTCGGGATAGCGATGGACGATGCCCGGCACCGGCGACCAGCGTTCGTCGCCGATCGGGTCGGCGAATTCCTCGGCGCTGGTCATCAGTTCGGCCCCACTCGGCACGAACTGCGCCGCGATCGGATCGGTGGGCTCGCCCGGATCGATCAGCGCCGCCATGTCCTCGGTCACGGCGACCGAATAGCGTTCCGCGACCCGCCGAATCTCGTCGAGCCGACCGGCTTCGACCAGCCCGGCGGAGAGGAAATCCTCTGGACTTACGATCCGCGCTCTAACTTCCCCAGGCATTGGAAAGTTAGACCGGCACGAGCCGGTCATAGGCTGCTTTGAGGCGGTCGCGGTCGCGGCTCGCATCGGCCTCGCGCAAGCGCTGGTCCTCGACCACCTCGGGTTTCGCCTTGGCCAAAAATTGCGAATTGCCGAGCTTCGCCGCGATCTTGGAAATTTCGCTGTCGAGACGGCCTATCTCCTTGGCAAGCCGCGCCTTTTCGCGCGCGAGATCGACGATCTCGCCGAGCGGCAAGATCAGCGTGGCCCCCTCGATCACGATCTGGATCGCACCCGAGGGTGCCGAATTCGCCGGCTCTATCCGGTCGATCCGTGCAAGACGGGCGAAGTGCTCGCCATGGCGGGCCAGCATTTCGGCCGCCGCGGGTTCGGCGTCTCGGATCAGGAGCGGCACACGCGCCGCCGCCGGCACATTCATCTCGGCGCGCACTCCGCGGATTGCCGATATCGCCGCGACAACCCACTCCATTTCGCCCGCTGCCTCGCGATCGGCGTCGGACGTGAGTCCCGGCCATGGCGCCGAGATCAGCATGCCGGCCTTCTCACCGGCCAAATTGCACCACAGTTCTTCAGTGACGAAAGGCATGATCGGGGTCAGCAAATGCAGCACACGGCCGAGTATCCAAGCCGTGATGCCCCGCGTCTCGCGGCGCGCCTGATCGTCGTCGCCTTGCAGGATCGGCTTGGTGAACTCGATATACCAGTCGCAGAACGTGCCCCAGACGAACTGGTAGAGCCGCCCGGCGGCCTCGTCGAACCGATAGGCGTCGAGCGCGCCCGTTACCTCGCCCGCGCAATCGGCCGCCGCAGTCATGATCCAGCGGTTGACGGTCAGCCGCGCCGCCGCCGGCGAAAAGCCGTCGACCGGAGCGCAGCCGTTCAACTGCGCATAGCGCGCCGCGTTCCACAGCTTGGTCGCAAAGTTGCGATAGCCCTCGACCCGGCTCTCGGCGAGCTTGATGTCGCGGCCGGGCGCGGCTAGTGCCGCCAGCGTAAAGCGCAGCGCGTCGCAGCCGTAGCGATCGATCAGCTCCAACGGATCGATGATGTTGCCGCGCGACTTCGACATCTTCTGGCCGCGCTCATCGCGCACTAGCGCATGGATGTAGACCGTGCGGAACGGCACGTCCCCCATGAAGTGCAGCCCCATCATCATCATCCGGGCGACCCAGAAAAAGATGATGTCGAAACCGGTCACCAGCACGTCGCCGGGGTAATAACGGGCGAGTTCGCACGTCTCCTCAGGCCAGCCGAGCGTCGAAAACGGCCACAATGCCGACGAAAACCAAGTATCGAGCACGTCCTCGTCGCGGCGCAATTCGACCGGGTGGCCATACTTGGCCTCGGCCTCGGCAACCGCCTCGGCCTCGCTCTCGGCGACAAAGACGGCGCCGCCCGGCCCGTACCACGCCGGGATCCGGTGCCCCCACCACAACTGGCGCGAAATGCACCAAGGCTGGATGTTGCGCAGCCACTCGAAGAATGTGTTCTCCCATTGCCGCGGCACAAAGGAGGTATGCCCGTCTTCGACCGCGGCGATCGCCGGCGTCGCCAGCACCCGCGCGTCGCAAAACCACTGGTCGGTCAACCACGGCTCGATGACCACGCCGGAGCGGTCGTGATGCGGGATCATCAAGGTATGGTCCGCGACCTGTTCGAGCAGCCCGGCGGCGTCGAGGTCCGCGACCACCTTGTCGCGCGCGGCAAAGCGGTCGAGCCCGCGATAGGGCGCCGGCACGGCGTCGTTCATCCGGGCATCGGCGTCGAAGATGTTGATCAGCGCCAGCCCATGCCGGCGGCCGACCTCGAAATCGTTGAAATCGTGCGCCGGGGTGATCTTGACCGCACCGCTGCCGATCTCCGGGTCGGCATATTCGTCGGCGACGATCGGGATCAGCCTGCCGGCCAGCGGCAGCCGCACCGACTTGCCGACAAGATTGGCATAGCGCGCGTCATCCGGATGAACGGCGACGCCGGTGTCGCCGAGCATCGTCTCCGGCCTCGTCGTCGCGACGATGATGAAGCGGCCGGGAAACTGCGCCACAGGATAGCGGATGTGCCACAAGAAGCCCTTGGTCTCGCGGTTGTCGACCTCGAGATCGGAGATCACCGTGTGCATCTCCGGGTCCCAGTTGACGAGCCGCTTGTCGCGGTAAACCAGCCCCTCGCGGTAGAGCCGGACGAACACTCTGCGTACCGCGCCGGCAAGACCGGGATCCATCGTAAACCGCTCGCGCGCCCAATCCGGCGAGCAGCCGAGCCGGCGCAGCTGGTTGACGATGGTGCCACCCGACTCGGCTTTCCACTCCCAGACGCGCTCGACAAATTTGTCCCGGCCGAGCGCGCGCTTATTGATCTGTTGCTCGGCAAGCCGGCTGGTCACGACGATCTCGGTGGCGATGCCGGCGTGGTCGGTGCCGGGCTGCCACAGCGCGTCTCGCCCACGCATGCGCTCGAAGCGAACGAGGATGTCCTGCAGTGTGAAGTTGAGCGCGTGGCCCATATGCAGGCTCCCCGTCACGTTGGGGGGCGGCATCATGATCGCATAGGGCGGCTTGGCGCTGTCGGGGTCGGCGGCGAAGGCGCCCGAGGCTTCCCATTGCGGGTACCAGCGTGCCTCCACCGCGGATGGTTCAAAGGTCTTTTCCAGCATCCCGAAACCGTCTTTGGCTAAGCGAACGGGCATTAAACACCCACGGCGCGAACGGCGCGCGCTAAATGTGGCACAGCTGCGCCGGAGAACCCGCGGCGGGCGTTTAGCGCAGCCCGGCCTCGCGGACGACGCGCTGGATCTCCTCGCGGACAAGGCGCTCGACGATGTCGGGAAGGTGGTCATCGAGCCACGCCCGCAGCAGCGGGTGCAAGGCATCGCGGACCATCTCTTCGAGCGTGCGGCCGCCGGCGCCGAGCGGCAGTTCGGGCACGGCGTGTTGTTTCCTCGGGATCGTCTCGAGCCGACCAAAGGCCGCGATTGCCGCCTCGGACGCCGCATCCGACAAGATATTTTCGCGAGCCGGACCCGATTTCGCCGCTTGGTCCGGATCGTTGCCCGGCGGCGCCGGTTCGATCCTCGCACCGCCCGGCGCCGGCGTATTTGCCGGATCAGCGCCGGAGGGCAGCGCCCCCGGCAATTTTCGCACCGAACCGTCAGCCTCGATGGCTTCGGTCAGTTCGAGAATACCGCTCTTTCCCACCGCACCGCTCCGCGGCGGGTGCGATGTGCGATTGTCCTCGGCGATGATCCGGCCGATCGACGCGATGATTTCCTCCATCGAAGATTCCGGCGGCGGGGATTTCGAAGTTGGCGGGTTCGCTTGGGGCTTATCTTCGCTCATGGGGTAGCCGGCAAAGACTAAGAATCTCCCTGAGCTAAGCAACAGCGGTCCAATTTTCCAGGATCCAGGGTGATCTTCGACTCAGGGTAATCCGCCGATCACTCCTTCAAGCCGCCGCCGAAGCCGGCCCACTTGTCCCTTACCTGATTGTAGTGCCGCTCCATGTCATAAATTTGCACCGGCAGATGAAGGTCCGCGGCGATCAGGCGCCCCGTGCCAGCGGCGAGATTATATTCGGCCAGCGCGGCATCGTGTTCGGCGGTGATCAGCTGTTGCTGGGTTGTCAGCAGAGTCTGGTTCTGGACTAGCACATCGAGCGTGGTGGCGGTGCCGACAAGCGCTTCCTGCTGTAATCCTTCGAGCGCGATCTGCGCTGCGCGCACCGCCGCCGCGAACGAGGAGATGCTGGCCCGCGCCGCCTTCAAGGTTTCCCAGGCGTCCTCTGTCGTCTGGACCGCGGCGCGGCGCGCGTCGTCGACCTGGCTGCGGCGTTGACCGACGGTTTGCTCGGCCTGTCGCGTCTGCGAATAGATCGCGCCGCCCTCATAGAGCGGCATGGTCATCTGCGCCATGATCGCGGCCGAACTTTCGACCGCGCTGCTAAGCGTGATCGACGGCGAAACCAACCGGCTCAGCGTCCCGACGAGGGAAATCTGCGGCAGCAATTGGCCCCGCACGACATCGATATTGTCGCGCGCCGCGAGCTCGGCGAAGTTCGCTGAAATAACATTGAAATTGTTGTCAGCGGCAAGGGTCAGCGCCTCTTCGCGCGTCGCCGGGAGCGTCGGGCGCTCGCGCGGCAATATCAGGATCCCGGGGGGATGCCCGACGACGCGGACATATTCAGCCCGAGCCTGGGCGAGCGTCCCTTCGGCGGCGGTCAGGGTGCCGACGGCCTGCGCCAGCGACGCCTCGGCCTGCGCGACATCGGTGCGGGTCACCTCGCCGACCCGGAAGCGGTCCTGCGTCGCTTCGAGCTGCTTCTGCAGCACTTGGACGTTGTTGCGGTCGACCTCGACCAGCGCCTGGTTTTCGACCACGTCGAGATAAGCCTGGGCCACCGCCTGGAATACCGTAGTTTCGATCGACAAGGTTTGGGCGCGCGTCGACTGGACGGTGTTTACCGCCTGACGCGTCTGGGCCAGCGTGCGGCCGCCGGTGTAGAGCGGCTGAGTGACCTGCAGATTGACGTTGTTTTGATAAAAGGTCAGATAGGAAGTCGATGCCGGAGCTTGCGCAAAACTGCCGCGAGCGCCGCCGACCTGGCCGGTGAAATTGACGGTCGGGCGCCAGCCTGAAAGCGCCTGCGGAACCTGCTCGTCGGTCGCCCGCAGCAGGGCGCGCTGCGCCAAGAGCTGCGGGTTGGTGTTGTACGCCTCGGCGAGCGCCTGTGTCATCGTCTGCCCGACCGCCTGGGGTGCGCCGGCAGCGAGCAGGCCGGCAAATCCGGCAAGGCCGGCAAAGGCCGGGACGATCCCCCGCCAGCGCCGCCGAGAACCAGGCCCGCGGGTTTTGGTCGTCGGGCCGCCGTGCTTGGTGAACTCCGCAGCTCCGGACATAGACAACTCTTGGGTTACCGACCGATCCACAATCTATAATACAAAAGCCGGCCTGGGAGCGAAACCCGGCAGCACCGGGATCGACGCATCGAAGGTAATTCGCCGCGCGACAACACCGCCGGTGCGGGTCACAAGGGTGGCGCGGCCGACGCTGCCCGCATCGGTTTTGACAACCGCGACGAGCCGGCCGTTCTCCGCGAGCTGCGCGGTGATCTCGCTCGGCACTTCCGCGACGGCGCCGCCGAACAGCACTACGTCATAGGGTGCCCGCGCCTTATGACCCTGAGGGAGAGGTTCTTCGACCACACTGACCGCGGCGATGTTCTCCTCGACAAGAGCGGCGCGGGCCAGTCGGGCGAGTTCCGCGTCCTCTTCCAGTGCCACGACGGTGCGGGTCAGCATGCTCAGCACAGCTGCCTCATACCCGGTCCCGGCGCCGACGACCAGTGCGGTGCCGATGCGCTCCGGGGCCGCCGCTTGGATTAGCCGCGCCGCGACCATCGGCTCCATCAGATACCGTCCGCGGCCGAGCGGCAGGTCCGCGTCGACATAGGCGATCGATCGCAAATGCTCGGGCACAAACAGCTCGCGCCGGATCCGGCTGAAGACATCGAGCACCCGGTCGTCCATAACCTTGTTGGGCCGCAACTGGCTTTCGATCATATGGATGCGAGCCGCTTCGAATACGGTCATCCTGTCTCCGGCGGCGAGTGGGAGGCGGCGTTATAGCGTCGGGGTCGAACGAGCACAATCGGCCAGGGCGCTCCGCCAGCGCTCAGCACGGCAGTTTTTCGACCCTCTGCCCGGCGTCCAGCCGCGTAAGCAACTCGCGGGCAGTCGATTTCAGCGTCGGATGAACCCATTCCGGGGCGATTTCAGCCAGCGGCTCCAGCACAAAGCGGCGCTGATGCAGGCGGGGATGCGGCAAGGTAAGATCGGGCGAGTCGTACCGTTCGCCAAGATAGTCGAGCAAATCGAGATCGAGCACGCGCGCCGCGTTGCGCGCGCCGCGAACCCGGCCGAATCGCCGCTCGACGATCTGCATCAGCTCGAGCAAATGCCGGGCATCGACCCCCGCCGCGACCGACGCCACCGCATTGACGAACCAAGGCTGATCCGAGATCGGAACCGGCGCGCTGCGATACCAGCTCGAACGCGCGAGGATGGCGGCTCCCTCGCCTTCGAGAGCGGCAAGGGCCGCGCGCAGGGTTTCGCGAGGCGTCGCCCAGCGCGGACTGTTGAGATTGGCCCCGAGCCCGATCAGGATCAACGCAGGCGAATGCGTCGGATCTAGCCGAGGAGCGTGCGGGCGATCGTCGCCCATTCCTCTTTCAGCGGTGCGGTCGGCATCTCCCTTCCGGCGCGCCCATACCAGCCGCCGGCATTGCGCAGATCGCCTTCGACCCGGTGGAGATAGGCATGCACCCAGGCGCCCTCGGCGTCGCCTTGCTGCTGTGCGCATTTATGGGCCTGGTGCCAATCGCCCTTGGCCTCCCACCACAATGCCTCAGCCGCCATGCTCAACCCGGAAGGCGGCGCCTCCTCGGCGACCGATTCCCGGTAGGTCTCGAAATCCATTTCACTTTACTCCTCGCCGCGCCGAAACCGCTGCAGCATACAGCAATCGGCCGGTCAGGCGAGCAGGCGGTCGATGCGGTCGCGCAGCCGATACCAGCCGCCGATCGCCGGCAGAAACCACGGATTGCCCGAATAGAGCCGGTGACCGGGGAAGTCGGGTGTGTCGAAGCGGCAGGCGTAGTTCGCGGCGCGGGCGATCTTGCGGGCGGTCTGCCAGCCGAGATAAGTCATCATCGCCACCCCGCTGCCGTTGCAGCCGAGACAAAAGTGCAGTCCGTCGCGTTGTCCCATATGCGGCAACGCGTCGAGGGTGAACGCGGTGTTGCCGGTCCAGGCATGGGTTACCCTGACCCCGCGCAATTGCGGAAAGCGCGCGGTCATATGGCGATGCAGGATCGGCGCGCTGACGCTCGCACCCACCTGCGTAAAGCGCGCCCGGCCGCCAAAGATCACCCGCCTGCCGTCGGGCGACATCCGGTAATAGCACAGGACGCGCCGGGTGTCCGACAGGGTGCGGCCTTTCGGGATCAGCGAGCGGGCAAGATCGGCCGGCAATTCCTCGGTGGCGATGATGTGGCTCGCGATCGGCACGACGCGGCGCTTCAATGCCGGCGTCAGATCGCCGGTGTAGCCGTTGGTGGCGATGACGACATCGCCCGCCGTCACGGCGCCGCGCGCGGTTTCTACCCGCCAGCTGCTGCCTGCTCGGATGATCCGCACGGCGGCGGCCTTGGCGCAGACCCTGACATCGCGCCGCCGGCACGCATCGAGCAGCCCTTTGTAGTACAGCGCCGGATGCAGTTTGCCCGAACGCTCGACGACCATGCCGCCATAGTAATAGTCGCTGGCGAGTTCGTCGCGCTGGCGCTCGGGCGCCACCATGTAGGCGCCCGACTGCGCGGCATCGTTGAGCAGGCCGAGCCTTTTTTCTTGGGCGCGAAAGTGTTGTTTAGACCAGGCGCCAACAAAGCGACCGGGCTTCTCCCAAGAGCAATCGATGCGCTCTTCGCCGATCAGCCGGTCGATCAGGGCAAAGGCGTCGCTCGCGTCGGACAGAAGTCCTGCGGCCTGGTCGCGGTCGATGTCGAACGAGCGGCCGGTAAAGCTTTTGCCGACATTGACTCCGCCGCTGACCGCCCCGCCATTGCGGGTGCTAGCGCCAAACCCGAGTTCGTTTGTTTCGAGCACGACGCCGTCGATGCCGTGCTTCGCCAATTCCAACGCCGCCGCGAGCCCGGCATAGCCGCCGCCGACGATCGCAACGCGCGCCTCTCCCGGCACGTCGACGAGCTCGCCCGCGACCGGCCGGTACGCCCCCCACCAATAGGGCTCGGGTGCGAAGTCCCGGTGCAATATGTCGGGATTGAGCATCCGCGTTCCTTTTTCGCTCGTAAGACTAACCTGTCCTGAGGCCTGACGGATGCCGCCCAACCCTATCAGCTCGGCGCAGGTCGTTTCCGTACTTTCGCGAGATCACCTGTACCGCAATTGCGGCTTAACCATTGTGATGGTAAGAGGCTGCCGCGGACGTTTCGAGAAAGAATCGCAGCATCTCGCGACTTGCATCGGGTCCACAGGGGTTGGTGTAGGACCCGGCCGCGCTCCCACCCGACCACGCATGACCTGCCCCATGCAACAGCCAGTGCTCCAACATTGGGCGCCCGCTTGCATCCACTTGGACGGTGCGCGTGTAGCTGATTCCTCCCGCAGACCGGCCATGACTGACCATCGGGTGTAACTCCGCCGCTGCCCTCGACTGGGCGATGACCTGGTCTCCGTTCGCCGGACTGACCGTGTTGTCGCGGTCGCCATGAAACACGATTGTCGGCAAAGGACGCTTTGCACCTTCCAGAACACGCGGTCCGCCCTGCCGCATCGCAGTGAAGGCCGAAGGCATGTCCGTCGCAGCCCCGCAGGCAAGCCCGGAATGGACGCAGATCGCAGCATAGAGATCGGGATAGGCCGAACCCATTATCGCTGCTGCCGCACCGCCTGCCGACAACCCCGCGACGTAGACGTGAATAGGGTTGACGGCGAAATCCCGCATGATTTGTCGGGTGATTCCTGCGATCAGAGATGGCTCGCCTCTGTCCCGCAGTTGGTCGCCGGCGCTAAACCAGTTCCAGCATTTCGAGGGATTGGCCGAGGACGGTTGGCCGGGATAAGCGACGAGCAGGCCCCGCTCTTCTGCTACTTCGTTCATTTGTGTTCCGGCGGCGAAGTCGTCCGGCGACTGCTTGCAACCATGCAGCATCACGACCAGCGGAAGCGGTTTTCCCGCGTAGCGGCTTGGAATGTAGAGCTTGTACATTCGGCTGCCTGCCGGATTCGTGAAGGTACGTACTTCGAAGCGCGCGCCGTCCGGCAAAGATTTACGCCCGTCCCGCGCGCGACGACCGACCACTCCACGCAAGTCGGGGCTGGAGCTGGGTCTAAAGCGCTCGATGAAGCCGCGCACCGGCTCAGATATGTGCGGCTGAGGGAGACCTTCGGTCAGGACGGCGCCGCTGGCGTGCCGTAAATCCGAGTTTGGTGCCGTCCTATGATCCGACCTCGAACCCGGCGGCACCATGTCGACGACCTGGGAATCCGGGTGCGCCGTCCTGATTGGCTTGCGATCGAGCCCTTCCGAGGTTTCGCGCGAACGTGGCGTGTGGCACCGTCCTTGGAGGAGCGCCAGCGCCTCTAAAAGCCGCCCGGCGCGGGTCAGCCGGGTTGCCTCGGCCATCCCGAGTAGGTTCAAACTCATGATCGTGATTCCTGTTTTGTGGATAGTCGGCGAGCAAAGGGCCGGCGGGCTGTGCCAATCTTCGGAGAGACCCACAGCCGGCCCAGGGCGACGCGACACGACGCGCTAGCGGATGCGGTCGCTCAAAGCTGCTCTGAGCGCAGGGCTGACATGCAGAGCGCCAAGGACGTGGATCGAGGCGATCGTCCGCAGCGCCAGCTCCGGCGAAACATCGTCGGCGATGCTGGCGAGGCCCAGGACTTGGATGTGAAGTTGTTCACCCGCGGACTGGACGGCTTCCAAGTCTTCGCGGCTGTAACGTCTGAGCCCTAGCTCGAGTCCATGGCGAGCTACCGACTGCTTGACCGAGTCATCATGGCGGTCGAGCTGGTTGCGAATGGCTGTGCGGATGAAGTCGGTGCGATTGGAATAGAATCTCTCCTGTACCAGGAGGTCGATATGCCCAAGATCGACATAGCCGAGATTGATCGTGATCTTCTCGCTGTCGGGGGGCTTGGGTCGAAGCTCGCGCAGGTTGCCGGCCATCAGCTCACTCTCCATCCGTATGCCATCCATTCAGATGGTATATGGTGGAGAATGGCGCGGGTGCAAGTCGGCAGTGAAGCCATCCGACAATGGCTCGCTAGGCGCATATGCGCCGCAAGCCCATATACGATTTTGAACGCGCTGTACGCGAGGTTAGCGCAATAGGCCGTGTCGTCCTACAATCGCTGTCGCATCCGGGCCGCGACCGAGGAGTGATAACAGTATGCCTGCTACAACCGTAGACAAAGAAACAAAGCGCCTTTATTGCAAATTGGAGGACCGGCTCCTCGCGCGCGATCAAATCGGCGGCAGCCGAGTCTATTACGAATTGCTGCAGCGCGGCAGGCCGTTGCCCGAGATCATGGCCGAGGCGGTGCGCATCCATGCGCCCTATACGCACGTGCCATACCATCAGCGCATCGACGACGGCTTCCCGAATTTCGTCAATAACGACCATTGCCTCTTATCGGCGCGCGCCGCGGTCAACCTTCAGACAATGCTGCCGCAAAAGCTGGCGGCGCTGCCGTTGGCGCAGACGATCTGGTACATCCCGTCCGGGCTCGACATCTGGAACCAGAAGATCCTGAAGGCGCCCGGCCATTACGCGACGCGCGGCTACAAGATGCCGAATACGGCCCCGCCCGCACCGGTCGTCTATTGGCCCGACCAGGAGCCGCTGCGGGAAGCGGGCCCGCTCGCCGAGCGCCTCAACCACTGGCTGACCTTGGTCGAGCGCGGCGAGGTGGTCGAGGCCTACCGCGTTTTTCTCGGGTTGATCGAAGAGACCGAGCATCGTCAGGAGGTATTGGCGCAACTTGTCTTCGCCGGGCTGATCGACGTCCAGGACCGCATGCTCTACAACCGCTCCTATACGACCGGGCACAAGGCCTACCGCACCCGCTCGGTGGTCGAACTCGGCAACGCGATCGGCTGGGACAACGCGCATGATGTGATCTATGCCGGCGCCCTCGACCTCGCGGTGGGGCCGCGCTGGCATTCGGTCTACGAGATGGCGTGCAACGTCGTCACGATGTTTCTCGAAGGGGCCGAGGTCCACGCCGTTCCGCAAGGCGGCACCACCGAGCGCGAGCGCGCGCTGTTGACCAACACCCGCGCGCTCGGTGAGACCGACGCCGACGAGCTCGTCGACGCGCTGATCCGTCAGCACGAGCCCGCCTATATCGAAAAGATCAGCAAATTGCTGCTCGCGGGCACGTCGCCGCGGCGGATTGTCAATGCGATTCAATTGGCGGCGGCGCAGGTGGTGCTCGAAACCGACGGCCCGAATGCGTTCTCAATGCCGCAGCACACCTACGAATATTGCAACACGCTCGGCTGGTTCTACGACAATTTCGCGCATCCGCAGCGTTTGAAATTGCTCTATGTCGCCGGGTCGATGGTCAACCAGGCGGCGTGGAACCAGAAGCATATGGGCTGGACCCGGACCGAGCCGGTAAGCACCCCCGGCAATGCCGAAAAGATGACCACCGCCCAGATCATCGCCCGGATCGAAGAAGCGATGACCGCACTCGACGCGGCGCAATCGGTGGCCTGGACCAGAGCCTATCTCGACAGCGGCGCCGACCGCGCGCCGCTGGTGCAGCGGCTGGCGTTGATGGCGACGCGGTTTGGCAACGACCCGCACAATCAGGAAATCCCGCAATGCCTGTTGCAGGATTACGGCAAGAACCAATGCGCTGACCGCGAGCGCCTGCTGCTCGCCTGCGCCCATATCTCCGCCGGCCACCGCAAATACGGCGACACCTTCGAAGCCGCCCGCCGCTTCGGCGACGCCATGGGCTGTCCCGAACTGCACTGAGGGGTTATACGGCGCGGACCCTCAGCCGCTTCGCTATGTTCGGCACCCTCTCCTGCATTGCGGGAGAGCGCAAGGGTCCATCGGCTTGGCGATGGGAAGTGTGAGGGGACGCCGTATCCAGTCTTTCACTGGAACTGAGCCTTGACCCTTTCGCACAGAAGCTGCAGTGATTTCATAACCTGAGCATGCGGGATCTTGGTGCCGCAATTCATCTCGCACAGGATGCCGTCGAGACCGAGGGTTTCCTGCAGGCCCATCAGACGGTCGGCGACCCGCTCGGGCGAGCCGACGATCAGTTTTTCGCGCAGCGCCTCGTCGTAAGTGATGGTCTGCAGCCGCCGGCCGCGCGCCGCGCGCAAGTCACCTTGCTGCACCCCCGCACGGGTTGCCGAGTCCTCGAGCCGCTCGCCGAGATAGCGGTAGAAATACATGATGCTCTCTTCCGGCTCTTCGCGCGCCGCCCGGTCGGTGTCGGCAACATAGACCGGAGCGCGCAGGAAGACCTTGCCCTCGCCGGGATGGCCCGCCTCCTTCCAGGCATCGCGGTAGGCGGTGATGTTTGGTTCCAGCTCTTCCAGCGTGCCTTGCCGCACCGCGACGAGGACGCCGTGCCCGAGCTTGGCGATGCCCGGGAACGTATCGGCGCTGTTGGCGGCGATGCGGATGTCCGGCCAGGGCTTCTGGTAGGGCTTCGGCGACAATTTGACGTTATCGAAGCTATAATACTTGCCGTGATAGGAGAAGGACGGCTCGGTCCACGCTCGCTTCAGGATTTCGAGCGTCTCGGCAAAGCGCTCGCGGCTCTCGCCGTAGGGCACGCCATAAGCCTCGTAAGTGCGAGGAAAGCCTGATCGTCCGATACCGAAGATCAACCGGCCGTGGCTGATCTGATCGACGGTGGCGGCCTCTTCGGCAAGCCGCAGCGGGTGGCACAATGGCAATACCTGCACGCCCGTGCCGATTTTCATACGGTTGGTGCGGGCGGCGATGGCACTGGCCAGGGTGAGCGGCGCGGAGCACACCGACCGTTCGGGGTTGACGTGGATCTCCGCCAGCCACATCGCGTCGAGCCCCCAGCGCTCGGCCGCATCGATCTCTTCGAACGAGGTGGCGAAGGCCTCCTCGTCGGTGACCCCGGCTGTGCGTTGAAACTCGTGAAACATACCGAACTCGAACGCCATATTTTTCTCCTTCCCGCCACGCGATAATCGCCGGCCCAGCGCCCGGCATAGCCGCCGCGGTGCGCCGCCGCAGACAGCGCCCGCACGCCGAATGTCGATCGAACGCCGCCAATTCGTCACATTAGGTGGGTTGCCGCGGCGTTACCAGATGAGAAATTTAAGCGATGCGCCAATAGATTAGGTCCACGAGAACGGCAGTTTCACCCGCCACCTGTGGACGGCGAGGATTAGCCGAACCTCGGCGCCGGTCTCGAGTAGGCCCGAGACGTTGCAGAAATAACATACTTTTGACGCACAGGAGACGAATCGCCCGACAGTTTTTTGACGGGATCGCAAGATATTCGACAAGCACATTTACCGGGCTCGGCAACGGAGCGAGGCCGGGGTGTATGCCAGCGCCGCCGCCCGTGGCAAGGCGGCGGGCCGAGCGGCCGGGGTGTCGCGCAGTTCCGACGGCCTGTGTGATCGAAGACCCCGCGTGATCGAAGGCCCGTGTGATCGAGAGCATCGCGAAGGTGAGGGACAATCTCGAACTGTCGTCAGACGCCGCCGGCCTGGAGCGTGCGATTGCCGCGGGCGACCTTGACTCGTGCCGCGCCGTCTTGCACGAATGCGCCGTTTCGGACAGCGACCGCGCCGCCTTTTATTGCCGATTGGGCGAGGCATTTTTTTACCGCGATCAAACCGAGGCGGCCCTCGAATGCGCCCGCTCTGCTTTCGAGTTGCAGCCGCAACGCGAGTCGATCGCCGATTTTTGCGCGTGGCTGTTTAGCAATTGCGGGCATCACAACGAGGCCGCGGCGGCCTATGAGCGGCTGATCGTATGCCGTCCCGGATGGGCGGCTGGACATCGCCATGCGAGCGGCTCGTTTGCCGCGGCGGGCGATATCGATCGGGCCATCCAGCACGCCGCCAGGGCGAGCGAGATCGAACCCGGGCGCTTGGAGTTTGCGGTTCACGCCGGATGCCTATTGGCCGGCATCGGGCTGCACCAGGACGCAATCGGCTATTTTTCGCGCGCCGCGGAGATCGAGCCCGACGACCCCCTGGTGCTTCGCCACCTGTCGGGCTGCCTGCTCGCCGCCGATAATCGCGAGCTGGCGCTCGATCTGGCGTTGCGCGCGCATCGGCTGGCGCCGAGCGATCGCCCCACCGCGCATCATGCGACGGAATTGCTGCTGCGCTGCGACTGTTGCGCCGAAGCGGCACAGCTCATATCGGCGGCGCTCGCCGCCGACGCCAGCGACACGATCGGGTATCGGCTGCTGTCGGCGGCGGAGATGCTGTGCGGCCGGACGGAGGAGGCGCTCGACGCCATCGACCGCGCCCTCGCGCGGGCCCCCGCCGAGGCGGAATATCATCTGCACCGCGGCAACCTGTTCTATCGTCTCGCCCGATTCGAGGAAGCGGCTGCGGCATTTGACCGTGCTGCCTTGCTCGATCCGGATAACCCCGCAACCAAGCGCTCGCAACTGACAGTCTATTTCGACAGCGGCCGGTATCGCGAAGCCCTTGCGGTCGGCGGTGCGCTGATCCGGGACGCCCCCGACAACGAGGAGTACGCCCGGGCGGTGTTGCGGGTATTGAACCGCCGCTTCGAAACGCTGGACGGCGACTACGTCCTGCTGGGTGAGCGCTCGGCGCCGCCAATTCGAATAGCGCGATCGCCTTCGGGCTTTTGGTCCGCGGCGCAAACCCAATGGCGGGTCATTCATGCCCTGATTATCCGCGAAACGCGCACCCGTTTTGGCGACTCGACGCTCGGCTATGGCTGGGCCTTGCTCGAACCGATCCTGCACATCTTGATGCTGTCGTTGGTTTTCGCCGTGCTGATGCATGGCCGCCCGCCGATCGGCACGCAATTCTTCATCTTTTACTATACCGGCATTATTCCCTACCACATTTTCGTCCATACCAGCAGCAGCATGACCTACGCCGTAACTGCCAACGGCTCGTTGCTGCAGCTGCCGCTCGTTGGCACCTTTGACGTGATTCTGGCGCGCGGCCTCTTAGAGCTCGTCACCGATATTCTGGTCGCGGTCATCCTGCTCGCCGGCTTTGGCGCGATCGGATTGGGTTTGCTGCCGCATGATTTCAGCGGTGTCTCAGCGGCGGTCGCCACCGTCTGGCTGTTGGGCTGCGGCTTTGGCTTTTTGAATGCGGTCGTCAACGCGTTTTTCAAATCCTGGGACAAGATTTGGGCGCAGCTGACCCGCATTTTGTATTTCTGCTCGGGCATCTTCTATGTGCCCGGCATGATGCCGGACTGGATCCGCGACATGCTCGCCTGGAACCCGGTATTACAGGCGGTCGACTGGTTTCGCGCGAGCTTTTTCGTCGACTACGCGCCGCACTGGCTCGACCGTTCCTATCTTGCCGCCATCGCGGGCCTCGTCCTGCTCGCCGGCCTCACCCTCGAGCGCATTTTGCGGCGCAGGCTTTCCGAGCCGCTATGATCCGGCTCGAGCACGTTTCCAAAGCCTATCGCACCCGCAACGGGCGCAAGATCGTGCTCGACGACGCCAACGCCACCTTCGAGGCCAGCCACAATTTCGGCATCCTCGGCGTCAACGGCGCCGGCAAGTCGACCCTAATCCGGCTGCTCGCCGGGTCCGAATTGCCCGACCGCGGTGCGGTTCGGCGCTCCGGGCGGGTATCGTTTCCGCTGGGGTTTGGCGGCACCTTTCACGGCGCGCTTTCCGGGCGCGAGAACGCGGCGTTCATTGCCCGCATTTACGGCGCGGCGATGCGCCCGACGATCGGCTATGTCGAAGACTTTGCCGAGCTCGGCGAATATTTCGAGATGCCGGTTAACACCTACTCGGCCGGGATGCGCGCCCGGCTCGCCTTTGCCGCTTGTCTGGCAATCGATTTCGACCTCTACCTGATCGACGAGGTGACGGAGGTCGGCGACCAGCGCTTTCGCCGCAAATGCGCCGAGGCCTTCCGCGCCCGCATGGCGCATTCCGACATCATCCTTGTTACCCACAATCCCCAGACGCTGCGGCAGTATTGCGACCGCGGCGCGATCCTCGCCAATGGCGCCTTGTCGCTCTACGAGGATATTGGCGCGGCGCTGACGCAGCACCACCGGATGATACAGGAGACAGCCTGATGGCGGCGACCCTGGTCACGCTGCCGGGCGTGTCTGCAAACGCAACCCCGCGCGGGGCTGTGCCCGCCGCACCATCGGGCGCAATGGGGTTGCCGGCGCCCGCCGGGAGCGGCGAAATTGCCCTCAGGGACGAGCGGCGTCTCGTCCCGCGAACCGGCGCGCGAGTCCGCCGCCTGCCGCTGAGGCTGCTGTCGTTTCTGCTGGTGGTGATAGTGCCCACGGCCGTCGCAAGCGGCTACTATTTCCTGGTAGCGGCCGATCAGTATGTGGCGGAATTTCGTTTCGGGTTGCGTTCGTCCGAACCAATCCGCGCCGATACTGGCGCGCTCCTGGCGGGAAGCGCGGCGCCATTGCAGACCTTGATCGATTCCTACGCCGTCGCGCAGTATATCGGCAGCCGCGCCATCGTCGACGATCTCGGCAAGACCCTCGATCTGCGCCAAATGTTCTCGACCGCCGCAGCGGACTGGCCGGCGCGACTGCACCTGCCGGTGACGATCGAGGAATTAACCGCCTATTGGCGCAGACAGATCGACGCCTTTTTCGACCCGGTTAACGGCACGATCGTGGTCCGTGCCCGCGCCTTTACCCGGCACGAGGCGTTCGCCTTGGCGCAAGCCGTTCTCAATTCCTCCGAGCGCCTGGTGAACGACCTGTCGGCGCGCGCCCGGCATGACACCGTGCGCAATTCCGAACGCGACGTCACCGCGGCCGAACACCGTCTGACCGCGGCCCTCGCACATTTGCGCGATTATCGCGACAGACAAGGCCTGATCGACCCGCGCAAAGCAGCGGACGCGAATTCTGCGCTCGACAACCGGCTGCGCGACGAACTGGTGCGGGCCGGCACCAACCTGACGACATTGCGCGAATACCTCAATGACGGCGCTCCGACGCTCAAGATCATCGAAGCTCGCATCGCTGCGTTGAAGGCGCAGCAGAGCACCATCGAGAGCGAGGCCACCGACACCGCAAAGACTCGCACCGAGGCGCTATCGCGGGTGATGGGTTCGTATGAGGAACTGGAAAGCGAACGGCGTTTTGCCGAGACGGCCTATCAACACGCGCTGGAAGCGCTCGACCGCGCCCGCATGGACGCCGACCGCCAGCAGATTTACGTCGCCGACTTTGTCCCGCCGAGCCTGCCCGAGGAGGCGCTCTACCCGCGCCGGCTGCGGTCGGTCGGGATCGTGTTTCTCGCCGCCTTCGTCGTCTGGGCGATCGGCGGCCTGACCGTCCGCTCGGTCAGGGATCACCTCTAGGCCGGGAGCGCCGGCAGGGGAAAAGCATGGCGAGCCTCGAGTTCGAATCATCCCGCCCGCTGCTGTTTCCCGAAGGCAGCGTCAGCGCAGCGAAATTTCGCGTCTCGCTCCAGACTGCGCGACCACGGCTCGCGCTGGTTTCGACCCATAGCGAGCTGTGCGGCATCGCCGCCTATACGCGAAGTCTCGAAAAACAGCTCGGCGATGTTTTCGCTGTGACGGTCTTCGACCTGAACCAGTATCTGCTGCGCAGCGCTCACGGCCGCGTCCGCAAATTCGGGGATCGTCACATTCAGGAGATTTGCCGCGAGCTCAAAGACTTCGACGCGGTCAACCTGCAGCTCGAGCACGGCACGCTGGGGCGCACCGCGCGCGACATCTTTCGTCGCTTTGGCTGGATCGTGGGGGCGGCGCCGCGTCTCTCGGTAACCTTTCACACGATAATCGAAACCGCGGCGTTCGATTATACGCGCTGGTTGCGAGCGATCTTGCGGTTCAATTTCGCCGATGCGGTGGCGATGCGGTCGGATTACCACCGCACCCATATGCTGTCGGCCGGGATTGCGCGGCGTCTGCGCCGGGCGCAGCGCTTCAAGCCCGTGGCGATCGTCGTCCACACCAGACGCGATATGTGGTTCATGAAATATGTCCACGGCTTGCGTCATGTTTACGACCACCCGCTGTCGTTTCTGAGCGAAGGCGAGGCCGAGGAAATTCGCCGTACCGCGTCGCGCCGCAGTTTTCCGATACTCGACGAACTGCCGAACGAGGCGAGACTTGTCGGGGTCTTTGGCTTTATTGGGCGCTACAAGGGTTTCGACACCGTGATCCGCGCCCTGCATCACCTGCCGCATGACTATCATCTGCTGATCTTCGGCGGCATCCATCCCAATGAAATCAAACCGCATCAGCCGATTGATCCGGTCGTGTCGTCGTTGTTCGACGCCGGCTATGTCGACACCAATGTCGCCGAGCGGATTCGCGCCGACCCGGCGCCCGGCACGCCGACGGTCTCGGTCGCGGTCGACGGCTCGATGCGCGATCTGCTGATTGAGCACCCCAAGGATCTGTCACAGCGAATTCACTTCCTCGGCGCGACCGGCGACGAGGATTTCCTTGCCGGCATGGCGATCTGCGATGCGGTGGTTTTCCCCTATCTCGAAGTCGGTCAATCCTCCTCGGGACCGATTTCGCAGGCGCTCGAACTCGGCTGCCGGGTGATCGCCTCGCGGACTCATACTTTTCTGCAATTCGGCAAATATCACAAGGAGATGATCGAATATTTCGATATCGGCAACCATCTCGAACTGGCGGCGCGAATCCTCGCCCGGCCGCAATATGATCCTCGCGCCCGCCGCCTCACCTTCAATGTCGACACCAACAAGGCGATCTACCGCGCCGCCAACGGCGGTGGGTCGAAGCGGACCCTTCGCCTCGAAAGATCCGGCCGCCAATAGCTAGGCCACCGCCGCGCTATCGACTGATATACCGGATCACCCCGAGACAGCGCCCGCTCAGGTCGTTGTCGACAGCCGCGGGGGCGCAGTTCTATCATGGGTCCTATGATAAATCAGCGAAGGTCCGCGCCAGCGCGCGGCCCAGGAGGAGAGGCAGGATGAGAAACGGCTTCCGCGCGTACGATTCCGACACCCATGTCAACCCGGCCGCCGAGGTGCTGGACCGTTATGTCGATCCCGGCTTCCGCGCGCGCCTGCCAGAGCTGGAGCCGTACCGCTTCCCGAGCGGCCAGGCGGTCGAGGGCGAGAGCCCGATGCACCAATACCGCGTCGGGACCAAATACTACCGCCGGGTCTTAGGCGAGCGGGCGCCAGCCGACACCTTCACCGGGCGCGAGACGCGATGGCGCGGCACCAAGATGCCGCGGCCCGGCATTCAGGACGACCAGCCGGGCAACCGCGTCGCCGATATGAACGATGAAGGTGTGGACACCCACTTTCTGATCCCGACGTCATGGCTGAGCGTCGTCGGGCTCGACGACGTTGCACTCGAAGTCGGCATGATCCGCGCCTATCACCGCCATATGGCCGATTTTACCGGCGATTATCCCGACCGGCTGAAGAGCCTGATCGTCGCCTCGTCGCGCGCGGTGCCCGAGGCGGTGCGCGAGATCCGCGAATGGGGCAAGTCGAAATGGGCGGTGGCGGTATTGCCGCTGCTCGCCAAGGACATGCCGGCCGACCACCCCGACCTTTATCCGATCTGGCAGGCGGCCGCCGACCACGATCTGCCGATCGCCAACCACAGCTTCACCTGGAACCCGCCCTATTATCCGGGCTACCTCGATCTGTGGGAGAACATCTTCATCGGTCGCGCCGCCGCCCACCCCTGGGGGGCGATGCGATTTGTCGCCTCGTTTATCGGCGGCGGCCTCTTCGACCGCTTCCCGACCTTGCGCATGGGTGTGCTCGAAGGCGGCTTTGGCTGGCTGCCGTTCTGGGCCCGGCGGCTCGACGAGCAGGCGGTCTACGTCGGCGGCATCGCGGAACTAAAGCACAAGCCCAGCGAATACATGTCGAGCGGCCGGTTCTTCTGCAGCATCGAGCACCATGAAGGCGAGGACATGTTCAGCCACGTCACCCAGTTCCTCGGCGACGACGTGCTGATGTACGCCTCCGACTACCCGCATTCGGAATGCCAGTTCCCGAATTCGGTCGACAACATCCTCGCCTGGAAGAGCCTGACAGGCGAGACCAGGAAGAAGCTCCTCGCCGGCAACGCCGATCGCTTCTTCAAGCAGACCTGAGGCGACCAACCGGCAATAAGACAAACGAGCTCGGTACGTTAGGCGTCGCCCCCGCGAAAGCGGGGGTCCAGGGCCGGCGACGGAACCTTGGCTACGGGGTTCCCGCTTTCGTGGGAACGACGACCGGGTAGCGGAAGTGGAACGGTAAACCGGGGACGGAACAAACGGAGGAGCGACATGAAAAACGGGTACCGGGTTTTTGACGCCGACACCCATGTCAACCCCGCCGCCGAGGTGCTCGAGCGCTATGTCGACCCCGGTTTTCGCCCGCGGCTCGCCGAATTGGCGCAATACCGGCTGCCGGCGTCGCGCGGCGGGGACGGTGCGGGCGGCCTCCACAACTATCGCGTCGCCACCAAGTACTACCGGCGGATCCTTGGCGAGGCGGAACCGCGCGAGAACTTCAGCGGCCGCGAATCGCGGTGGCGCGGCAGCAAGATGCCGCGGCCGGGGGTGAACGACGATCAGGCCGCGAACCGCGTCAAGGACATGGACGACGAAGGGACCGACGTGCATTTCCTGATCCCCGGCTCGTGGATGAGCGTCGTCGGGCTGCCCGACCCCTCGTTCGAAGCGGGGATGGCGCGCGCCTACCACCGCCACATGGCCGATTTCTGCGGCCAGTTCCCGGACCGGCTGAAAGGCCTGATCGTCGCCTCGGCGCGCAATGTCGAGGACGCGGTCGGCGAAATCCGCGAATGGGGCTGTTCGAAATGGGCGGTAGCGGTCAAGCCGATGCTGGCCCCGGACATCCCGCCCGATCATCCCGACCTCGACCCGATCTGGCGCGCGGCGGCCGATCACGGCCTGCCGATCGCCCATCACAGCTCGACCTGGAACCCGCCCTACTACCCCGGCTATCGCGATGTCTGGGAGAATATTTTCCTCGGCCGCATGGCCTCGCATCCGTGGGGTGCGATGCGGTTTGTCGCCTCGTTTATCGGCGGCGGCATCTTCGACCGCTATCCTGACTTGCGGCTCGCCGTGCTCGAATGCGGCTTTGGCTGGCTGCCGTTCTGGGCGCGGCGGCTCGACGAGCAGGCGGTCTATGTCGGCGGCACGGCACCGCTAAAGCAGAAGCCCAGCGAATACATGGCAAGCGATCGGTTTTTCTGCAGCATCGAGCATCAGGAAGGCGAGGACATGTTCACCGCCGTCACCCGATTTCTCGGCGACGATGTATTGATGTACGCCTCCGACTATCCGCATTCGGAATGCCAATTCCCGAATTCGATCGACAATATACTCGCCTGGCAAACCCTAAAGCCAGAAACCACGCACAAACTCTTGTGGGACAACGCCGCCCGCTTCTTCAAGCAGACGTAAACCGCTCGGCCACACCGGTGCGCGAGCATCCTCTTATCCCGCCCGCAATCCCGGCTCTATTTAAACCGAGCGCCCTCAGCAGACTGGCGGTCGGTTTGGGGTGGAGGAGGATTGTTTCGGGCCGGTGGCTTCGCTAGGCTGCGCCTAGGCAAATGAGGGGAGGGCCGGGCATGGCGACGATCGTTGGCCAAGGCGACTACAAGTACGAGATCATTGAGGATTGGGCGAAACTGCCCGACGGCTGGTCGTTCAAGGAGGTGGCGGCGGTTGGCGTTGACAAAAACGACAATGTCTATTGCTTCAATCGCGGCGAGCACCCGGTCATGGTCTTCGACCGGGACGGCAATTTCCGGCACTCGTGGGGCGAGGGCCACTATCCCCGGGCGCACGGCGTCCATATGGGGCCTGACGATTCGATCTATCTGACCGATGATGGCGGCCATTTCGTCCGCAAATGTTCGCTCGAAGGAAAGGTGCTGTTGGAGCTGGGGGTTCCTGGCAAGCCGGCGCCTTATCTGAGCGGTGAGCCGTTCAACCGCTGCACCCATACGGCGCTGTCGCCGAAAGGGGAGATCTACGTCTCGGACGGCTACGGCAACGCCAAGGTTCACAAATATTCGCCCGACGGCAAATTACTGACGTCGTGGGGTGAGCCCGGCAGCGATCCCGGCCAGTTCAACCTTGTCCACAATATCTGCACCGACGCCGACGGGTGGGTCTATGTCGCCGACCGCGAAAACCATCGGGTCCAGGTGTTCGACGGCAACGGCAAATACGAGGCCCAGTGGAACAACCTGCACCGGCCGTGCGGCCTCTACATGCCGTACGCGCACCACCCGGTCTGCTATATCGGCGAGCTATCGGTCAACCGCCTCAACGCCAATCTCGGGCCGCGGGTCAGCATCGTCGACAACCAAGGCAAGCTGTTGTCGCGCCTCGGCGATCCCTTCGCGGGACAGGCCTCGACCTCGTTTCTCGGGCCGCACGGGCTCGCCGTGGATAGCCGCGGCGATCTTTATGTCGGCGAGGTATGCTGGACGTTGTGGCCGGGGCTCTTCCCCGAAAAACCGCGCCCGGACAATCTGCGCGCCATTCAGAAATACCAGCGGGTGCATTGACGCAAAGAGGAGGAATGCAATGGCGATCATCGTCGGGCAAGGCGATTACAAATACCGGATCATCGAGGATTGGGCGAAACTGCCCGACGGCTGGTCGTTCAAGGAGGTCGGCTCGGTCGGGGTTGACAGACAAGACAACGTCTATGTCTTCAATCGGGGCGAGCACCCAGTCATGGTATTCGACCGGGACGGTAATTTTCGGCACTCGTGGGGCGAGGGCCAGTACCCGCGCGCGCACGGCGTCCACATGGGGCCCGACGATTCGATCTACCTGACCGATGACGGCGGCCATTTCGTGCGCAAATGCGCGCTCGACGGCAAGGTGTTGCTGGAACTCGGGGTTCCGGGCGAGCCCAAGCCCTATATGAGCGGCGAGCCGTTTCACCGCTGCACCCACACGGCCTTGTCGCCAAGGGGCGAAATCTACGTCTCCGACGGCTATGGCAACGCCAAGGTGCACAAATATTCGCCCGACGGCAAACTCTTGATGTCGTGGGGCGAGCCCGGCACCGGCGAGGGCGAGTTCAACATCGTCCACAACATCTGTACCGACGCCGATGGCTGGGTCTATGTCGCCGATCGCGAGAATCACCGCGTCCAGGTGTTCGACGGCAACGGCACGTACGAGACCCAGTGGAACAATCTGCACCGCCCTTGCGGGCTCTATATGGACTACACCCGCCATCCGGTCGCCTATATCGGCGAACTCGGGCCGGTACAGCCGGTCAACCGTAACAGCCCGAACCTGGGTCCAAGGGTCAGCATCGTCGACAACAACGGCAAATTGTTGTCGCGCATCGGCGAGCCGCATGCGGGGCAGGCGCCGACCGCGTTTCTTGGGCCGCACGGCCTCGCGGTCGACAGCCGCGGCGACCTCTATGTCGGCGAGGTGTCGTGGACGCAATGGCCGCAATTCTACCCGGACAAGCCGCGCCCCGATTACATCCGCTCGCTGCAAAAATACGAGCGGCTGCACTGAGCGCGGAGTTGCGGCGACGCCAGCAGCGATGAGCCGGCTCGACGACGCGCTCGCCCGCCTCGAACGGGCGGTCGCCCGGCTCGAAGCCGTCTGCGCCGGGGGCGCCAGGCCTCGGGAGGCGGCCGATCGCCGCCTTGCCGAGGCCGAAACGGAAAGCCGGCGGCTGCGCGCCGCCGCCGGCGAGATCGCCGCTCGCGTCGATGGCGCGCTCGCCCGGGTCGGCCGGGTCTTGGGGGAAGGGGGGTGAGATGAGCCAGGTTGCCGTGACGGTCAATGGCCGCCCATACAAGATCGCGTGCGACGACGGGCAGGAGCCGCGCATCCGCCGGCTCACGCAATATGTCGATGCCCGGGTCGGCGAGTTCGTCAAAAGCGTCGGCCAAGTCGGCGAAAGCCGGCTGCTTCTGCTCGCCGCCCTCGTCATCGCCGACGAATTGTCTGATGCCAACGAGGCGCTGCAGCAGGAGCAGAGCCGCCACCGCGCCGCCGAATCCGAGGCCGGCGACGCCGTCGATGCCGCGGCCGGCGGGATCCACGGCATCGCCCAGCGGATAGAGGCTATTGCGGGGCGGCTGGAGAGCCCCTAGCTTCCTTCTCGCGAGGCGGGGCTGCGCGGCGCGTCAGGACGCATGTTGCCCCGGGGCCGATACCTACCTCTTGGGTGCTGTCCCTGTCGCGGTCGTGGCCGCGGTACATGGCGCCCACCTGCTACGGCGGGCCACGGTGGGATTGCAAGCCAACGGCCGAGGCGGCTCCGCCCCGCATGCTTCGAACCGATGAGCGCGGTTTGGCATGTCCCCGCCGGACCGCGACGCACCTCCCTGGAGCGAAACGCTGTCGGAATGGTTTGGCTGCGTTGGCGTCGGATTGATTCCTTTGCTCACCAATTTAGCTGTCGCGGTCGTTATCGAGGAACCGGGAATACGGGCGATCTTATTATCGCTCGGCGCGTTCCTCGGTGAAATATTTTTGTTGTGTTTCGTCACCACCGCCGCCAGCATCGTCGTTTACATCAGTAAATATAACGTCGTTCGAGTTTTAAGTCGGGCGAACCCGCCGCCGCGGCTTCCTACTTCATTATTATTTGTACCATTGCCGTTGATGATTGTTATGGTTGTCGCCTATGTGGGAGTGCGGATTGCCAGCATCACCGGGATGGCAGCGTTGGGCGCCGGCTTGGCGTCCTTGTTCGGCACAATCGTATTGTCCTTGACGTTTGAAAGGGTCATAGGGAATGCGGTCTACGCCAGCCGCTGAAGCGCCGCCTCGTAGGTTTGTCGAACTCGGTTGGCGGGTACGCCCGCCTCGGAGGAGCCGATGATGTGGTTATTTGCGCTGCTTCCCGCTCTGGTCGGGATCGTCTCGGCGGTAGCTGCCGTCAAGATCGGGCGCACGTATCAGCGGCGGGTGCATTCCGAACGGGCGGGGGGACTCGGTCGATCTTGGCCCGGTTAATGCCTGAAGATCTCCAACAGTTCCGCCCCCCGGATTAAAGCGGCATTGCATGAACATCCTGTTTTGCGGCGACGTGATGGGACGGCCGGGGCGCGAGGTGGTCAAGAAGTACGTCCCGGAGTTGCGCCGCGATCTGGCGCTCGATCTCGTCGTCGTCAACGCCGAGAATGCAGCCCATGGGGCGGGACTGACCGAGCGGCTGTGCGGCGAATTCTACGATTGCGGCGTCGACGTGTTGACGAGCGGCAATCACGTCTGGGACCAGCGCGAGCTGATCGCCTATGTCGCACGCGACCCGCGCGTCTTGCGGCCGGCGAATTTCCCGCCGGGCACGCCCGGAGCCGGCTCGCGGCTGCACCGCCTCGACGACGGCCGCACGGCACTCGTCGTCAACCTGATGGGCCGGCTGTTCATGGACGCGCTCGACGACCCGTTCGCCCGGCTCGCGGCGATCCTCGCCGATCACCCGCTCGCCGCCGGGCCGACCGCGATCGTGGTCGACATCCACGCCGAGGCGTCGAGCGAGAAGATGGCGATCGGCCATTTCGCCGATGGCCGCGTCTCTGGGGTGTTCGGCAGCCACTCGCACATCCCGACCGCCGACGCCCAGATCTTTCCAGGCGGCACCGCCTATCAGACCGACGCTGGGATGTGTGGCGATTACGATTCGGTGATCGGGTTGCAGAAGGCGCCGGCGGTGCGCCGCTTTGTAACGAAGATGCCGGGTGAACGCCCGCAAGTCGCCGAGGGCGAGGGTACGTTGTGCGGCGTCCTGCTCGCCACCGACGATGCGAGCGGGCTCGCCACCCGCGTCGAGCCGGTGCGAATCGGCGGCCGGCTTTTCCCAAATCTACCGCGTTTGTGAGCCCGGATCGCCAGATCTTGTGATTGCGCGCGGCACTCGCCAAGCGCTTGGCCGGATTGACCGAGACCGATCCGGGGCGCCCCAATGCTGCCATATTGGGTTGTTAGCCGGACCGTGAACCCCTATGAGCAGCGGCGTCGAGTAGCACCCCGGGTGACGGGGGAGCCGCGCGGAGAACGATGGCTGGCCATTCGCAATTCAAAAACATCATGTACCGGAAGGGCGCGCAGGATAAAAAGCGCGCCAAGGTCTTTACCAAGATCATCCGGGAATTGACGACCGCGGCCCGCACCGGGTTGCCCGACCCGGCGGCGAACCCGCGCCTGCGCGCCGCAGTGTTGGCCGCGCGCCAGGCCAACATGCCCAAAGACACAGTCGATCGCGCGATCCGGCGCGGCGCCGGCGGGGAGGCCGATTCCGCGTTTGACGAGGTGCGCTACGAAGGCTACGGGCCGGGCGGCGCCGCGGTCATCGTCGAAGCCCTGACCGACAACCGCAATCGCACCGCGAGCGAAATCCGCGCCGCGTTCACCAAGGCGGGAGGGGCGCTCGGCGAAACCAACAGCGTTGGCTTTTTGTTCGACCGGGTCGGCGAAATCGTCTATCCGGCGGCGACCGCGAGTACCGACGACATGTTCGAAGCGGTCATCGAGGCCGGCGCCGACAATGTCGACAGCGACGCCGAGCAGCACTCGGTGACTTGCGCACCCGACGACCTTAATGCCGTGCGCGACGCCCTCGAACAGCGTTTTGGCCCGGCGGCGTCTGCTCGCCTCGCCTGGCGTCCGAAAACAACCGCACCGATCGATGAGGATACCGCCGTCGCCCTCTTCAAGCTGCTCGAGGCGCTCGAGGACAGCGACGACGTCCAGAACGTCTATGCCAATTTTGAGGTGGCTGAGGACGTGCTGGCGAGGCTCGGCGCCTGACTCGGCGCCGGGGCGGTCGGTGAAAATGCGCGTTTTGGGGCTCGATCCCGGATTGCGGCACACCGGCTGGGGTATCATCGACGTCGACGGCAACCGCCTTGTCCATGTCGCCGACGGCGTCGCGCACGCCGCCACCGATCAGCCGCTGGCGATGCGTCTGGTGTCGCTGTTCCGCCAGATCGGCGAAGTGCTCGAGCGCTTTCGTCCGGATGAAGCCGCGGTCGAGGAGAGCTTTGTCAACCGCAACGCGGCCTCGACCTTGAAGCTCGGCGTCGCCCGCGGCGTCGTCTTGCTGGCGCCGGCCGAACGCGGGCTGCCGGTCGCCGAATATTCGGCCAATCTGATCAAAAAGGCGGTGGTCGGCGCCGGTCATGCCGAAAAGTCCCAGGTGCAGATGATGGTACGGCGCCTACTGCCCGGCTTTGCGATCGGTGCCGCCGACGCCGCCGACGCGCTGGCAGTGGCGATCTGCCACGCGCATCTCGCGCTGACGCGCCGCGCCTGGGAAGCGTTCCGGTGATCGCCAAGCTCTCCGGGATCGTCGACTCCGTGGCCGAGGACGGTGCCGTTATTGACGTGGGCGGGGTCGGCTATCTGGCTTTCTGCTCGACCCGTACCATCAGCCAATTGCCGCTGCCCGGCACACCGGCGCGTCTGCTGGTCGAGACGCATGTGCGTGAGGATCACATCCACCTCTATGGGTTTATTGACGCAGCCGAACGCGACTGGTTCCGAACCCTGACGACGGTGCAGGGCGTCGGGGCGCGGCTGGCCCTTTCGATCCTGTCGGCGCTAACGCCCGAGGACCTCAGCCTCGCTATTTTCGCCCAAGATCGCGCGGTGTTGGCGCGCGCCGATGGGGTCGGCCCCAGGCTCGCAGCGCGCATCGTCAACGAGCTCAAGGACAAGGTCAGCGGCCTCGCCCCGGCGCCATCGATGTCCGCCGGGTCCGCATCTGCGACCGTCGCCGATAGCGGCCAGGCCGCCGACGCGGTCTCGGCGCTAGTCAATCTCGAGTGGGGTCGGGCCGAAGCCTTCGCCGCCGTGGCAGCGGCGATGAACCGGCTCGGCAGCGGCGCCGGCGTCGATGCCCTGATCCGCGCGGCGCTGCGGGAGCGCACCTTGTGAGCGCGGCCGAGCCGCGGATCATCGCCCCCGAACGGGCCGAGCACGATGCCGCCGAGGCTTCGCTGAGGCCGCTGACGTTGGCCGAGTTCGTCGGCCAGCGCCAATTGCGCGACAATCTGGGCGTCTTCATCGAAGCCGCCAAAACTCGCGGCGAAGCCCTCGACCATGTGCTGTTCTCGGGGCCGCCGGGGCTCGGCAAGACGACCTTGGCGCAGATCGTCGCACGCGAGATGGGGGTTGGGTTTCGCGCCACCTCGGGCCCGGTGATCCAGCGCGCCGGCGATCTTGCGGCATTGCTGACCAATCTCCAGCCGCGCGACGTGTTGTTCATCGACGAGATGCACCGGCTCGCCCCGTCGGTCGAGGAGATCCTCTACCCGGCGATGGAAGATTTTCACCTCGATCTGATCATCGGCGAGGGGCCAGGCGCACATTCTATCCGCTATCCTCTAGCGCCCTTCACCTTGGTTGGGGCGACGACCCGCTCCGGGCTGATCACCCGGCCGTTGCGCGAACGCTTTGGCATTCCGCTGCGCCTCGTCTTTTACGAGCCGGCCGAATTGGCACTGATCGTCACCCGCGGCGCGCGGGTGCTGAGCTTCGAATTGGGACGCGATGGCGCCGCCGAGATCGCGCGCCGCGCTCGCGGCACCCCGCGGGTGGCGATGCGCCTGCTGCGCCGGATTCGCGATTTTGCGGCGGTCGAGGGGGTGATGAGCGTTGACGCCGCTGCCGCCGATGCAGCACTCGTTCGGCTCGAAGTCGACGGGTCCGGGCTCGACGCCATCGACCGGCGCTATTTGCGCTGCATCGCCGAGCGTTACGGCGGAGGCCCGGTCGGGGTCGAAACGATGGCCGCGGCGCTAGGCGACGAACGCGACGTGATCGAAGAGGTGGTCGAGCCGTTTTTGATTCAGGAAGGCTTTGTCCAGCGCACGCCGCGCGGCCGCCTCTTGACCCGGCTGGCTTTTCGCCATCTCGACCTGCCGATGCCGGCATCCCTGCCGGCGCAGCTCGACCTTTTGGCAGGTCTGCCGCTCGCCGGCGAGACCGAGGAGCTGCCGTGAGGCCAGCCATTGTCCAAATGACGCCATAAAAGGTTCAAAGAATGCCGCCTTCAGCCGTCGAATCTTTGCCGCTCGCCGGCACGGTTCCTCATGACTTGTCGATTGTCGCGCTGTTTTTGCAATCGGATGCCATCGTCAAAATCGTCATGCTGATCCTGCTCTTGGCATCGTTCTGGTCGTGGGCGGTCATCTTCGACAAGGTGATCCGGCTGCGCCGGCTGCGCCATGCGGCCGCCAATTTCGAGGAGAGCTTTTGGTCGGGTGGCTCGCTCGACGACCTTTACGAGCGCGTCGGTCAGCGCCCGCCCGATCCGATGACCGCGGTGTTTTCAGCGGCGATGCGCGAATGGCGGCGCAGCGCCGCAAAGGGCCTTCTCGGCACCGCGATCATGCGGGCGAGCCTGCAGCAGCGGATCGAGCGGGTCATGAACGTCACGGTCGGCCGCGAGATGGAGCGGGTGGAACGGTTTATGGCGTTTCTCGCGACGGTCGGGGCGACCGCACCGTTTGTCGGGCTGTTCGGCACCGTTTGGGGCATCATGGACAGCTTTCAGTCGATCGCCGCCTCGAAAAATACGAGCCTCGCCGTCGTCGCGCCCGGTATTGCGGAATCGTTGTTCGCGACCGCACTGGGCCTCGTCGCGGCGATTCCGGCGGTCGTCGCCTACAACAAGCTGGCTACTGATTTCGGCCGCTACGCCGGCCGGCTCGAAGCCTTTTCCTCGGAATTCAGCGCGATTCTGTCGCGCCAGCTCGACGAGAGACCCTGAGCCGTGGCTGCACCGAGCCTCGGCGGCAATGGCCGCCAGCGTGGACGCTACCGGCCGATGGCCGAAATCAACGTGACGCCGCTCGTCGATGTGATGCTGGTGCTGCTCGTCGTCTTTATGGTCGCCGCTCCGCTGTTGACCGTCGGCGTGCCGGTCGATCTGCCGCAGACGCAGGCGCCGCCGATCACCGACCCCAAGGAGCCGCTGGTCATTTCGATCAACAACGAGGGCCATATCTTTATTCAGGATGCCGATGTCCCGACCGATGCGTTGGTGCCGCGACTGCAGGCGATTACCGGGGCCAATCCCGACGCGCTCGTCTATGTGCGGGCCGACAAATCGATCGATTACGGCCGTGTGCTCGAAGTCATGAGCCTGATCAGCGCCGCCGGGTTCCGCAAAGTCTCGCTGATCGCGCAATCGCCAAAAGGTGTCTCGGCCAAGGCCGCGGCCAATCCGGCGGCCGCCGCGCCGGCGGCGTCGCGCTGAAGGTTTGCGTCCGATCGCTCCAGGATGAGTGTCGCAGCAGCACAGCCGGCCTTGTCGCCGGAAACCGCATTCCCCGAGCCGATGGACGATGGCGTCGGGCGGCGCGGGCTGGTCCTGTCGGCGGCGTTGCATTTGCTGCTCGGGGTCTTGTTGATTTTTGGGCTGCCGACCTTGTTTCATCCGCCGACCCCTGAAGAAATGCCGATCGCGGTCGAGCTCGTGACGATGGGGCCGGAAACCCGGGCGACGCATCCCAACCCGAACATGCCACAACGCGAGGCGACACCCGCGCCGCCGCTGCCGGGCCCGCCGGCGGAAAAGCCGGCGCCCATGCCGACCCCGCCCAAGCCCTCCCCACCACCCTCGGCCGCCGAAGCGCCGCCGGCGCCGCCCGCTCCCGCCCCGCCGGCAGCTAAGCCCGTGCCGCCCGCGCCATCGACACCACCGCCCCCGGCACCACAGCAAGCCGAGTTGCCGCCTCCGCCGCCGGTGCCCGAACCCAAGCCGATGCCCCCGCCAAAACCGGCGGTCGCAGCGGCGGCGGAACCGTCCCTCGAACGTCCCGAGCAAATGGCGCGCAACGAGGCCAAGGCCGAGGCCAAGAAATACAACCCCGGCCAGTTTGACGCGCTGTTGAGAAACCTGGCGTCGCAGGATACCCCGCCTTCGCCCGACGCACCGCCGCAGACGACGAATATCGCCTCGGGCCGGGCATCCTCGCAGCCGCGGGCACCGCTCGGCAGCCAGCTCAGCGCCAGCGAGGTCGACATGATCCGCGAGCAGATTTCGCGCTGCTGGAACATTCCGGCGGGGGCGCGCGACGCCAAGGACCTGGTCGTCGAGATCCGCGTCGTCGTGTTGCCCGACGGAACCGTCCAGCAGGCGACGATCGTCGATCAGGGGCGCGCCGTCGCCGACCCGTTCTTTCGCGCCGCGGCGGAAAGCGCCCGGCGAGCCTTTTTCAACCCGCTCTGCCGGCCGTTGCGTCTGCCTCCGGACAAATACGACATCTGGAAAGACATGGTCGTCGATTTCAGCCCAAAGGATGTCTTATGAGAAAAAGCCGCCTCGTTTTGCCCGGCGGGATGATTGCTCTGCTGGCGCTGTTGTCGTTGTCGTCGGTGCCGGCGCGCGCCGAGCTGCGCATCGACATCACCAGCGGGCAGGTCCAGCCGATGCCGATCGCGATCCCGGCGTTCGCCGGCGGCGGGGGCAACGAATCGCGGGCCGGCAGCGACATCGCCGGCGTTGTCTCCGCCGATCTCGAACGTTCGGGGCTGTTTCGGCCGCTCGACCCGCGCAGCTTTATCGAGAATGTCTCCGCGACAAGCGGCGCCACCCCGCAATTCGCCGACTGGCGCCAGATCAACGCCCAGGCGCTGGTGACCGGGACGGTGCAGACCCAGGCGGACGGCCGGCTCGGGGTCCAGTTCCGGCTCTGGGACGTGTTCGCCGAGCAGCAGCTGACCGGCTTCGGCTATACGACGACGCGCCAGAACTGGCGGCGCATCGCGCACATCATCGCCGACGAAATTTATAAGCGGATCACCGGCGAGGAGGGGTACTTCGACACCCGCATCGTCTATGTCGCCGAATCGGGTCCGGCCCAAACTCGGGTCAAGCGTCTGGCGATCATGGATCAGGACGGCGCCAACAACCACTACCTGACCGATGGGCGGGCGTTGGTCCTGACCCCGCGCTTTTCGCCGACCGCCCAGGAGATCACCTATCTCTCCTACGCCGGCAAGCAGCCGCGGGTTTACCTGCTCAACATCGACACCGGGCAGCAGGAAGCGATCGGCGATTTTCCCGGGATGACCTTTGCGCCGCGGTTTTCGCCCGACGGCAACCGCGTCATCCTGAGCCGCGCGGTCAACGGCGCCAGCAACATCTACACCTACGATCTGCGGACCCACAGTGCCACTCGCTTGACTGACGACAGCGCGATCGACACCTCGCCCTGCTACTCGCCCGACGGCAGCCAGATCGTCTTCAACTCCGACCGCGGCGGCTCCCAGCAGCTCTACGTGATGAGCGCGGGCGGCGGCGGCGCCCATCGGATCAGCTTTGGCTCGGGCAAATACGGCACACCGGTGTGGTCTCCGCGCGGCGACCTGATCGCCTTTACGAAGATCGGAGGCGGCTCGTTTTATATCGGGGTGATGCGGCCCGACGGCTCGGGCGAACGCTTGCTGACCCAGGGATTTCTCGTCGAGGGCCCGACTTGGGCGCCCAATGGCCGGGTTTTGATGTATTTCTCGCAGGGACCATCGGATTCGCGCGGCTATGGCGGTTCGCCGCACCTGCAAACGATCGACTTGACCGGATACAACCAACGTGACGTGCCTACGCCGGGGGCTGCGTCCGATCCGGCCTGGTCTCCATTGCTGCGCTGAGCAGCATCGGCATTTCACCGAGGGGAATTAAACGACATGCGCATGAAGTTCTTTGGCCGGGCAGCCGGCCTCGGAGGGTTTTTGTTGCTGCTGGCCGCCTGCAGCAGTACCCCGCAGACACCGCCGCCGGCGCCAAGCGGCCCGGCCGGGCCGCCTGGAGGCGTGACTGGGGCGGCTGTGCCGGGTTCGCAGCAGGATCTGGCGCAAACTGCCGGCGATCGCGTCTTTTTCGAATTCGACCGTTCAGACATCACCCCCGAAGCCCAGCAGATTTTGCAGCGGCAGGCCGAATGGCTGCAGCACTATCCAAACGTCACCGTCACGATCGAAGGCCATTGCGACGAGCGCGGCACGCGCGAATACAATCTTGCTCTCGGCGAGCGCCGCGCCAACGCCGCCAAGCAGGTGCTGATCGCCGCCGGGATTCCGTCTTCGCGCCTTTCGACGATCAGCTACGGCAAGGATCGCCCAGCGGTTCCGGGCTCGACCGAGGAGGCATGGGCCCAGAACCGCGTGGCCATCACGACCGTCAATTGACGCGGCTTGCCGCGACCGACACAGAGCCGGTGGCGCGCGGCGGTCGCAAGTGCCTCGGTCGCGCGGGTCCAGGACACCGCGGCGATCGGCGGAGGCAATGAGGCAACGGACGCGCATAAATTGCGGGCGCCCTTTTTTTGCCCAAAACCCCTAGCACGACTGTTTCCGATGGTTCGCGTCGCCCGCGCTCAGCGCGTTCAGCCGCCCTCGCTGCCAGGCGCATTCCAAAAGGCTTCGCTGATGATTTGGCGATCGTTTCTGCCGCAACCCCGCCCGACGCTGCTGCTCGTGCTGCTCTCGATGGCGGCGGCGTCTCCGGCGGTGCGGGCGCAGGACGCCTCGACCCAGGAGCGGCTCGACCGGCTGGAGCGCGACCTCAGCATGCTGCAGCGCCAAGTCTATCGCGGCACCGGCGGCGAGGCGCCGCCCGGCGCCGAAAGCGGCACGAGCACGGCGGTCGATCTGCAGGTTCGAATGGACCGGCTTGAACAGCAGATGCGGGATCTGACCGGCCGGGTCGAAGACGAAACCAACCAGGTCCAGCAATTGCGCCAGCGCCTCGAGCAGGTCAACAGCGACATCGACGTGCGGCTCGGCGAGGGTCGGGGTCAGGACGCGGGGGCAGCCCCGCCCGCCGGGGCGCAGGCTTCCGAGCCGCCGCCGCTCGCCCAGCCGGCGGCGATGACCCCCTACGGCCGCCCGCCGCCGCCGAACTACGGCACGCTGACGCCGCCGGGCGCGCCGCCCACGCCCGAGAGCGGCGCCGAGCCGCCCTATTCCGGGCCGACCCAGCTGACCCCCCGGATCGCGGGCGCCGGCGACGCGTTGCGGCCGCCCGGATCGGATGCGATGCCGCCGGCCTCGGCCTCGGCGCAGTACAATTCGGCGTTCGGACTGTTGCGCAAGGCCGACTATCCGGCAGCTGAGGAAGCGCTGCGCAGCTTTATCCAACAACATCCGCGCGACCCGCTCGCCGGCAATGCCCAGTATTGGCTCGGCGAAAGCTTTTACGCGCGCGGCCAATACAGCGAAGCCGCCGCCGCCTTTGCCGACGGCTACAAGCGCTACCCGCGTGGGCCTAAGGCTGCCGACGGTTTACTAAAGCTCGGCATGTCGCTCGCCCGCGCCAATCAGAAGCACAACGCCTGCATTGCATTGATGCAGCTCGACCGTGATTTCCCGCATCCCGGGAGCGCCATCAAGGACCGGGCGACGCAGGAGAAAAAGAAGCTCGGTTGCTGAGCTCCGCGGACCCGGCGCCGCCCCTCGGTTTGGCCGAGTTCGCCGCCCGACTCGACCGTCTCGCCGCGTTCGAAACCGCGCCGTTGGTCGCCGTCGCGGTCTCGGGCGGCCCCGACAGCCTCGCGCTGACGATCCTCGCCGACCGCTGGGCGCGGCAGCGCGGCGGCGAGATCCGCGCCCTCTCGGTCGACCATCGCCTGCGGCCGGAAAGCGCGGCCGAGCTCAGCCGGTTGGCGGGCTGGCTTCGAGGGCGCGCGATCCCCCACGAAATCCTCGTCTGGGAAGGCGAAAAGCCGCGCACCCACATTCAGGACATGGCGCGGACGGCCCGCTACCGTCTCCTCGGGGAGTGGTGCCGCGAGGCGGGTTGCCTGCATCTCCTGACCGGCCATCACCGCGGAGACCAGGTCGAGACCTACCTGTTGCGCCGCGCCGCGCGCAGCGGGTCCGACGGCTTGGCCGGAATGTCGGCCATTCGCGAGCTCGACTTCTGCCGCATCCTGCGCCCGCTGCTTGATGTCGCGAAGGCCAGGCTGGTCGCGACACTCGCCGCCGAGCGCCAGCACTTTATTAGCGATCCGAGCAATCGCGACCCGGCTTTCGCCCGGGCCCGTCTGCGCGAGCACGCGGCGGCCGGCGCGTTCGACGCTATGGCCGGCGATATCCGCCGCCTCGGCCGCGAGCGGACACGGCGCGAACATGCCCGCGATGCGCTACTGGCGAGCGCCGTGTCGGTGCATCCGGCCGGGTTCGCTGTGCTCGACCGCACAACACTGCTGTCGGCGCCGCCCGATGTTGGCGAACGGGCGTTGTCCGCCCTCGTCTTTGCGCTTGGCGGCAGCCGCTATCCGCCGCGGCGCCGGGCCGTCATCCACATGCTTCGGGTGCTCGCCGGCGAGGCAAAGGGCGGGTATACCCTCGGCGGCTGCCAGTTTGTCGCATGGCGCTACCGTATTCTCGTGCTGCGCGAGCTGGCCACCGCGGACGCACCGGTGCCGGTGGGACCGGGTGACGCCATCCTCTGGGATCGCCGCTTCGCGGTTGGGCCGCGCGCCGGCGCCGGCGTGCTGACCCTCGGTTATCTCGGCGGGGACGGGGTTCGCGAACTCCACCGGCGGCCGTTCCAAGCGCGGCACACTGCGTTGCCGGCGCTGGTCAATCCGATTCTGCCGGCATTTTGGGATGAAAAAGGTCTCGCCGCTGTTCCCTCTCTCGGGTACCGACGCGAAGCAGGGTTCTTGCTGCCGAGCCTCTGTTTTAGACCCGTCAATTCTTTGTCCGATGCCAGCTTTGCAGTTGTTTAAGCGGGCGCGCACCTTATGTCTGACGGGACAAAAATGGATCGCGGACCGGGCTCAATTGGCGTAGGTTGTGCGGCGCGTGCTGGCCGGTTCGGCATGGAAAGGCGTTTATCGTGAATAACTTCGGCAAGAATCTCGCCCTTTGGATCGTAATCGGGCTGCTTCTCGTCGCACTTTTCAACCTGTTCCAGACGTCCTCCAGCCATGGTCCGCAATCGACCCTCGCGTTTTCCGATTTTGTCAACGACGTCAATCGCGGCCAGGTCGCCGATGTGACGATCCAGGGCAACACGATCAGCGGTCATTTCACCGACAGTAGGGCCTTCACCACCTATGCGCCAAACGACCCCAGCCTGGTCGGCCGGCTGATCGACAAGGGCGTGCGGATTTCCGCCGCCCCGGTCGACGACAACGTGCCGTCGCTGTTCGGGGTGCTGATCTCGTGGTTCCCGATGCTGCTGCTGATCGGGGTGTGGATTTTTTTTATGCGCCAGATGCAGGGCGGCGGCGGTCGGGCGATGGGCTTTGGCAAAAGCCGGGCCCGGCTTTTGACCGAAAAGGTCGGGCGCATCACGTTTGAAGACGTGGCCGGGATCGACGAGGCCAAGCAGGAGCTCGAGGAAATTGTCGAATACTTGAAGGACCCGCAGAAATTTCAGCGGCTCGGCGGCAAGATCCCAAAGGGGGTGCTACTGGTGGGCTCACCCGGCACCGGCAAGACCCTGCTCGCGCGCGCGATCGCGGGCGAGGCGAATGTGCCGTTCTTTACGATTTCGGGTTCCGACTTTGTCGAGATGTTTGTCGGCGTCGGCGCGAGCCGGGTGCGCGATATGTTCGAGCAGGGCAAGAAGAACGCCCCCTGCATCATCTTTATCGACGAGATCGACGCCGTCGGCCGCCATCGCGGCGCCGGGCTCGGCGGCGGCAACGACGAGCGCGAGCAGACCTTGAATCAGCTGCTCGTCGAGATGGACGGGTTCGAAGCGAACGAAGGCGTGATCCTGATCGCCGCGACCAACCGGCCCGACGTGCTCGACCCAGCGTTGCTGCGGCCGGGCCGTTTCGACCGCCAGGTGGTGGTGCCAAACCCTGATGTCGTCGGCCGCGAGAAGATCCTTAAGGTCCACATGCGCAAAGTGCCGCTGGCCGCCGATGTCGACGCCAAGATCATCGCCCGTGGCACGCCCGGCTTCTCCGGCGCCGACCTCGCCAACCTCGTCAATGAGGCGGCGCTGATGGCGGCGCGCCGCGGCAAGCGCTCGGTGGCGATGAGCGAGTTCGAGCACGCCAAGGACAAGGTCATGATGGGCGCCGAGCGGCGCTCGATGGTGATGACCGAGGACGAGAAAAAGCTGACCGCCTACCACGAGGCCGGGCATGCGCTGTGCATGCTCTATGCCGAAGGGCACGAGCCCTTGCACAAGGTCACTATCATCCCGCGCGGCCGCGCGCTTGGCATTACGATGTATCTGCCGGAACGCGACAAATACAGCCAGTCCAAGCTCGAAATCAAAGCCATGCTGGCGAGCCTGTTCGGCGGGCGCGTCTCCGAAGAACTGATCTTTGGGCCGGACAAGGTGACCACCGGCGCCTCCGACGACATCCGGCGCGCGACCCATCTCGCTCGCCGGATGGTGACCGAGTTCGGGTTCAGCGAAAAGCTCGGGCGGCTGCGCTATGCCGAGAATGAGGAGGAAGTGTTCCTCGGCCATTCGGTGACGCAGCGCAAGAATGTGTCGGAAGCGACGGCTAAGCTGATCGACGAAGAAATCCGTCGGCTTGTCGACGAAGGCGAAGAGACAGCGCGCGACATCTTGACCGCCCGGCTCGACGAACTGCATGCCTTGGCCCGCGGGCTGCTCGAATACGAGACCCTCTCGGCCGACGAGATCCGCCGCATCATCAAGGGCGAGCGCATCGTGCGCGAGAACACGGCGTCGGCGCCGCAGACCGAGGAGCCGCGGTCTGGCCGGCGCAGCTCGGTACCGCCCTCGGGTCGTCCGGCCGGGCTCGAACCGGAGCCGCAACCAGGCGGCTGAACCGGCGGCGCGCCAGCCAGCTTCTGCCGCCCCGCTTTCGCCCGCCCGGGCTTTTTGCCCGCGGTTCGCAATTGCCGGCTCGACGAGTAATCGCCAAATTGCAGTAACGTTAATTTCGTGAAATTGTTATTTGACAACAGAGCTCTTTTTTTGTACTTTGGCGCGTCTCGGGGATTAGTTAAAGCTCTGGTGGCGAGATGACGCGGAAGCTCTTCGGCACTGACGGGATCCGCGGCACTGCAAACCTCGAGCCGATGACTCCGGAAACGGCGTTGAAGGTCGCGATCGCCGTCGGCGAATGCTTTAAAAACGGGGCGCACAAGCATCTCGTCGTCATCGGCAAGGACACCCGTCTTTCGGGCTACATGCTCGAACCGGCGCTGACTGCCGGCTTTGTCACGATGGGCATGGACGTCGTGCTGGTCGGCCCGCTGCCGACCCCGGCGATCGCGATGCTGACGCGCAGCCTGCGCGCCGATATCGGCGTCGTCCTGTCGGCCTCGCATAATCCTTATGGCGACAACGGTATCAAACTGTTCGGCCGCGACGGCTACAAGCTGTCGGACGAGATCGAGCACAAGATCGAAACCGCGCTCGCCAGAGGACCGAGCCGGCGGGCGAGCCCGTCCGAGCTCGGCCGCGTCAAACGTCTCGACGACGCCGGCGGGCGCTATATCGAATTCGTTAAGCAGAGCTTTCCGCGCGGCCTGCGGCTCGACGGATTGCGGATCGTGGTCGATTGCGCGCACGGCGCCGGCTACAAGGTGGCCCCGACCGTGTTCTGGGAACTCGGGGCCGAGGTATTTTCGCTCGGCGTCGCTCCGGACGGGCTCAACATCAATCGCGAATGCGGTGCGCTGGCGCCCGAGCAGATGCGGCGCGAGGTGCTCGCCCGCCGCGCCGATATCGGCATTGCCCTCGACGGCGACGCCGACCGGCTGGTCATTGCCGACGAGCACGGCACGATCCTCGACGGCGACCAGCTGATGGCGTTGATCGCGACTGGGTTGTCGCGCAGCCGCCGGCTCGCCGGCGGCGCGCTGGTGGCGACGGTGATGTCCAATCTCGGGCTCGAACGCTATCTGACCGGCCAGGGGATCGGCCTGCACCGCGCCGGGGTCGGCGACCGCTATGTCGTCGAAAAGATGCGCAGTCTCGGCTGTAATCTCGGCGGCGAGCAGTCGGGCCACATCATCCTCGCCGATTACGCGACGACCGGCGACGGCTTGATCGCGGCGCTGCAGGTGCTGGCCTCGATCGTCGAAACCGGCCGGCCGGCAAGCGAGGTCTGCCGCCTGTTCACCCCGGTGCCGCAATATGCGGGCAATGTGCGCCACGGCGATGTGGTTCCGCTCGACCGACCGGCGGTGCAGCGCGCCATCGCCGACGGCGAGGCCCGGCTGGGTGCTGCCGGCCGCCTCTTAATCCGCCGCTCGGGCACCGAGCCGGTGATCCGGGTCATGGCCGAAGGCGAGGACGAAGAGCTGGTCGCCGCGGTCGTCGATCAGATTTGCGCCGCGATCCGCACGGCCGCGGCGGGCATCGACGACATTCCGCAGGCGGCGGAATAATGCGCGGCCGGGTGCTGATCGTCGCCGGGTCCGACTCCGGCGGCGGCGCCGGCATCCAGGCCGACATCAAGACGGTGACGATGCTCGACGCCTACGCGGCGACGGCGATCACCGCGCTCACTGCGCAGAATACCGAGGGCGTCTTTGGCGTCTTACCGATCCCGCCCGATTTTATCCGCCAGCAGATCGAGATCGTGCTCGACGACATCGGCGCCGATGCGATCAAGACCGGCATGCTGCACGACACGGCGGTCATCGAAACGCTGGCGGCGGTATTGCGGGAGCGGACAGCGGCGATCCCGCTGGTGGTCGACCCGGTCATGGCGGCAAAGGGCGGCGCCCGGCTGATCGATCCCGACGCGGTCGACGCGCTCAAAACGCTGCTGATCGGGCGGGCGACGGTGTTGACCCCAAACCTTCCCGAGGCCGAGATCCTGTGCGGCGGCGCGATCACCGACGTCGCTGCGATGCGTGCCGCCGGCGAAGCCCTGTTGCGGCTCGGCTGCCGGGCGGTGCTGGTCAAGGGCGGTCACCTCCCCGGTGAAATCGTCACCGATCTGCTGGTGACTGCGGCTGGCGCCAGGGCTTGGGAGAGCCCGCGCATCGCCACGCGCCATACCCACGGCACCGGCTGCACCCTCGCTTCCGCGATCGCCGCCGGCCTCGCCCAAGGGCTCGCCATCGAGAATGCCGTCGACCGCGCCCGGACCTATGTCCAGCGCGCGATCGCCAGCGCCCCCGGATCGGGTCGCGGCCACGGTCCCCTCGACCACGCCCACCCGCTGCACTCAGGCGCCGCGGCTAATGGCTGATACCGGAGGCCCCACGCGGCAGCCGGGCCTCGAAGCGCGCGTCGCCCGCCTCGAAGCAGACGTTGCTCATATTCGCGGCGATCTCGACGAGGTCAAATCGACGCTGAACCACTTGGCGCCTCACATTGACGAGGTGCACGGATTTTTGACTGCCAAGCTACCCGAGATCGCTACCAAGGCGGAGGTCATCCAGCTTGGTCGGACACTAGGACCGGGTTGGCTGATCTGCGAATCGAGCTGAAAACCGCGGCGGCCGACCTCCGGGTTGAACTGAAGACAGGGGCGGCCGATCTGCGGGCCGAGACGGCAGAGTTGCGAACCGAGATCATGCGGCGCCCGACGCGCAGCCAATCGATTTTCGATATTCCGCCGTCGTCGGCTTGATCGGCGCCGTTCTGACAATCGCAGCGCATTTCGCTCATTGATTTCCACTGGCGGAGGGAGCGATGCATATCCCGCTTTACCAGATCGACGCCTTCGCCGACGGCCCGTTCACCGGCAATCCGGCGGCAGTGTGTCCGCTCGACTGTTGGCTGCCCGACGATGTGATGCAGGCGATCGCCGCCGAAAACAATCTGGCGGAGACGGCATTCTTTGTGCGCGAAGGCGAGGCGTGGCGGTTGCGCTGGTTTACCCCCACGATCGAGGTCGATCTGTGCGGCCACGCCACGCTGGCCTCGGCTTACGTCGTCTTCGGAGTCCTCGCGCCCCAGCAGCGCCGCGTCGTGTTCCGCACCGAAAAGGCGGGCGATCTGACGGTCTCGCGCGACGGCGAATTGCTGGTACTCGACTTCCCCTCGCGCCCACCGGCGCCATGCACGGCGCCGCACGGCTTCGCCGCCGCGCTCGGACAGGAGCCGACGAGTGTGCTCGCCGCGCGCGATTATCTCGCGGTCTACGACGATCCCGGCCAAGTAGCGGCGCTCACCCCCGACTTCGCCGCGCTGGCAAAGCTCGACCGCGCCGTCATCGTCACCGCGCCCGCTCCGTCCAAGTCGGTGATTGGCGACGAAGTCGATTTCGTCTCGCGCTTTTTCGCACCGGGGCTGGGCCTCGACGAAGACCCGGTGACCGGTTCGGCGCACTGCACCTTGATCCCGTATTGGGCTGAGACGCTGGGCAAGACCCGTCTCGATGCCCGCCAGCTGTCGCGCCGCGGCGGCAGTCTGCGGTGCGCGCTGCGCGGCGATCGGGTTGATATCGCCGGCCGCGCCATCCTCTTTCTCACCGGCACGATCGACATCTGACGCCTTGCTCCAGGCGCCAGCGCGAACGAATATCGCCAGAAATCAAATGGGGAGGATTGCCATGATACGGGTTGCCGCGCTGGTCCTCTGCGTCTGCCTGATATTCGCCGGTTCGGCGGTGGCGCAGACCGCTGCGACGATCCAAAAGCTCAACGACAAATGGGCCGACGCCTTCAACAGGGGCGACGCCGCCGCGGTCGCGGCCATGTACGCCGACAACGCCTATTTGCTGCCGCCCGGCCACGACATCGTCCACGGCGGCAACGCGATCGAAGCTTTCTGGAAAGCGGCGGCGCAGCAGGTCGGCAACGCCAAGCTCGTCACCCTCGACGTGCTGCCGCTCGGCCCGCGCGCCGCCCGTGAGATCGGCACCGTGACGCTCGAAACCAAGTCCCAACCGCCACAGCAAATCGTCGGCAAATATGCGGTCGTCTGGCGCAAGGCCGGCGGGCGCTGGCTGCTCGCCACCGACATTTGGAACATGAACAAATAGCCCGCGAGCGCCCCGGAGGGGCGAAGTTGCGCCGGGCATGGGGGGCGCAGCGCAGCCGTCCGGGCTGTTCGACAATACTCTTGCCGCGAAAATCGCTAGAATGGGCCGGGTGAAGCCGGAGCGGGCGCGACCATGCAGCAGCAAACGGAGTTCGATTACATCGTCGTCGGCGCGGGATCGGCCGGATGCGTGCTGGCCAACCGCCTCAGCGCCGACGGGCGCTCGCGCGTCCTGCTGCTCGAAGCCGGCGGCAAGGACAGTAACCCGTGGATCCACATCCCGGCCGGCTTTTACCGCAACATCTACCATCCGAAGATCACCTGGCAGTTCGAAACCGAGCCGCAACCCGAACTCGCCGGCCGCCGCCTGCCGTGGCCGCGCGGCAAGGTCTTGGGCGGGTCGAGCTCGATCAACGGCCTCATTTACATCCGCGGCCAGCGCCAGGATTTCGATCTGTGGCGCCAGCTCGGCAACACCGGCTGGTCGTATGACGACGTGCTGCCCTATTTCCGCCGCGCCGAAAACCAGGAGCGCGGCGAAGACCAGCATCACGGCAAGGGCGGCCCGCTCGACGTGACCGATCTGCGCGCCGAGCACGAACTGCACGATGCCTTTATCGCCGCGGCCGTGGAGGCCGGGTATCGCCGCAACCATGATTTCAACGGCCCCGATCAGGATGGGGTCGGCCCGCTACAGGTCACCGTGCGCAACAAACGCCGGTGCAGCGCCGCCGTCGCGTATTTGCGCCCGGCCTTAAAGCGGCCCAACCTCAAGGTCGAGATCCGCGCGTTCGCGCAGCGCGTGCTGTTCGACGGCCGCCGCGCAGTCGGTCTCGAATATGCCCAGGGCGGCGTCGTCCGTCAGGCGGGCGCACGCCGCGAGGTGATCCTCGCTGGCGGCTCGATCAACTCGCCGCAACTCTTGCAATTATCCGGGGTGGGCCCCGGCGAGTTATTGCAAGCACACGGCATCCCGGTCGTCCACGATCTCGCCGGGGTCGGCGAGAATTTGCAGGACCACCTGAATTCGCGCGTCGTCTACCGCGTGCGCCGCGCTAACACGCTGAACGAAATTTCGCGCAGCTGGCGGCTGCAGGCCCGCGCCGGGCTCGAATGGGCGCTCGGCCGCCGCGGCGCATTGATGATGGGGGCCGCACCGATCGGCCTCTTTGTGCGCACCCGCCCCGGCCTCGACTCGCCAGATGTGCAGTACCAGTTCCTCGCCGGCAGTTTTGTGAAACCCGGCGAGGCGATGCACGATTTCCCCGGCTGCCAGTTGACCTGCATACCGTGCCGCCCCGAAAGCCGCGGCTGGCTCCGGATCCGCTCGCCTTATCCGGCGATCCCGCCGGCAATCCAGCCCAATTATCTCTCGACCCAGGCTGACAAGGACACGCTCGTCGCCGGCCTGCGCGCCGCCCGCAAGGTGTTTCAGAGCCCGGCAATGGCGGCTCTCGTGACCGGCGAATTCCTGCCCGGCCCGGCGACCGAGACCGACGCTGCGTGGCTCGACCATGTCGCGCAGACCGCCGGCACGACCTTTCACCCGACCTCGACCTGCATGATGGGCACGCATGAGCGCGCCGTCGTCGACGCCGAATTGCGCGTTCACGGCGCCGAGGGACTGCGCGTCATCGACGCCTCGGTCATGCCGGCGGTCGTGTCCGGCAACACCAACGCGACGGTGATCATGATCGCCGAAAAGGGTGCGGAGATGATCGTCGCCGCCGCCCGCTCCGGGGCACCTACGGCACCGGTTGCCTCCACCGCCAGAGCTGCTTAAACAGCCGCCATACGGGCCCGAGCGGTTGGCACATCGACGGGTTTATCGCCCTCACGATTATGCCGGCCCTCGCCCTCGGCTTCGAAGAGCAGCACGACGGCCTTGCCGCGGCCCACGGCGGGGGCCGACTCGCTGCTGCGCTTTGGCTTCCGCGAGGTTGACCTTCTTCATCGCGGCTGATCGCGCAGCCGACAATCCGCCAGATAAACGGCTATGGTGGTCGGCGGTGGTGCGGCGGCGCTGCTCGGCGAATTGGGGAACGGCGATAGGGGATGTGGGCGATGGCGATTTCGGAAGTGAAGGCGCTGACTTTCGACGTATTCGGGACGGTGGTGAATTGGCGCGACAGCGTTGCGCGCGAGGCGAAGGCCATTCTCGGCCCGAAAGGCTACGACAAAGACTGGCACGATTTTGCCGACAAATGGCGGGCGCGCTATCAGCCGGCGATGGCCAAGGTGCGCAGCGGAGAACGCCCGTGGGCGCGGCTCGACGATTTGCATCGCGAGAACCTGGTCGAGCTGCTGCCGGAGTTCGGGATAACGGGCCTCGGCGAGGCCGAGATCGACCATCTGAACCGCGCCTGGCACCGGCTCGACGGTTGGCCCGACACGGGCGAAGGCCTGACCCGGCTGAAGCGCAAATACATCCTGGCGACCTTGTCGAACGGCAATGTCGCGCTGATGGTCAACATGGCTAAATACGCGGGCCTGCCGTGGGACGCGGTGCTCGGCGCCGAGGTCGCCCACGCCTACAAGCCGCAGCCCGAGGCCTATGACCGCACCGCCGCGTTTCTCGACCTGAAGCCCGGGCAATGCATGATGGTTGCCGCCCATAACGGCGATCTCGTCGCGGCGCGCGGTCGCGGCTTCCGCACCGCCTTTGTCAGCCGGCCATTGGAGCACGGCCCGAACAAAACGCGCGACATCCGGGCCGAGTACGATTTCGACGTGACCGCGGACAGCTTTATCGACCTCGCCGGCAAGCTCGGCTGCTGACCGCGACGGCGTTCGCGGCCGTCGCTCGTCCGAGCGCCATTCGCCCGGATGCGCTAGCCACCAGCCGCATCGCTGACGACGGTCGATTTCTCGCCGGAACCCTTGTGTTTGCGGTTGGAGGCGCGATGACGGCGATAGCGGCCGAGCTCGATCTCTTGGGCGTCATGGTCCATTGAATTGATCTAAAGCAGTCGAATCTTAGGCGACGCCGTTCAGCGCGAAATCGAAGATGTCGAAATTACGCAGGCGGCGGGTTTCGGCCAGCTCTCGGTATTGGGCGGTCAACGGCTGCGACAGGATGAACGGCACGCGCTGTTCGCCTTTGCCGCCGTGGGAGCGCAGGCGATGGCCGGCAAGCCCCGACAAATCGTGCTCGGCGCGAGCGGCGCCAATCGCGGTCGCGGCGTCGCCGAGCACGACAAAATCGGCTTCGCGATCGTAGGGCAGCTGAAAGCGCTCTGATGCCTCGGCGCGGTCGAAAACCCCGGCGACCCCGTGCAATGCCGCGCTCGCCGTCATCATCTGGGCGAGATTGCCGCCGCTGTCGCGGGTGTAGACGCGCACAAACGAACCGAGCGCGCCATGATGGCGGACAAACGGGTCGGTGATCGGACAGATCACCCGCGCCGCGCCCGCGCCAAAGCGCCGGGCCAGCTCGTCTTCGAGAAAGATCACGCGCGGCTTGTCGTTCATCCCGTGATCGGCGACGAGCCCGACGACCGCACCCAATTCGACAAAATGCGCCACCCGCTCGTCGAGGGCGTGGTGAAACGCGTCGGCCTCGGGCTCGCCCGGCGCGTGGTCGTGCTGGACATAATCGGACAACGACAGATAGAGCAGCCGCGCCGCCCCCGAGGCGAGCAGCCGCAACCCTGCATCGAGCACAAACAATGACAGATCGGCCGAGTACATGCCCGGCCGGGCGCGCCCGACCAGCGCCAGGGCCTGGCTGTCGGCGCATTCCGAAGAAAAGCACACCCCGTCGAGACCATGGCCCAGCATCCGGCGGAGCTTGTCCTTGGCCGTGACCGCGGCGGTCGGAACCCCGGCCCGCGACATCAGCCCCAGGATCGTCTCGCCGCGCATGAGCCGGTCGTCGGTGATCATCACCTCCCCGCCCGGTCTCACGTCGAGGTAGTAATTGCCGGCGATGCCGTGAACCGACGGCGGCGCCCCGGTCACGATCGAGACGTTGTTCGGGTTGGTGAAGGTCGGCATCGCCGCGTCGGCGGCGCCGAGCCAGCCCTCGTGCGCAAAACCGGCGATCGTCGGCAGGATGCCGGCGCTGATGCCATGCTCGACATAGGCCGGGTCGAACCCGTCGACGCAGATCACCACCACTGGCCGCTCCGGCACGCGGTACCGCCGGCCGTTCAGTTCGATCGTCTCAGCCATTTCCGCTCCTCCAGCCGCCGCCCGCCGGCGATTGCGCAAATCACCATGCGCCGTGCCCGGTACGCACGCGGCAGCTTTCTTGCGGCCCGCGACGAGAGGCCTGCTATCCATTGTCGAATGGGTATTTGGGTCCCTATATCGGCTACGCCATATCGAAGGGTCCGGCGAGGACAACGGTA
>Ga0210395_10000176_pt1 | contig 51053 bp, 87 predicted proteins | sample IncBWH4OmetaG_FD_150861 | JGI IMG/M metagenome (GOLD analysis project Ga0210395, IMG submission 150861) | Forest soil microbial communities from Barre Woods Harvard Forest LTER site, Petersham, Massachusetts, United States - Inc-BW-H-4-O ...
AATACTGTTGATTTCTCTACCCTCTTCATTTATATGTACTAATTCATTGACATTAAATGTTAATACCTGTAAAAATGATTTATATTTCTCTAAATATGTAGACATATTAGCTGCATCTGAAATAGAAATTTCTAATACAACATCATCATATGAATCTTTATCGTCAAACTCTGCTTTAAATGTTAGTTTAGCCATATTGTATTTACCCCTTTGTTACAAGATTTATATTAATTTAACAATAAATTCTACAATTAAATATCCTAACATGACAAAGACTCCAAATGCTAATGCTGCATCTGCAACTAAATATCCTATATTTAATAATTGTTTTAACTTCTTCATTTGAATCTCCTCATAAGTTGTAATCTTACCAATCATAGGTTTAAAAGGTGAATATAATAATTGATTTGTTAAATGCCTTTGTATTTCATGAGTGACATTAAGTTTAATTTGTTCTATCGATAATGAATGTTTTAATGTGTTTATGTGATACATTTTATTAATCCTTATCTGTGTTTATTTATACATTTACTTCTTATAGTTATATTATCTCGCTACTCACTGTACTAATCAATAGTTCTTTTGTACATATATGTGGAACTTATTCTAAAACTAATAAATTGTATTTATAATATGTATTAAGTTATTGATTTGATTATTATTAGTTATGGTTAATGTGTTATTGGTTTGCAGTTTGTAGTGAATGTAAAAGAATATCTCATCTTCCCCTCTCAGGTTGTTCTGACCTATCACTAAATAAATGTTAAAGTTAATCCATTACCAAATTAACAATTAGTTGTAGCTCACATAGCTCATGAATATGCACTTTTAGGTAATCATTAAATAAAATTTGTTATAAGCAATCGAAGATGGGGGAGGGAACTAAAAATAATGGAATGATATAATGTGGCTACACTCTCAGTCTCGGAAAAATAGGTATTCAATAAAGATGCAATTACACAGTATATACATACATAATAACCTATACTATCCCCGACACAATATCCTATATAAACTACAGACAATAACCTAGATTAAAAATACCTATAAAACGAATTAGGAAGGCATACAAATAGAATTTGAAGGGAAGGCTATACCCTAGTAGCCATCTACATCTTACAAAGGCGCATAAGGATATAGAATTACAATTCACTAGATATTAACATAAATTTAGTATCTGTAGAGGTTATAACTACCATTCATCCGGAAATTACTACCGTTCGTCGGATAATATGAACTATCGTAAAAGAAGTGATTGACAAATTGAAAAAAGTATGATATATATACATATATATTATTATATAATAATTAAAATATGAAATAATTTCACTTCTGAAGCCACTACCACCAGTACTTACCTTAACTCACTTCTAAAGAACAATTACTAGTAAGTACTAATGCTTAAAACATACAACAAATAACTAATAAATATTATTATATATATTAAATGAATTCAATAGAAATACCTAAAGATAATATCTGTGAAGATACACAGCCGACTTCTAATACAACTAAAAAACAAATTGAATTAGTTGTTGGTCAAATGATAGTACCATCTTCTAAATCACCTAGAGAATTAACTCTAAATAACCTAACAGTAAAAGAACTAGATGGTAAAGGTGGTTACATTGATATGGATGGTATAGCTAGAGATGGTTTAGGACGTAAGAGAAGAGCTCCTAAGTCAAATAATCCTAATGTAGTATCTACAAACCCTGATGCAGACACTAAATTACTAAAAATACGTAGAGGTAGGCATAATTATGATCCTTCTATGAAGGAAATTATGTTGGTAAATTCCCAAGCTGGGAAGTCTCTTACACAAATTGCATGTATACTCTCTCAAAAATATAACCTTCCTATTATTGCAGATACAATACTTTCATGGGAGAAGACTGAAGGGGAGAATTATGGTAAACATTTAAAGTTATGCCGTACTTATGCCCAAGCTTATCACGAAGATATATTAGCTAAAATGATTTCCGGTGAAACTCCTGCATCAGCTTCTCAAATTGAAGGGCAGAAGTGGAAACTTAAGACCTTATTTGCAGACTGGGGAGATAAAGCCCAGAAGATTGAAGTTTCTCAAATGGATGGTATGTCCGACAAGACTCTAGAATCTAAAGTAACTGCGCTATTAAAACGTACTGGCCAACTACCAGTAGATTTAAAATTAGTAGCAAAGTCACAAAATAAAGAAGAAAGGATATAGACATATGTTTAAACTATTTAAAATCAATAATTCTAATGAATATAAACCGAGTAGATTCCTGCCTAACTATAATTATCTAGAAAATAAAATTAAGTTAAATGTACTATTAGGACGTGGTTTCTGTGCAGGTGCATATTTTGACCTAAGTCCAAAAGAATTAGATGAATTAATACAATTCTTAGACGAATCTCTACCAACAAATTATTCATTGCTAAAACAACATACTCTTGAATGGTCGAGACCAGAAGATTGTACTGCTTATCTTGCGACAGATTTTGGGTTAGGTAAATTTCAAATACGAAAAGAATATGAATCGATTGATTTTGGAATTACGAATAAAAAACGTACATCTAAAGCTTATTTAGTTGTTTACGCGATTAGAACGAAATCTAATGTAATACAAAAAATAAAATATAAAATAATGAATTTTATTTATAGAACATATTTAAGACTATCGGCCTAATGACTAAATCATTTAGACGTGAAGATTCCCATGGTTCGCAATTACCAATAGATTTATCTAATCTTACTCGTGAACAATTAGAAGATCTTTATGGCACACTTGCCGAATTAGACAAACGTACACGTTATAATAAACTAGCATACGTTTTTCCTGATACTGGTCCAAGATCAAGACATTTATATGTGAAGCAGGTCGATTTCATGAATGCCTCACAAAACTACCCCGAATTACTTCTATGCGGAGCCAACAGATCAGGTAAGTCATTTACCTTAGCTTATTTTGCAGCCATGCACATAACTGGTATTTACCCAGATTGGTATAAAGGCAAAAGATTTTATGGAGACATTACAGTATGGTTAACCTCTTTAACCGCGGCAGTTACACGGGATGTAATTCAGACCTATCTCTTAGGAGAGATGAGCGATATGGGATCAGGGTTTATCCCAAAGGATAAAATACTTGAAGCTAGACCGAAACATGGTGTTCCTAATGCTATTGATACTTTTGTCACACAGAGGGAGGATGGTGGCAAATGTAGAGCTGTTTTTAAGTCCTACGACCAAGGTAGAAGAGCTTTTCAAGGGGATTCAGTAGAACTTATTCTGAATGATGAAGAACCAGAAGACCCTGAAATCTATTCAGAGCAATTAACACGTACTATGACTACCCAAGGATTGGTAGTGACAGGATTTACGCCCCTGAGAGGTCTAAGTAAGGTTGTATTGCGTTTCTTAGAGGGAGGTTTATTTCCTTCTAATCATGTTCCCCAACATAACAATAATTTATATGTTGAAAGAGTAGATTGGCAAGATGTTCCTCATTTATCTGAGAATGATAAAGAAAGAATGTTAAAGTCATATCTTCCTCATGAAATTGAAGCTCGTTCAAAAGGTATTCCTTGTGTAGGTCAAGGTAAAATTTATCCTATACCGGAATCTGACTTTGTAGTTGATAGTTTCCCTATTCCAAATCATTGGCCTAAAGTCTATGGATTAGATGTGGCTACCTCAGGACGAACTGCATGTATATGGGCAGCATTAGATACCGATACAATTAGTGAAGATGACCCAATAGTATATTTGTACAGTGAGTATTATTCCTCTAGAGAATTTCCTGATGTACATGCAATAAATATAAAAAAGAAGGGCGAATGGATTCCAGGGGTTATTGACCCTGCATCAAATAGAGATAAGTTAATGAATAATTCTCTAATGCAGCAATATAGAGAATTAGGATTAGATGTTTCTAATGCTAAAAATTCTATTGAATCAGGTCTTTTAAAAGTAACAAATATGTTAACTTCAGGACGATTAAAAGTTTTGAATACTTGTGGCAACTGGATTCAAGAATATAGAAACTATATGTTTGATGATAAAGGCGAAGTTAAGAAAAATCAAGCAGATCACTTAATGGATGCCACGCGATATTTAATAATGTCAGGATTAGTGCGGGCCGTCAGGCCACCAAGAGATTTTGATATAAAAGATAACAATAGGTATTTTGACAATCAAATGAGCAGTCCGAGAACTGGATACTAAGGAATAATTTATAAATGTCAACTTATGATGAATATCTAGGACCAGAAAAATATGGAGATGATGAGAAAGAATCAACTCCTTCTTTTAGAAAAGTCTTATCTACTATAAAATCATATTCTGAATCTAATAACATTGCAGACTTAATAGATCAAGAATATTTAAAAGAAATTTCTGATTATTGTGTAAAATGTTACCAAGATGATTTAAGATCCATGAAAGATTGGTTAGCAAATGCTGATGAAATTATGGATTTTATGAAAACTTCCCCTTCAAAACCTGCTAAGAAACATAAGGCAAATATAAAATTACCAATTATATATACTGCTGTACTACATATGTCTTCTATGCTGCAGGATGAATTAAATAAAAATGGTGATGTGGCAAACTATAAAGTAATAGGCGGCGACACACAAATCGTACCTAACAATACCCCTAATGCCCAACATGTACAGGCCCAACCTACTATATCTTTTGGAAAGAAAGCCAGAAGAGGTAAAAGAATTTGTCGTCATTTAAACTGGATGTGTACAGAAAAAATTGATAACTGGTACATGAAAGAAGATCAAGTACAAACTACAGCTTTAGCTATAGGAACAGCTTTTGTAAAAACATATTATGATCATGTTAATGAAACTATTGTATCTGAGTTTATTCCTTATGATCAGATTATTATCAATCATGGTTCTAGTTCTTTGAGTAAAGCAGAATCTATAACTCATAAAATCTATAAAACAACTAGAGAAATTATTCAATGGCAAAGATATGGATTATTTTCTGAAATAGAAGATGAAAAAGGAATTGTCACTGATATTAAGGATTTAACAAAGGACAAAGGAGACCATAATGCAGTTAGTCATGTTTTACTAGAACATCATTGCTGGTTAGATCTCGATAAAGATGGACTTCCTGAGCCTTATATAGTAACTATTCACGAAGCATCTGGAAAAATACTAAGGATAGTAGCTCGATTCACTTTAAAAGATGTTATTTATAATTCTAAAAATGAAATTAAAAAAATAATACCAACTAATTTCTTTACTGCATATAATGCAATTACTAATCCAGATGGCGGATTATGGCATTGGGGATTAGGTCATTTATTATTGAATTTAAATGATGCGGGCAATGCAATGATTAATATATTAACTAATGCCGGACATTTAGCAACTTTACAAGGTGGATTTTTAGATAAATCTTTACGTATTAAAAAAGGACCTCATGAATTAGACCCAGGAGAATGGGTCTCTGCAGAATCGACAGGACAAGCATTAAAAGACGGTATTGTCCCATTTAATTATAAAGAACCTAGTAATGTTCTTTTGCAAGTGTTAGGGTTGATTTTAGATCAATCAAAGGCTGTCTCAGCAACGTCGGATTTAACGACTGGTCAAACTAGTGATTCGATGGCTAATGTTAGCCCTAATGTAGTTTTTAATATGATGCAACAAGGTCTGAAACTCTATACTTCTATATTTCGTAGAATATCTAGAGGCCGTAAAGAAGAATTACAAAAAATTGTTAAGTTAAATTCTATTCATGTAGACACAAAAGAATACATGGCTATTGTAAGTCCACCGCCGGCAGAAATTCAAGAAATGTTTGATGCTAACCATAACTTAATTGATTATGATTTAAATAGTCTTGAATTGCAAATTGTTCCTATAGTTGATGATAACCAAGCAACTGAAGGGGAAATGCAAATTAAAGCCCAAGCTAAATTAAATGCAGCAATTCAATTAGCGCCATATAATATAATTAATTTAAGAGAAGTTGCTAAGGAATATTTTGAATCTTTAGAAACTGAGAATGCTGATCAATTAATTTTACCACCTGCACCACCTCCGCCCCCAGATCCTAAACTTTTAGAAGTACAACAGGATGCTAAGTTTAATCAAGATAAGATTCAACTAGAATCTAAGAAACTTGAATTGCATGATAAAAAATTAAATATGGATCATCAAGTTAAAATTGGTGCTTTACAACTACAAGCACAACAATTACAAATACAAGGAAATCATGTACAAGGTCAACATCAAACTGCAGTATCTAAAGTAAACTTAGAAGCAGGTAAACTACAATTAGATGCTACTAAAGTAGCACTTACAAATCAACATGATAATATTCAAACATCATTAGATTTTCAAGCTAAAGCTAAAGAGCTTCAATTACAAAAAGAAGAATTGGCGTTGAAGCGAAGAGAAATAGACAAAAATAATGTCTAAGCAAATATTAGTAAAACATGATATTGAGAATTTATACTATCATCCCACGATGATAAAAGTACTAGATGCTATTAAAGATATTACATTCTCAGAAGCTGAACATATTACTAGAACATTAAATACTAATAGGTCTTGTGAAGAAATAGCATTACAAGTTGCAGAATTTAAAGGTAGACAAAAAATACTTAATACAATAATAGATTCAGATTTGTTAATTAGTTTATTAAGTGATTATATAATAGAAGAAGAGGTAGACAAAAATGGCCAAAGTAATAGGGGCACAAATAAAAATTAAACTTGTAGAAACTCCAGAAGTATCTAAAGGTGGAATTTTTATTGCTCAGAAAAAAGACTTTTCGGAAATAGCTTGCAATGTTGGGGTTGTACAAGAAATTGGACCACTTGCATTTAAAGGACTTGCTGAAAATCCAGACGATAAGGATTTATTCAAAGTAGGTGACATGGTGTACTTTACTAAATATGCTGGATTTCGAATAAATAAAAAGGAATCTAAAGTTGTTGAAAGAATTATAGACTTTAGAGATGTAAAAGCTATTGTAGAAGATGATGATGATTTATATGGGTTTTAATTAGAATAGGAATATAGATAAATGACAGATAAAATACTTGAACAAGCAGCCGCTGAATTAAAAGAAACTGTTTTAAGTTCTGATTTAGTGACTACTGAAGAGAAAGTTTTAACGATTGATGATAAAGCTAGAGCAATGGGATGGAGACCTTTGGAGGAATATAAAGGAGATCCAGATGCTTGGGTTGACGCTAAGGAATTTGTAAGCAGAAGTTCTTTCTTTAAGAAAATTGATTCTTTAAAAGAAAAAATACAAACGCAAGAACAAGTTATTAGGACAATGAATCAAACATTATCTCTATCTGAACGTAGAGGATATGAAAAAGCACTAGAAGAAGCTAAACAACAAATGGCGGAGGCTAGGGCACAAGGTAACTTCAAGGAATATGAAAAAGCAGTAATGAAACAAGCTGACATTGTTAAAAACATCCCAGCAAGTATTACACATACTGAGGATTTTACTAAAGAACAATATTGGAAAGAATTTGTAGAACAAAATCCATGGCAACATCAAAGTGATTTAAATTCACAAATTAAAAGAGCTGCTGCTTTAGTAATGACTCAAAATCTACAACAATCAAATCCAAATATTTCTAATAAAGAAATAACTGATTATATACACAAAGAAATAAGAGTTAAATTTCCTGATGAATTTAAGCATGAACAAACTTATCCAACAGTTATGAGTTCAGGAAGGCAAAATTCATCAACAGTTGTCTCTAATTCTCTTGAAGGATTAAATGAAGCCCAAAAACAAGCAATAAAATATTTAGAATCTAAAAATCTAGACACAAAAGAAATACTTTCCCAATTTAGAAAAGGTAAAAAATAGATATGACACATACTAATGGTAAAGATGCCAACACTAATCAACTAAGTAAAGAGACTAAATTAATGACAACAGAAGATACTCAAAATAGACCAAGAAAACGTAAAAGCATTAGAGATGCAACAAGTTCAAAAGGACCTCTTTGGTTGCCAGCAGATTTAATCCCAGGATATAAATTATATTGGGCAAAAGTTTCTGCAAGTAACCCATATAAATTACATCAATTAATGGAAATTGGTTGGGGACCTTTAAGCGAAGAGCAAAAGAAAAAATTAATAGGTGTTATTCCTACAGGACTACTTGTCCAAACACAAACAGAATTTGGATCCTGGATAACTAAGAATTCAGGAGAAATTGTACACTATTTAATGTGTATGCCTTTAGATATTGTAGATGAAATTAATAAAGAAAAAAGGGAAATACGAGAAGAAAGAGAACGAGGACATGTTCAAGATATTAAAAATAATTCTATTTTAACATCATCTGACATCAGTGTCAGATCAAACCCAGTCAAAACCTGGGATTAATAATTAACGAGGTTTATTAAATATGGCTAATGTCAATTTAACAACTGGCGGATATGGACTTATTCCATATAGCTCCAGTTTAGATGCTGACAATATTGTATACTGTCATGTGCCAGCAAGTGATAGCACAGCTTTATATGTAGGTTCCCCTGTAGCAAAAGTAGGAAGTGCAAACACAGCAGTGATTAATTTAGGTTCTAATCGTGTCGCCGGCGCTCACACCTTCGATATTGGTTTATTACATGAAGTAACTCATGCAACTGCTGGAGATAGTAATAAAATATGGGGTGTTGTAGTAGGTGTTATGCTAGATCATAATAACTATACTGCGCCAGACTATAGACCAGCTTCAGTAGAAGCAGTTGTAAAAGTAGTCAGAATGTTACCAGGCAAACGCTTTAGAATTCTTTCTAATGCCGCATTACCAGCAGCTTCTGTTGGTTTAAATGCCAATATCTCTGCATCATCTGGCGGATCAACTACTTTTGGTATTTCATCTGTGTTATTAGATGCTGCAGGAACTCCGGCTGCTTCTAGTGCTAAACAATTAAAAATTGTAGCAATTGGCCGAAATCCATCACAATTAGATGTAACATCTGCAGGCGTTGAGGTCATTGTCGAAGGTAACTACGGCTATGATGTTGTTAACGATGCTGGTTTGTAAGAGGAATAAATAATGAGTAATACAATGGTCTTATCCGATTTTGCAATTGCTGCAAGACCGGTAACTTACACAGCTTATGGTTTGGAATATGCTAAATTAGCAAAATTCTATGAACAAGTAGCTACTGTTGAAAAAATGGATGCCTATGTCGACGAAGATATTCGTCTGGCTGGTTTTGGTCGTCTTCAAAAGAAACTAGAAACTGAAGCATTTACCCTTGACAGAATTCGTCAAGAATACGTAACTCGCTATATTGCAGTTGATTATGCTTTAGGAGGTGCCGTTTCTCGTCGAGCAATTGAAAGTGCAAAAGGTATGGATATCCTTGGCAAGATTGCTATGGAACTTGCAAATGCAAATGTACAAGAACGTAATTTTCGCATTGCTGCAATTTTCAACAATGCATTTGATTCTTCTGCTCAACCAATGGCAGATGGCGCTTCTTTAGTGACAACTTCTGGTGCTTCTGTTAGTGGGTTAAATGCAACTAATAGATTAGCTGTAGATGCCGCATTCTCTGAAGCTTCATTGGAAACAATGTTAATTCAAATTGCAACTAACTCTCGCAATACACGTGGTGAATTATTGACAATTACCCCAGAAAAACTGGTTGTAATGCCTCAAGAAATTTATGACTGTAGACGTATTCTTCATTCAACACTAAGACCTGGAACAGCAGACAATGATGCTAACGTTCATAGTTCTTTATTTAGTGACAAAGATATCTACACTTCACCATTACTTACTGATACCAATAATGATATGTGGTTTATCTTAACTGATATAAATCGTAAAGGTCAAGGCATTAAACTAAAAGAAGCTCGTGCTTTTGAGATTGAAACTGATGTTGATTTTAGAACTTCAGCAGTTTTGGTCAAAGGTGAAACCTCCTTTATTGCTGGTGTTACTGATCGTCTTTGCATTTATGGAACTAATGGAACCTAAGTTTTAGGTTTAATAAGTTATTTATAGTGTAATAAGGACATTATACTTCACATGCTGTGCGACGCAAATCGACTTCTAAGGATAGAAGACACACAGCACTTTTAATATAAAAGGTATATAACTATGTCAACAACTAAATTCTCTGGGCCAGTTGTCTCTACAAATGGTTTTACGGGAGCATTAACAGGTAATATTACAGGAAATATTACTGGCAATGTCACAGGAAATGTTACTGGAAATGTAACAGGTTATGTAGATGGACCAACTGAAACTATTGCGGCAGCAGGTGCTTTAAGTACCACTACTGCAGAATCGCACCTTAATTTCGCAGCAGGTGGAGCAGTTACCTTAGCAGCCCCAACTATACATGGTTTAGTTAAGGTAATAGATGTGGCTGCATACACTGCCAACTATACATTAGCTTTAACTAATGTAGTAGAAGGTACTGCAGGTACAACTGCAACATTTACTGCAACAACAGGTAGATTAGTTCTTTTATCTGATGTTGGATTAGGAAAATGGATAGTTCTAAAACAATCAGCAGCCGGTTTAACATTAACCTAAAAATAATATGCAAAATAATAATTTTTCAGGTATGCCAGTAAATTCTAGTGCTGGTTATAAAGTTGCTGGGGTTCAATTAAATTCTACCCCAGTATTTATTGATTCTAGAAATAATGATATTAATATGGAAGAGAACATTACGGCAGTTGGCGCATTAAGTACTACCGTAGCAGTTTCTCATCTTAACTTTGCAGCAGGTGGAGCAGTTACTTTAGCGGCACCTACTAAACCTTGTTTTCTTAAAATAATTAAAGTTGATCAACATACTTCTAATTATACATTAGCTTTAACCAATATTGTAGATGGAACTGCATCAACAACTGCTACATTTACATCTACATCAGGTAGATTAGTATTATTATCTGATAGTGTTACTAGCGGTAAATGGATTGTCATACATCAATCACCATCTGGCCTAACATTATCATAAATTTATAATAGAGGAAATAATTCATGGCTCGTCCTATTTATTATGCCATAGCACCTGTCGCAGCTGATACATCAGGATGGCTAGCGTCACAAACAAGATCTTCTGCCGGAGCATTAATTATCAATGGTACAGCTGCAGGAACTGTTTTAGATTTTGCAAGATTATTAAGCATTACATCAACAAGTAATTTAAGTGGACTTACCTTTACATTTACGGGTACTGATGCACAAGGTAGAGCATTAACAGAAACAGTAACTGGCCCAAATAACACAACAGTAAATAGCGTTAATTACTTTCAAACGGTAACAGCAGCTACAGTAAGTGCCACAATGTCTACTAATAATGTAAATGTTGGTTATACAGGTTCCTTAGCCACCCCATTAATAAAAATAAATCATTTAAGTAGGGTTGCGGCGGAAATTGCGGTAGAATTACAAGCTGGAACTGCAACATTTTCAGTACAAGAAACATATTCTAAGTCTGCTGGCGAAGCAGGTATTACAGAAATATGGTTTACACCAAGTACTTTTAGTGCCAAGAGTGCATCAACTTTAGGTCAAATTGACTTACATGCTAAGGCAGTAAGATTGACTACTAGTGCAATTTCCGCACCAACTTTAAGTTTAAATATATTTCAAAATATTAGAGACTAATTGTAATGTCAGGATTAGATAATCAGGACATTAGTGCAACCTTTGATAGTTTATTAACTTTACAAAGTTTGTTGCCATTAGATTCTGTGTCCCCACAATTTATTTGTGATGGGCATGGAAATCAGACACAAATAAAAGTATCAACTAATATGACGTATTTATATAATACGACATTTAATGGACCAATTACCTTTGCTGCTGGATACTCATTTTCTTCAGTAATACCAGAAAGTTCTGGCGGAACTGGACAATCATCCGTTGCTAATATGTTTAATGTTTATTATCCATATGCTAGAGTAACTTTAGACGAAGAAAATGTACCTGTTGATTCTGATTGGCTCCTATTAGGAGACCATTCAAATAGTGATTTACCTAATTTTATTCAATTAGGAACAATTAAAACTTACATAAAGAATAGTATAACAGATAATGATAGTAGTGGTGTAACTTGGAATGTTGTAACTGGAACTAGTCAAATATCCTCATCTAATAATGGGTATTTAACGAATAATAGTTCCTTAGTCACCATTACATTACCAATAACATTTTCAGTTGGTGATATTATAGAAATATCTGGAATGAATTCTGGTGGCTGGAAATTAGCTCAAAATATAGGGCAAATAATACACTTTAATACTGGCAGCACAACAACAGGATCAAGTGGATATTTATCATCAACTAATACAAGAGATGCAATAAGATTAATAGGTGTTGTTGCTAATACAGAATTGAATGTATTAAGTTCAACTGGTAATATAACAATAGTTTAATAATTTTCATTAGGAGTTTACAAAGTAAATGGCCACACAAAATGCGATAGGCACTAACTACCCAATTAATATTGTGGATGGTGGTACCGGTAGTACAACTGCATCTGCTGCTAGGACTGCATTAGGCTTAACAATAGGAACAAATGTTCAAGCATGGGGTTCTCAGCTTGATACCTTTTCAGCCTATAATACAAATGGTATTTTTGTTCAAACAGCTGCCGGTACTTATACAGGTAGAACTATAACAGGTACTTCTAACCAAATTAGTGTCAGTAATGGTAGTGGTGTAGGCGGTAATCCTACAATTTCATTACCTTCAGTAGTTGACTTAAGTGCCGCTACTAATTTTAGAGTACCAGCAGGAACAGCTCCTACAATTGCTGTTACTGGTGACTTAGGAATTGATACCAATACTGATAATGTAAATATAACACAAGGTTCTTTAGAGTACTATGATGGAACTAGGGTTATGTATTGTATTGCAGTAGATACAATTCCTAGCACTAACAATTACGTACTTACCTATAATTCCGGCAGTCAAAAATATGTATTTTCTGCGCCAGGGGCAACAGCTACTACTGAAGTCACCGGAACAACTCAAACTGCAGCTGTAAACAATGCATATATATTAAATAATGCTTCACAAGTTACCTTGACCTTACCAACAACTGCAAATTTAGGAGATAAAATTGAAGTTATGGGCAAAGGTGCCGGTGGCTGGAAAATTGCACAAAATGCTTCTCAAGTAATCCATTTTAATACAGTCGACACTACCACAGGTACAGGTGGATCATTAGCTTCGACACATCAATATGATTGTGTGACATTGGCTTGTATACTGGCAAATAATGGCTGGATTGTTAAAGCATCAGAAGGCAATATTACTATTGTTTAAGGTTATTAAATAATGACTACAGAAAATGCAACAGATACTGGCTCCCCAATTACAATTACACAAGGTGGAACAGGAAGCACAACAGCATCTGCCGCTAGAACAGCTTTAGGTGTTGTAATTGGTACTAATGTGGAAGCCTGGAGTGCTCAATTAGACACTTTGTCTAGTTATAATACTAATGGACTATTTACGCAAACTGCAGCAGGAACCTATACAGGACGCACCCTAACAGGAACAACTGCTCAAATTATAGTTGTAAATGGCAATGGTGTTTCTGGAAATCCAACGCTATCAATATCACCTAATGTAAATGCTGTAAGTGTTTTAATGGCCCAAGGTCTAATTTCTAATTAATAAGAGGCTTAAATGACTGCCAATACAAGTCCAATTTTCACCTTAACTCCTAAAAATGGTTATGCTAAGGCAACTGCTGCAGATGCTACGCAAGACGGTACTAATGCTAATGTAGTATCTGGTTATACTGCCGGTGCAAATGGAAGTTTTGTTTTAAAATTAATGTGTCAACCCATTTCTACATCTGGAAGTACAACAACTAATGCCGCCGCATTAAGAATATATATAAATAATGGTAGTACAATTGGTACAGCTTCTAATAATATTTTAATTAAAGAAGTAACTTTACCAGCTACAGCAGTAAATCAAACTGGAACAGCTGAAGCAATTGGTATCGAAGTTCCATTGAATATACAACTGCAAGCATCATATGTGTTAGCCTTCGGGGTTACATCATTTGCTGCAAATACCCAATGGAATATTTGTACTATAGTCGGAGACTATTAATGTATCAAATAACTGGTAGCATACCAACCAATAACGATAAAATATCTATTTATCGTGGGCCAACTGCTGGCCTTAATACAAGTCAATGGGTAACTTGGAATAAACCAAAAAACTGTAGTCATGTATTCATGTTACAATTTGGTGCAGGTGGTGGTGGTGCAGGTGGTGGAGCAAGTGCCGCATCTACTATTGGTGCTGGTGGCGGCGCAGGAGGAAATGGAGCAATATCTAGTCTACTAATTCCAGCTTTTTTGTTGCCAGATGTATTATATGTTCAACCAGGAAAAGGTGGATCAAGTGGAAGTGGTCAAGTTCAAGGAGGATCGGCTGCTAGCGGAGGCGGTGCAGGTGGAACATCCTATATAACAGTTTTTCCAAGCACAACTGCGGGATATGGTGTTTTAGTAGCTCCTGGTGGAAATGGTGGGAATGCAGCCAGTGGAGCAACAGCCGGAACAGTAAATACTGCCGCATCTGCCTCTACCTTAGGCACTTGTATTTATGCAACGGCAGGTATTAGTTTTTTTCAAGGTGGGGCCGCAGGACCCGCAGGATCAACAGGTTCAGTAACTGGAAGTAATGATGTATCATATGGTACTGCGTCTACTGTGACATATACAACTCCTGGAGCTGGAGGAGCAGGTGTAAGTGCCGCCAATGCCACTGCCACTGGCGGTACGATAATTGCTGGAGGATTATGCCCAGGACTAATTGGAGGAGCTTCTAATGGTGGACGAGGAATAGATGGATTAAATTTATTCAGTAGTGAGAATAGGCCCTCATACTTTACAGGAGGCTCGGGAGGAGGTTCTAATACAAGTGGAACAGGAGGAGCCGGCGGACATGGATCTATTGGTTCTGGAGGAGGCGGAGGTGGTGGAACCAATGGAACTTCATCAGTTGCCGGGGCTGGTGGACAAGGTGGCGGTGGATTAATTATGATTGTGGCATGGTAGGTCAATATGTTTGCAGCAGTTTGGGGTATATTTAGTTTTTTTGGTACATGGCTGAAAGGATTTTTTGCTACTAAACAAGCTAAAATAGCTATGTGGCAAGAAGGACTAATTGGTTTGTTTTTGGCTTTGCGTCAAGCAGGTATAACTGATGTGGCCATAGCTCAATTAATGGCCCAAGTATGGATAAATGATTCAAACTCAGAACATTTTCTAGTTAGATCATGGAGGCCGATAGTTGCATTAACATTAATGGTTTTTTTAATAGCAATTATGACAGGTTGGGTTGATGCCCCAATATTATTCTCAAATCCTATTCCTCCTATGATTGATAAATTATTAACAATATTTGGCGCTATATTAGGATGGGGTATTGGAGCTAGAACAATTGATAAAGGTATAGCCGCCATGGCAAAATCTAAAGTAGCTAATACAATTATGAATAAAATAGGAGATTCTGCAACTGAAGTTTTTGAAGATGTATCAAAATCTACTGCAGCAATAGATTCTTCATTAGATACTACAAAGCAACCAGAAGATGCTTAAAATTATAGACAAAAGGTGTAGATTATGATAATATTTTTATTAGGAGCAATTGTAGGATTGCTTTTAGGTGTCATTGTAATAATATTTGCAATGATTAAGTTTAATTTAAATACTACTAGTGTATTTTCTACATTAGGTGGGTATTTCTCAAACAATAGTTCAAGTAATAAAGAAGGTAAATAATATGGTAATGGCAATCGTTTCATTTGTAATAGGTTTTGTTGTAGGCGTTTTTAAGGATAATATTGTTTCAATGGTAAAAGGTGATATGAATCCTCCTGCGCCTCCAGCTGCTCCTCCTTCATCTCCACCTAACCCTGTAGTATAATTAAAAATAATTGACAAATAGTGTAGTTAAGAGTATAATTGTATTATGATTACAGTACATGAATTTACATTAATTATGATACAATCTCTAACTACACTAATCTTATTTTCAATTGTAAATTTTTTATATAATAAATATAGAGTAACTGCATCAATTAAAGCCTGGAATAAAATGTTAAATGCAGTTAAACCAACATCTTCATTTAATAAAAATACTGACAATGAGACTAAACTACACTAAACCTAAAATTCCTCAAAAAGTTACATTATATGTAACTGGAATTTTTATAATTTTGTTTGCTATATTGGGTATTTTTATTTATTCATTTTTTATAGTATATGCATTAATATTATTTTATATAAATATAGTTAAAGTTATATGCTCTGAGTTTAGGAAATTAATTAAATTTAATGAGTATACATTCCGATCGAAAATATCGAAGTAGTTATCACAATAATCAATATCCATTAATAGATGATAGAACAGGCTTTAGAATCTCTTCTAAAGATGCAATTGTTGATTATGGAGACATTGTAACCCATAAAAAGAATAAAAAAGGGATACCACAAACTTTAATATTACCAGAAATTCCTACAAATGAATTATATATAGATGGTCCAGTGCGGCCACCTAAATTTTATACCTATGCCTCTCGTGAAAATTATATGTTTATGGGCGATGTTGCCTTTAATGATAGGTCCTTTTTAAATTCATTTGGTTTAAATTTAGCTGAATTAAATCCAGATTACGTGACATTACAACAGCAATTACCTACTTATTGGCAAACTGTGGATGCCACTTGGAATTCAATGCTAGGTAAATGGACCAATAAAACTTATAATCAAAATATTCAATTTGGACCTACAACATTTGTAGCTAATTGGGGCGATACAATACAACCAGAATTTCACCAAGTACAATTCGAAGGTGCATAATAAATGTCTACATCTGGTGACCAAACCTATTTAATAACAACATCTGGAATTATTCAGAAAGCATTTGAACTTGCTGAAATTATAGCCCCTGGAGAATCTATCCCAGGTGAAGATTACAATAGTGCTTTAGTTTCATTAAATGCTATGATTAAACATTGGCAAGCCGCTAAAGGTTTATATATGCATCACATGGAAGAAGCAACTTTATTCTTAATGCCAGGACAACGAACCTATCAAATCGGTAATTCCTCCCCAGATTTTTGTGGAATTTCTACAAATCTTGTAGAAACACAATTAACAGCAGCAAATAATATTGGCAATACATTATTGACTGTTAATAGTACCTCAGGTATGTTAACTGGTGATTATATTGGAATTGTGCAAGATAATAGTACTTTATTATGGGGAACTATTTCTAATGTTAATTCCTCAACCACAGTGACAACCAATACTGCTTTAACAACTACAGCAGCTATTGGTAATATGGTTTTTACTTATAGAACAAATGCCGGAAGACCATTAGAAATATACAATATGGTTTTGAGACAATCAGGTGGAACAGATTCAATTCTTAGTCAGGCAATATCAGAAATTCAAATAAGTCCTATGAGTGTTGATGAATACTTTAAATTGCCCTCTAAAGGAACTCAAGGTACTACTATTAAATATTCAATGTTTAAGAAAAATAATTATAATCAATTAAATATTTATCCAGTTCCTTCAACAAGTATTTATAGACTTAAATTTTTATATAGTAGAATTATAGAAAATTTTGATAATTCTTCTGATAATCCAGATCTACCCCAAGAATATTGCAAAGCTTTATATTGGAATTTAGCAGCTGAATTAGCTGCACAATATAAAAAATATGAGGTTCTTCAATATTTAGATTCTAAAAGTAATTTGTATCTTCATGAAGCATGTTCAGTTTCACAAGAAAATAATATAAGTTTAATGCTTACTGCTAGCGGATTTAATGATCATGCCCAGAATTAATGTTCCTATTATTGCAAGTACTATGAAACATCCAAGTATTACTTGCGCAGGAACACAAGAATTAAGTAATTTTTATGTTCAACCATTAGCTGATTATTCTGAAACAAGATTACCAATGGTTTTAAAAGGAACCCCAGGTTTTAGTTTATGGAAAGACTTATCAGGAAATTTAATACGAGGAATGATTGTTCCAGGAGATGGAAATTTATATGTAGTTAAAGATAATACAGTTTATAAAGTTACAACTGCATTGGTTTCGACCTCATTAGGTACAATTAGTAATTCAACTGGTCAAGTTTCTATGGCTGCCTCACAAACAGAAGTAGTTATTTGTAACGGTATAAATGAATACAAGATAACACTATCAAATGGAGCATTTACTGATATAACTTCAAGTTTTACAGGAATTAATGGTTCATTTGTTCCAACTTTTGTGTTTGCCCAAAATTCAAGATTCTATACTTATGTTGGTTTAAGTAATCAAGTATTTATTTCTAATACTTTAGATGCGGCAACAGTTCAATCAACTGCGAATATTCAAATTTCCATTAATTATGGAAAACTGCAGAATGCATTAGCCTCCACTTGGTATCAATATTATATGGCAGATAATACAACCGAAATATGGACAGATCAAGGGGCTTCAGGAACTGTACCCATTGTTCGTGGCCAAGGTATGACTGTTCCAGTAGGAATATTAGCGGCAAAGAGCGCTTTGATTATTGATGATATGTTATATTTTCTTGCTAAAGACAGCTCTGGTTTAATTGGTGTAGTACAAGTTCAAGGAAATACTTTTAATATAATTTCAGATTATTCATTCCTAGCAACGATAAATGATTTTATAAGTATCACTGACGCCTATGCATATGTAGATAACTGGGAAGGTCATCCAGTTTATTGCATAACTTTTCCAAATGCATATAGATCTCCAGGATATACCTATAATGTAGGATATACAATTTGTTATGATATAATGACAAAAATATGGACAGAAAAACCTTCCTACAATTCTGCATTATTACGAGATGATAGATATGAAGCATATTGTTCTGCCTATTTCAATAATAATCAATTAATTGGTAGTTATAAAAGTGGTAAAATATTTGTAACTTCTCCTTTAGTTTATACAGAGAATGGTAATACCATTAAAAGAACTATAGTTTCTCCTCATATATTATTTCATGGTGATTTAGGAACTGTTTCCCATTTAGAACTTGAAGTAGAATCGGATGAAGGTTTAGTTACTGGACAAGGTTCTACACCAACAGTTATGTTTCAGTGCTCTAAGGATAAAGGAAATACATACGGACAAATGCTAACTAGAAATATATCTGCGCAAGGAAAATTTAAGCAACGTGCATTATGGTTTACTTTAGGATCTGCTAGATGTTTCACTCTTAAGTTTACATTTTCAGATCCAATACGATGGGTTATACCAGCAGTAACAGCAGATATTTCAACTAATGGGGCAAGTGGCCCAGTTCAGCCCAATCAATAGGTAATATAAAATATGACTGATTTTGGCATAAATGGACATGACTACTCATCTTTTTTTGACGGAAATGGTGCCTTAAATAGTTTTCAAGCACTAGGTCCTAATGATGGTAATTATTCAAATTCAGGAGCAGATATGGCAAGTGGTTTTAGTGGTGGAGGCATAAGTGGATATAATCCAGCAGGCAATCTCACAATGGCAGATGTTCAAGCATTACAATCTGCAACAAGTCAAGCTGCTAATCAAATATCAGCTGGTGCGCAACAAGTTTCAGATTTTAGTAAACAAATTGCTGGAATGAATATAAACACTCTACAGCAAACAGGATTAGCTGCATCTGCAGTTTTAGCTCCATTCAGTGCTGTAGGATATAGTGCTGGTAATCAAATTACTAATTTAATGGGTGCCGGTGGAGCACAAGCCCAACAAGAAGCTATTCAATCTTTAGGAACAGGTTTGCAGTCCGCTATTCAACCCATTCAGCAACAGGCCTTACAAACTGGTAATATATCAGCTTTAACTTCTATAAATCAAATTTATGGAGGTTCATTATTTAGCAATAATCCTCAAGAAATGGAACAACAAGATCAACAAGCACAGCAGCAAGCTATTCAACAAGCGCAACAACATGCACAACAAGTTAATGCAGGTTTAGTACAACAAGAACAAGCACCTTTTGCAAATCCATATGCCGCACAATTAACCGCTGCCCAACAAGCACAAAGTGCTTTTACTACTAATTCACAAGCACAAATAGCCGCATATCAACAAGCAGTGCAGTCAACAAATGGACAAGAAGGAAACACATTACAAAAAGAACAATTTATTAATCAAACCGTAATACCGGCCCTCCAGCAATATGGTACCTTGCCAACAGGAATAGCACAACAAGCCCAAACATTAGGTATATCCGGAGGACAAGTTGGAAGTATTTCTGCTGCCCAACAAACAGAAGATCAACTAAGTCAACAATTTAATAATTTAAAAAATCCAACAAATAGCCCAGCAGCTAATACACAAGGTCCATTATCAGCTGCAGATTTAAATGCATTTGGGTTAGGAAATACACCAGGAAATGCTGCTGCTATAGCTTCTTTAAACCCATATACATCACAAGTAAATACATTACAAACACAATATAATAATGCACAACAAGCTAATCAAGCATCCTTGCAACAGCAACAACAAGCTAATCAAGCCGCTCTACAACAACAATTAACTGGTATTAATGGCCAATATAATTCAAGTATAACTTCTGCCCAACAATTAGCCGCACAACAAGCAGCAACACCAACAGCACTTGATAATGCTAGAAGTGCATTTGGTAATTATGTAAATCAAGATCCTACTCAATTTGCCAATACTGCGGTGAATAATTTAGTAAGCCCTGCAAATAATGCAGTGAATAATTATCTTAATAATACATTTCTAAATCCTTCTTTAAATGCAATGACTACACAAGGTACTAATGCAATAATGTCAAATGCCGGCGCAAGTGGTATGTTAGGTTCCGGTAAGGTTTTACAAGATATTTATAATAATGGACAGTCTATAGCTGGACAGTATGTAATTCCAGGCATTCAATCAATATCTAACAATGTCCTACAAGGTGGCTTACAAGCAGATACATCAGTTGCAAATGCAATAGGATCACAAGCTGGCGGTATGTTAAACAATGCAGCAAATGCATCAGCATATGTAGGGTCACAAACATCATTAGGTTTATCTGGACAAAGTACAAACACTTTAAATAATCAATTATCGTCAAATCAGACTGTGGGTGCTCAAATGTTTGGACAAGGCAATACATCAGCCATTGCAAATGCCGGAATTCAACAAAGTGGTGGTGTTAACCAGGCCGCACAAAATACTTGGATGGGCGATCAAACTAATAATGCTACTTTAGCTTCTGCTAATGCTCAAGCCAATGCAACATTAAGTAATGCTCAATTACAATATTTAGCGGCCCAAATGGGCGTTCCAGGTTCAAGCAGTTCCAATGGAAGTACATTAGGTATTTTAGGTGGCGGAATTGCCTCAGAGATGGGCTTGGCATTTTTAGGAGGTATTTAATACATGGCTACTGATTGGAATTTACTATTTGCTCCTAATTCAATTTCTGAAATGCCTAAACTTATAAATGCTGCAAATCAAGCTGAAGCAGATCGACAAACTAGATTAGCTATGGCAAACCAACAAGCTATGGAAATGGATTTTGAACGGGCAGAGAAACAAAGAGAATATGATCAAAGTGGCAAAAATGCTCAATTAGCCCAAGCTGCCCAAGCTAATGCACAAGCTGGATATCTTCAACAACAAACTAAAAATGCAGAAAGTGAGCCATCTAGAGATATATATAAAGCTAATTTACAGTCTCAAACACCAGTAAATGTTGCCAATATAAATTCTGGAACACAACTAGCAACTACTGGAATGCAAACTGGAACACAATTAGCTATTGAAGATAAGAAAAATAGTCTATTAATGCAGCAAATGGCACTTCAACAGGCTAATTTAGACAGAGAAGCTAAACTAAAACAACAAGAAATAGGAATTTCGCAACAACAAGCTAATACCTCATCAGCATCTCAACAAAACCAAGGAATGTTAATAGGTTCCCAAGTTCTTGCCGCACAAGGCGCCTTGAATCCATTTGGAAGAACTTTATATCCTCAAGGAATGGCCTTAGATGGGTCTTTACATCCAGTCTTACAAAATCAATCTCAAGGTCCTAATTTAGGTGTTCCTGGAGTAGACAGATCATGGACATTACAACAATCTACAAATCCTCCACAGCAACAACAAACTAATAATGTATCTTCTGCATTTGGTAATGCAGTACAACAACAGTCCACACAACAACCTTGGACTTTACAACAAAATATGACTCAACCAATGGTAGCTAGAAACTCAGATGGTAGTTTACCCTTTGGTGTAAGTTCGGGTGCAAGTAATTTACTTCCAGGAATTCCTGGTGCAGCATTTTAATAAAGGACATAAATAACATGACAGATATTACATCGCAATTTAGTCCACAGCAATTACAACAATACCCACAATTACAGACACAAATGCAAGGTCAACAACCTGGGTCTGCCCCTTCTAGTGGACCAAAACAATTACCTCCAGAACAAATACAACAATATCTCAATAAAGGCGCTGGCGGACTAGAACAGTTATATTTAGATACTGGTATGCCTCAAAAAGCTACTCAAATGAAGCAATTACAAGATTCCATTCAACAACAAGTGTACGATGGAAATGCTAGATTATTTGATCAACCAGATAGGGATAAGTTAATACAATCAGCTCAAATGGCAAAAGCAGTATCAGACCAAGTACAACAGACAGGCGACAGCGAAAAAGGCATAGGACGCATTACAGATGCTTTAAAATCCATTGGAGGTCCAGATTTAACGGGATTTGATCCCGACATACAAGCACAGGGATTACATTTATGGAATAGTACATTTCAACAGCAAATGGCTTCTATTGCTGCCAGTCCAAGAGGAAGGGAATTGTACGGTGACGTGTTAAATAGTGTATATGATAATTCAAAAAATCCTTATATGATGCCAATGACTCAACAAATGTTTCAATCCTCCGAGCAAGGCAACCAAGCAAATGCTATTACTGATAAATTAATGAACCCTAATTCTAAAGGTACATTTTGGGATAAGGATATTCCAAATAGCTCACAATCAATACAACAATCATCAGAACAACAACCAAACCAACAAGGAATGTCTGAAAGTTCAATTAGACAATTAATAAGTGATGGTAAGACTGCATTGACATCAACTCCTTCTAATGATGTATTTGATTTGGATAAAGCTTTAATGGTAGCTCATAAACTAGAAGATTCTGGTGCTGTTGCTCCTGGAACAATAGACTATTCAAGTCCTTCAGCACTAAGAGCAAGTTTATTCAAACCTATTTCTGCAATGGATACTAATGAAACTTTACAATTAGGTGCCAGTAATAAAGATATGGCCCCTATTGCCGCCCAAGTTAAAGGTAGAAATGAGGCTTTAAGTTCTGTATACGATGCACAAGCTGCAGTAGATGCTGCTCCTATTCCTCCACAAGGAAGTCCACCTTCGCAACAAGAATTAGCACTACAAGCAGCCAATAAAAATTTAATACAATTTAACACAAGTCCTACTGGGCTACTAGAAAAACCATTTGAACAATATACAGCACAAAGAAAACCTCTAGAAGATCAATTAGGAATTTTACAAAGTCAATTACCAGATTTACAAAATTTATTTGTTGAAAAATTAAAACTAGCTCAAACAAATCCTGAATTATTAGGATCTGGAACAACAGCAGAAAAAATACATGAATATGTGAAATCATTAGCAGGTGCTTATGGGTCACCTGAAGCTATGCAACAAGCATATAACTCAATTTCACAAGCTTTAAATGATCCAAATGCCCCCGGAAGCAGAGAAAATGTAGCTTTATATGCAAATAAAGTAGCTGGACAATTGATGAAATCTGCAGGTGGTCGTGGTCCTGAGATTATGAATACTTATGCAAATGCATTAGTTAATTCAGATGTTGGAGCAACTGGACGTGTAGTATCCGGTACTTATAATGCAATGAAAAATATACAAAATAATCTAGATGATCATGAAACTTATGTAGGAATGCATGGCTCATTAACAGGAGCACCTAGTCTTTATAAACTCGATTCAAATGATTTTACAGATAAGGTTATAGGAATGTTACCTCCAGCAGTTGTCACTAATAGAACAACAGGAAATACTGATGGGGCTTCTGCTCAAAATAAATTAGATGTATTAGGTTCAAATATCCCAGTAACTACATCACCAACACAATCTTCTTCAACTGGTTATAGTCTTGCTGATATACAAGCAGAAAAAGCCAGAAGAGGTTTAAAATAATTATGACATTAGCACATTTATCTGATGAACAATTATATCAAATAGAACAACAAGCATTATTAAAATCTGCTAGTACTAAAAAACTTGAAGATATGTCTCCAGATGAGCTAAATGCTATTCACACTAAAGCAATGCAGGAATCCAATCCCTTTCCAGACTCAGGGACAGACAATGGACCCATAGCTAGTTTAGGTAAGTTTGCATATGGTGTTGGTGCAGGAGCAGCACAAGGTATAGGAAATATTGTTGGCGGCATTTCTAATATGATTAGTATTCCAAATAGTCAATCCTATATGATCGGTAATAAAACTGGACTAGGCGACAATGCTACTCAATTTGCTCAAAATGCTGCAAATTCAATTGATAGTGGAGTTGCAGGAAAGACAGGACAAGTAGCAGGAAATGTCGCACCTTATTTGGCCATGCCAATGAATGTTGGAATAGGCGTGTCTACAGCTGCAGATATTAAACCAGATACAACTTTAGGTGAAGGTGCGTTGATAGGGGCTAGAAATCTAGCTTTAGGAAAAGTTGCACAATATGCGAGTAAGGCAGCATTATCATATGGGTCTGCTACACAAGGATCACAAGAAGCTATTAATGCAATTAATCCTTCAATGACAGCACAAGATATTGTCGACGGAGCATCACAACGTCAACAAAATGTTGCACAGGCAGGGGAAACTTTACGACAAGCCAAAACAAACCTACAAGAACAAATAAGCAATTCATACAAAGAAGCTAGTCCTAATTTTAAAGACGTGCCAATTAATAATGACACATGGAATAATTTATTACAAGACCCAACAATTAATAGAAATGTAACTTTACTTAATAAAGAACCTATGGGTGCCACAGGAACAAGTGAAATTACTAAAGACTGGTCAGGCGGCCCACAACCAGGAGAACCACCAACTGTAGGACAAGTATATGCATTAAAACGATTTGGTGAGTTAGATAAATTTAATCAATACAATCAACCAATAAATCCAGATGTAAATGACATCGCAATGTCAAATAATCTTGCAAATGCTGCTGGTGAAGTTAGTCCTCAATTTACACAACACATGAATTATATCGCTCCTTTAATGGCTAAAAAATCATTAATAAGTAGTATTTTAGGAAGTGATAATAAGGTTCTTGATTTAAATTCAACTATAGCAAATGCGGCTGGAGGAGAAACAAAAGCAGGATCTATCGCAGACCTAAATGATGCACTTCAACAAGGCGGCGGAAATGGTGATAATTTAATCATTGGCTCTATGGCACAAAATGCAGGACGATCAAAAGTAAATATTAATAATGCTAGCCTACCAGATCAAATCGATACTATGATTCCTAATCAAAATACATTTGAAAACTATATGCAATTAGCATCTCCTGAAATGCAACAAAAACTACAAGGACTTTGGGCAGCCAAACAAACATTAATGAAAGCACATAGCCCTAGTCATTTTCCTGTAGTAGGGCATTATATCGATCAAGCTAAAAGTCTATTTGATGCTTTAAGTCTAAAACCAGATGCTGCCTATTTAGGCGCCACTGGCCCTGGAAATGATTTAACTACTATAAGTAATATGTTTGGATCAGGAACTGCAGCGCTTAGTAGTTTTATAGGAAATCCTCAGCAACAACAGCAAAATAATAATCAACCAACACCATTACAACAACAATTTCAATAATAGGAATTAGTTCACTATGAGTACACCAGTTTCACTTTTTCCAGTTTTAGTCTTTGAAAATAATGGAGGAGGTGCTCCTTTAGCAAATGGAACTGTGAGTACTTATTTAGCAGGAACCACAACTCCTCAGATTTCCTATACTGATGGAACTGGAGGAACATCTGCTGGTTCAGTTTTAACATTAAATAGTAATGGACAAGCAAATAATGGCGCAGGTGTATGGTTAGCAAATGGGGTTAATTATAAATTAGTTATTGCAGATTCTCACGGGGCCACAGTACAAACTATTGATAATGTTGCTGGAGGCGGATTTACCGGAAATAGTTCTTTTGTAACAGCTGCCACCGAATCTAGTCTAATTGGTTCAAGAACCTTAACTGCAGGAAATTCAACTAATATAGTTGACAATGGGGCCGGAAGTACTATTGTAGTTCAAAGAGCAGCTTTAACTGGAGATGTAACTGCATCTTTAGATTCAAATGCTACAACTATAGCAGCCGGAGCAGTATCTTTAGCTAAAATGGCTAATTTAGCAGCTAACAGTTTAATCGGGAATCCAACAGGTGGATCAACTACTCCTTCGGCAGTCACTGCAGGGGCAAGTCTAACTATTTCTGGTAGTACAATAAGTCGTGCAGCTTTAACAGGGGACATAACAGCATCCGCAAATAGTAATGCTACGACAATTGCCCCTGGAGTTGTAACCGTTGCTAAAATGGCTAATATAGCAGCTAATACAGTTTTAGGTAATGCCACTTCAGGTTCTGCTACACCAGTTGCCTTAACATTACAAGGCCTAGGCATGGATGGTACTTCTGTTTTACAAAATCAAATTCCTTTAGTTACTTCAAGTGCTACTCCATTTACAATTACTGCTTCAACAAATAGAGGTCAAATTATTAATTTAAATGGCAACAGTGCTGTTACAGTAAATTTACCTTCTTTGTCGACTGTAGGAACTGGCTGGTATTGTTATATTAAAAATGGAAATACAGGAATTGCAACACTTACTAGAAATGGTTCTGATACGATTGGTTCTAGTGGGGTGTCAACTTCACAAATATATGCCAACCAAACAGCATTTTTAATGGGCGATAGTTCTTCCTCAAACTGGAAATTAACTGTATTACCTAGTTATAATGGTCTTGGATATGATTTTGGAACTAGTAATATATTACTAGGAAATCCAATTATTAATGGTTTAGTAGTGACCTTACCACAAACTTTAGCTTTTGGTTCTAGTAATCAAGACAATTTAGCAATTACATCAACAGTTATAAAAATTACAGCATCAGCAGGTGTAAATTTAACCGGTATAGTTCCTCTTGGTAATGGAGGACAACATGTATATTTGATGAATACTTCAGCTTTTACAATCACCTTAAAAAATCTAACAACTTCTACAGCAGCTAATCAATTTCAATTATCAACAGGCGCAGATATCGCCTTATTAACTAATCAAACTATGCATCTTTTATATGATGATACTGCATCAAAATGGCGTAATGTTCTTTAAGGAGTGGTATAATGGACTTAATGCCAAGTTTAATTTATATAGTTATTACAATAATAATATTTTATCTAGGTACTGTGGAGAAAAGGTTATCAAATATGCAATCCAAAATAGAACGTGCGGCCATGAAAGATGAAGTTACTCGTAATATTGAACTAGAAAGTCGTAATTTACGAGATGAACAAGCAAATTTAAAGGAAGATTTAGGGCGTATTGAGGATAAACTTGATAATCTATTAGAGAAAATAACTAGAGTTATGATTAAATAATAACTATTATTGTGTCCGTTAAGGTACGATATGTCCTTTAGTGGATACTATAGTATACATTATAAAATAGATACTTGACATTTAAATTAAAGTTGAATATACTGTAATTATTCTATTAACCTGAAGTTAATTAAGAGGAGGTGGTCTAAAATATCTCCTCTTATCTACCCTAGAGGTTATAAGGTCATAAGGATACCTTAAAGGGTATATTGAATCGACAAATGTTATTTTGTCGATTTGAAGATCCAAATTATAATTTATTTTAAATATGTATAAAAAATGGTATTGAATGCCTTAATCGGCTACTCTAACTAGAAGTAATACCTTTGAGGTTTCGAAACCCAATCTAGTCCTAATTATAAAGAATCCCAACTATTGTCATATGCTCTTAGTTGGGCTAGAGCAACCGGACTACAGAGGCCGTACAATCCTGTAGCTAATGAGTGTATTGGACAGGTTTTACACGCATTTTGCCAGTAGTGTCTCCTAAACTGGCACTACTTTAAAGATATATTTTATGCATAATAGTTCAGGTAATATGAGAACTAATACAAACAAAATACCCTAAATGCTAATATTTTTAAACAATTGCTATTATTTTGAGAGGTTATAATAAGTTTATGCCATTATATAGCTATAAATGCCCCAATGGGCATATTACAGAGATTATTGCCAAATATAGTGAAACTGAAGATACTATGGTCTGTTATCATGATCTAGTTTCATACAGCATACAAGGCGATGAAAGGGCTTTATGTGGGGAACTAATGGTAAGACAGGTGGGATTAACAAGTAAACCTGTAGTGCATGACAGGGACCTTATGCAGGCACGTACCCATAGTGGTAGTGATAAGTAATTATGAAACGTAAATACCTTAGACAACACCATGGGCTTACATACCCATACAAATTCTTTACATCTTATAAAGAATATAAATTTATTATGGAACTATCAAAACAATGAAAAGAAAGAGACTACGACAACATAATCCTTTAGTCAATCCTTATCAATGGTATGCCTCTATACGAGATTATGAATTAATACTTAAAATATTAAACAACCCCCCAGAACCTAATGGCAAACTTAAATCATTATTTGTGTTATAATACAACACCGCATAAAACTAAGCCCCTTTACGGGGCTTTTTATTAAGTATACATTTCTTCATACTTTAATATTGATAAATTAGTTGGACCTATTATTTTAAGTGTATCTGGTTCTAATATATAAATATATTTTTTAAGTGAATGGGCATAATTCATTTCATCTCTAACACCTACAGAATCCTGGAAGCCTGGCATTTTAGCTACTATTATACCATCAGAAATAGATATAAATTTTCTATCTCTCTTCTGCCAGAACTCATATCCACTAGGTAATTTATATTTTCTAGACATGTTATGGCACATTTCAATAGGATTTATAATTGTTAGGCCTAATTCTTTAGTTAAATGGGCCACTAATCGTTGTTGTTCTTTATATCTAGCAGTAATTACTTTACTACTTTTATGACTATAAGGTGAAGCAAAATAATATACTTTATCTGGAGTTAGTATGGCCATATCTACTCCGCATTTTCTATTACTATTTTATGTAATAAACTCAAAAATTCATTAAAAGTATCAGAGGAAATAGAAGTTTCAGTTCCATATCCTAATAGCATTTCTGAGTTAGATGGTCTATGAGTAATTTTTAATATTAATTTATCTTGTATGAAATCTTTTAAAATTTCTACTTTACATAACACATTCATTAGTATACATCTCCATTGTCTTTAATCTTTTTGTCTTCATAAGGTGCCACTAAACGGCGATATAACTCTAACTTAGCACTCTCTAGGGCACCTACTGCATCATTAATCTTTTGGTAATTATAATCTTTTCCTAAATAAGTTTGAACAATAAGAGTAAGTTCATAATTTAATTCTCCGGCGGTCATTGGAGATGATGTATCTAATCGTAAACGGTCTGCTTGTTTAATATATGGCATATTAATGTTTTCTCCATTTTGAAATTAATTGTTTCATAGCAAAGGACTCAATCTGTTGTACTCGTTGATAGGTAATTCCTAATTCTTTAGCTATTTCTTTTAATTCATAACCATAAATGTGCCTTAAAACTATTATATTTTTATGCCGCTCTGGTAATATATTTAAAATAATTTCTAAATCTAATTTGGCTTGGTCAGATTTAATTGAATTTATTATTAATGTACCTTCATTTTTAGTAAATGATTTTCTAGATGTGTAATTATTATGTACGTCTTGTGCATCCTTTAAGGCCCTACCCATACAAATATTAGAAAAGTGGCCCATAGTAGCCAATTTAGTATTAAGTTTTTCTGCAGCCTTTAACAATGCTTCTAAAGCTATTGAATAAACTTCTTCATAATTATATAGTTTATATCTATTTTTATGTACAAAATTAACCAATAAACCTTTATGGTCTTTTACAATTTTATTGGCTTCTTGGTTTGTTAAAGTATATTTCATAATTAGGTTGTACTATCTGGTGTAGGTGGTACTGGAGTTGTTAGCACAATTGGTGCTGGTCTAGTTGCACCAAATTGAACTAATAAATCAACTATATCATTAAATCCTTGTAGGTTAGCCATATCTGCTGCTGTTTGCCCTATAATATTTTCTAATTTAGGGTCTGCTCCACCATTTAATAAAGTACTTACAATACTTAAATGGTTATGATTAGCAGCTAACATTAGTGCTGTATTTCCATAGTCATTCTGTCTATTTATATAAGTTTTAAGATCTTGTGAAGATACTGATCCTAAACTTTGTAATTCTGATACTACCCCAATGGTATTGCCAGCATCTGATAATATCATTAAAGGTGTTTCACTATGTGGTAATGTTATCTGTAGTGTATCTGTCATATTATTTATTTCCATCCTTATGTTTTCTTTTAAGAAATAATTTAATTAAATTTTCTATAAAATTCAATAAAGCCCAAATAATAAATAAAGTTATTATTGGATGTTCTGATATAAAGAATAACATTTTATTTAGCTCCATTGTCTTTTAAAAGTTTTAAAATATCAGGGCAGTTAAGATTATCGAGCATCATTAAGACAGTGTAGCCTTTATTGTTTATTGTATTTACATTAGCGCCTTTGGTAATTAGAACTGAAACGATTTCTATGCGTCCATTAAGGGCAGCTAGCATTAACGCGGTGTTACCAAAATTGTTTGCTGCGTCTATGTTAGCACCAGCAGCAATTAAAGCTGAGACTGCTGCGGTTTTGCCATTCCGGGCAGCTAGCATTAACGCAGTTTCATTATCACTGTTTGATGCGTTTACATTAGCACCTTTAGTAATTAGAGCCGAGACTGCTGCGGTTTTGCCACTTTGGGCAGCTAGCATTAACGCAGTCTCACCATCATTGTTTGTTACATTCACGTTAGCACCTGCAGTAATTAGAACTGAGACAGTTTCTGTTTTGCCATTCTGGGCAGCTCGCATTAACGCGGTTTCACCATAATAATTGGTTGCTGCGTTTACGTTAGCACCTGCAGTAATTAGAGCTGAGACAGTTTCTGTTTTGCCATTCTGGGCAGCTAGCATTAACGCGGTGTCACCATCACTGTTTGATGCGTTTACATTAGCACCTTTAGTAATTAGAGCTGAGACAGTTTCGGTCTGACCAAACTTGGCAGCTAGCATTAACGCGGTTTTATCAAAATTGCCTACTGCGTTTACGTCAGCACCAGCAGCAATTAGAACTAAGACATTTGCAGTGTCGCCATTTTTGGCTGCATCTGCAAGCTGGGTGTCTTTTTCAACTTGTGTTAGTAAGTTAGGTAAAGCATTGTCTATATCTGAAATTAAAGGAAATTCTGATATTTTACATTCTTTAGTTAATACTAGAATATCATCTGTATTTAATCTATTATGTATTTTTTTAAAAAATTCTTTTAAACTAAAACTATTATTTCTTTGTAGGTCATCCCAATCTCCTTGGTTTAAAGTAGAACCTAATTTTAATTTAATATCTTTTCCTTGTACTTCTCTTTCTCTATAGTTTAAAGACTGATAATAACCAACTACATCTTTTACGGCCCAACCGATTCTAAATTTTTTATTTAAATAGTTATAAACTTCATTTTCAGTTTGTTTTAGTGAAGTACTCATCACCATATTCCTCTAACCATTTTGATGCTTTACTGAATCCATATTAGAATAATTCATTTTCACTTATTATTCTAGTTCTTGTGGGTTGCTGACATGTGGGCCTAAATCCTGTAAATGCTGAACTAGTCCTTTAGTGTCTCCAGAATCTGCCATTATCATTAATGGTGTTTCATTATTTGGTAGTGTTGCTTGTAATGATAAATCTGTCATATCAGTTCGCCTCTTTCTAGTACTTTAAAATCATTTTCATCCGCATAAAACGTATAATATTTTACACATCCATCCTCATCTCGATAAATATCGAGACCTTCATTTAATTGTAATTCAAAATCATGATAAAAATTTTTAAGATGTAATGGAATTTTATCCAAATTCTTATATGTTTTATAGTGATATATATTAGGATATTCTAATACTTGATACCTATGATTAGTTAGGTTTAAAGTATCCTTACTAGGAAATTCAGTATCTGATATCAAGGCAAATCCTTCTAAATTTGGAGATTTGGTTAAGGTTAAATCTTCTTTACCTAAACCCCCATGAATTTTTTTAATAAAATTCTTTATATTAAATTTATTATCTCTTTGTAAATCATCCCAATCACTAGCATGCAAGATAGATCCTAGTTTATTTTTAATATCTTTTCCTTGTACTTCTCTTTCTCTATAGTTTAAAGTTTGATAATATTCTATCACTTCTTTATGAGACCAACCTATCCTAAATTTGTTTGTGAAGTATATATATACTTCATTCTCTGTTTGTTTTAGTGAAGTACTCATCACCATATTCCTCTAACCACCTTGCTGTCATACTATAACCATATTCGAATAATTCATTTTCACTTATTATTTTAGTTTTGTCAAGTTTAGCAATTCCTTTTAAAGCATTATACAATATATTATAGTCACTTACACTCATTCTTTCAAGTGTATATACTTTATCAGTCTCAGGATCAATATAATGAATACATACAGTATTTCTAGGTTTAGCTCTTTTATGTCGTATATGTTTTTTCACTTTATCTCCTAGAAATAAATAGGGTATAATATTTATTAAAATACCACATTTAAGTACTAAATACCCCCTTTAGTACCCTATTTTATTTTTTCACTTTTATATTCTGTCAATGAATTAATTCTTTCATTAGTAGTATCGCCTAAAGCAGGAACTTCATTATAAATATCTGTAACATGCCCTAGTTCATTAATTAATCCTCTTTTTCTTAAAGTATACTCCATTAAAGCTCTGCAAGCTAAATGCAATAAAGGATCTAACCCTGACTCATGGTCGATTCTGATTTCCCTATATGATTCTAATAAATGATGGGACATACTTTTATGATTTTTATGTACATCAAAATGATTACCTTTTATCCATGAATTAGGGCCATATTTAATGGCTCCATTAATTAGAACTTTATCAACATGTGTGAATTCTTCTGGTATTTCTAATTGTTCTTCTGTCATTTTTAAATAACCTCTTTAATCTTCTTCTGGGGAGCAAAAAAACCTATCCCACCATCCTTTTGTTGGACTATTTTGCTGATGTCTAATCTTTATGGCCACTCTGTCTTCATATATTTCTTTTAAGGACTGTAAATAGTCTAATTTTTGTAATTCCTGTAGTTTTCTTTTATATTCGTTAATTTCTTCATCAATATTCATTTTACTTCAACCTCATTTACTCTTAATTCACTTGCATTTCCTTGTATTAATTTAGGGTACATTTGTATTAAAATAGCTGCATTTATAACTATTAATCCAAAAGTACTCTGATGTCGCATTAAAAGTCCTAAATCTATACTACCATTAAGTAGTTTAGGAATCAAGATTATATAAGGCAAAACTGCAACTAATCCTAATTGTAATTTAGTAAATAAAAGATATTCTAGACGTAATCTGGCAGCTTTCATTAATGTTATATTTGTTGGACCTAATAAACTAATATCAGTTAAATTTGAGACTAAAGATGTCCTAAAACATGCTTCTGCTTGTTGGGACATAAGTTCAGCTCTAGTAAGTCTAGGATTAAATCTTATCGCTATTAACACACTAATTATAGCATATACTAAGGCACATATGACCAATATAGGCTCATTTAAATTTAATAAAAATAATTGCACTAAAATTAATCCTGCTATTAAATACTCACACCATACTTCAATTCGTGAATTATATGACAATTTAATATCTTCTTGTATTCTTTGTGGTATATTTGTTGCTTCAGTATTTTGGAAATTCCTAATAACTGCTTCAGTTCGTAAATTTCTATACCACAAGGAAACTTTAAGTACTATATATCCCTTAAAGGATTGGAATAAATCTATTGTAAAATAATTCAAAAAATACCAAAATAATGCTAACCAAATTACTGTTATAGCACTTTTATTTGACAAAAGACTAAATAAATGTCCTCTTGAGACGGGTAATAGTCCAGTAAATGATGCTTCGGCAGTAATTATTAACCCTAAAATTAATAAAAATACTTTATTGTGCTTCATGATTAATGAATAGTATTTTTTGTGTGTTGTTTTTCAATTATAGTTAACTTTGCTTCTAAATCTTTATCATATTCTTTAATTTTATTTTTAATTATCTCATCACATTTGCAGCTATGCACAAGAACTTTGGTATCATTATGTGTCATTTCTGTGGAAAATCCAAATAACTTTAACAAATAATTAATCATTATGTTTTTCCTTCTTTTTCCTAAATTTCTTTATGGGTATTTCTACAATAGTAACTTGTTCATTCATAGAATTAATAATATCTGCACCTACAGCAAAACTTAAGGTTATTAGCCCCTTAGTTGTTGTCTTGTCTCTTTTAGCTCCTTCAATCCCATATAATTCTCTAGTTAGTTCAAGAGCTTTATATGCTGCAACAACTACTTCTCCGCCGCTGCCATCAAATATAGGATTACTCAATAATTCATCTAAGGGCATATTAATCACCCCAGATGTTTTTTTATGCTTAAAAATCTGGAGTATTTGTGGTTTACCGGGTAATTCATCAATTACATAAAAGGTTACTGAGGCAGGAAGTTTAGTAAATATTTCATTTTCAAACATATAAGAATAGAGGTCATCAAAAGATGTTAATTTTTCTAGTCTATGTATTAGATACTCTACTGGAAATAAATCGCCGCACATAACATAATGTCTTCTATGAGGATGAACTTCTGAGGCTTCTTGCGTAATAATTTTATTATAATTATTACTAATAATAGTGTCTCCTGCTGTTACTCTTTGATCTGCTGCAATATATAAAATATCTCCATGATCCTTTAATGTTCTTGTGATTAATATTGCAGTCATTATTATAATTCTCCTGTAATTAAACTTTCTACTGAATTAGAAATTCTTTTTAGTCTTCCATTAATTAAATTTCCAACAACTGAAGCATGTGAATAACCTACACTATAAGTATAAGCAGTAATATAGGTTTTAGTTTTTTCAATGCCGTGCCAATCTTCATTTTTAGTGACATAATCTAATATCTTTTCTTTAGTATATTTTTTATCGATTTTAAATTTGCCAACAACAATATATTGTTTTATTATTTCAGGTTTTTTTAATTCTAGTTTAGATTTATTATAAAATTTCTTAAATTTATTTATTAAATTTCGTATCATATTCTGACTCCATCATTAATCCTAAATCAGTAGTTACATAGTCTTTTAAAAGACTCATATAATAAGTATCTGACTGGGCCATGTCATCAATGATTGTTAGTAAATGATTAAATACTATTTTCATGCCATATTCATGGTCTATAATATTATCACTTGCTTGCCATGTAAAATTCTCATCAAAATTACCATCAATTTCTCCATTTGCTAATTTTCCTAAAATTGGTTTATTTCTTATAATTTTTATATTATATTTTAAAGGCAATGAGTATACAGCCTTTTCATATTTTAAATCTGTTAGACGTTTGACTTTATCTTTATAGTCAATTTCATTCATTTTATTCACCTTCTTTTTTAGGTATTTGGTCACAACTTCCACAATCATTACAAACCCTTCTTTGATATACTATACCGCTTCGTCTGGCAATTCTTGTTCCTTTGGAACTTAAATTAGTACTTCCGCAACTACATACATGTTTTTTACCAGAAATTAAAGTTCCTAATAGCATTGGTAATCTAACATATGGTAATAATTTCTCAAATACTTTTCTATTTAAACTTACATCATGTTTTCCGTATTCTAGTAAAAATTTAGCTCTATTTAAATCTTTATTTACTAATACTTTCATCCAGTCATTATATTCAGTTTTTACTTTTTGTCCAATCCCCAGTTTCTTTGCTATGTAATCTAATTTATACGAGTTCAAATAAAATACTTTTTTGGCCAATGACATTGTGTCAAATGTTGGCATTAATGCTGCGCCAGTCGGAGGTAGGCCATTTATCATGGCTCTTCCTTCTATCCAACGCGCATCAAATTTCTTTATATTATGTCCAACAATAGCATCAGCCTTAGATAATTCTCTTGTTAGTTTCTTAATTACATTTCTATCATCGGCTTTCTTAATATTCCCCAATATACCATGAACTGTTTTATCATTATTCCAAGACCATTGTGCAGATATGATATAACGTTCTTGCACAATAGAATCTGGTCCTACTGTTAACTTATAACCGCAACCCCAATTAGCCACCAAATTAGGAGCAGTTTCTATGTCAAGAAATAATATCTTAGCTTTTCCATATTTCATTAGATTATCCTTTATTTTAATTCAGGAATCTCATTATTCTTGTCTGTTAGGTTGAGTTTCTCTATGACAGGATCTGGAACAACAGTTTCATATGGAACTGGCATAGAAATGCCAGTTGCTTTATATATAGCACATGCTTTATGAATGTATTTAATTCTTTCACTATTTTGAGGATGATCGTCCATAGGATCAAATGGACCTTCTCCATATTTATTATTCAAAGCTACAAATAGATTTGCCATTTCATTACAATCATATCCGGCATCTGCACTGAGTTTAACTCCATTAATGTCTGCTTCTCTCTCACAATTTCTTGCATTTGAGGCAGTGGCACTACATTCTACTGCTCTTCGTGTAGTATGTCCAAACAACCAATGGGTCAATTCATGTCCTATTGTACCTGCTAGCATATCTTCATCATTATTATCTCTAATGGCAAAATTCAAAATACCAACATCTAATGTTAATTGGGCATCATTGGTCATGTAAGCGTTAACAACTGAATCATTAGAAATAACTAAATGTACTTTAGATATATCACCTTCTTTAGCCCCTGCTGCTAAAATTCTATTATACATTTGTTGTATATCTGGTGGTGCTTTGTAAAAACTTGGTGTCTTATCTCCAATTGATACAGTAGAAGCATGGGCATTACCTAAATAACATAATCCCAATAAACCTAAAACAAAAAGGGACTTAAACCCAAATGATTTATATATTCTATTCATTCTATAGTAATCTCCAAATTATATGTAAAATTGCACTAAAACTTGCTATTAATAATAATGCTCCTAAAAAATATTCATATTTAGTCATTAAGCCATTCCTCTGGTATATGTTTACTGGCCCATTTAAATCCATATTTACCACACCACATTGCATATGTAGTTTTACTCATTTTGTTAATTTTACTATTAGCATTTGTGAAAATAAATCTAATATCCAATTCTGGATATTGTTCTTTTATCCATAAGTGTTTTTGTCTATCAGCTATGGTAAATATTCCTTTTGTTTCAATATAAAAGGAATTATATTCATTTAATTTAATTAAAAAATCTGGGGTATAAGATCTAGTTTTTTCGGGCTGGTTAAATGGTATTTTATGTGGTTCATATCCATAAGTTATACCTAATGTATTTAATTCCTCAGCAATACTATCTTCTAATCCAGATCTATATCCATGTTTTATTGCTAATTGTTTAGTTGTTAGATTAGTTTTCTTGGTCATTGAGTAAATTCACTTCTTCTTGTTCGTAATCCAATTCTTGTAACATAGTTCTAATTTCATGCTGTACAGAATCTAATTGTACAGGTGTTAATTTTGGCAGTACTTTTCTAATTCCTTTATATACAATGTCTGATGGCAATCTATTAGAATTATTCATAGAAATAACTCCTATTATTTTTTATCTAATTTACAAGAACTAAAACTAGTATGAACTCCAAATGTTTTTTCTTTTCCAAGATTATGTTTAGCTGCATTTAAAGCTGAATTACAATCTTCTAAAGCACCTTTCACAGATAAACCTGTAAATGTTTCTACTTTAACATTCTTATGTCCAAAATATTTTCCAGTTTTTGTTATATAACTTGCATGGTATAGTCCAAAACTTGAAGCACTACATGCTGTAAGCAGCAATCCACTACATAATATTGTTAATAATTTTTTAATCATTTTTATGCCCTCCAATTTTTAATAAAGTATAGATTTCATCATATCTATTTAATGCATTCATGTCTTCATAATGCATTTTAGTTATCATTTCTAAATCATAGTTACCCGGTCCTTGATGCTTTAAAGCTTCATAGACTTTAACTGGCCCATATCCTTTCAGTCCTGGTATGTTATCAGCGGTATCGCCTAACATCATTTGAGAATATAATGCTAACTCACCAGTTGCAAATAAACTAGCTTTATCACCTGTTGTACGTTCTAAAATTATACTTCCTATTCTATAAGGATCAACATAATATATAGGACGTTTAGGGTAATCTCCACCACTTGGTTCTAAATGCCAACCAGATACTTGTCTCATATCTTTATCTTGAGATACTATTATAGTTTTTTCTGGATTTTCTGATGCTAAATCAGCTATAGTATCATCAGCTTCTTGTCCTTCGGCTACTATAGCTCCTTCCATTCCTGACAATATCTTCCGTATATATTCATAATGCTTAGGTTTTGGTGCTACTCGATTACCTTTATATGGTAATGTTTGCGCAATTTTATATCTAAAGTTATTTTCTTGTCCTATCGGGGATAATATAACTACAGGTGCATCAATATTTACAAATACTTTTTTAAGTTCATCCATATAACTAGAAAGTGTTGTATTAATATGATGTTTAACAATTTCTAAATTATTAACATCTTCTAGTGCAAATCCTACACGATATACAATACCATCAGCATCAATTAATACTTTATATTTAGATGACATCAAAATGGACTCGCAGATTGCAATTCATCCTCAGAGGATTCATTGCTGCCCTCTGATATAACTGAGAACTCAGGACCATTATATTTTTTTAAGTTTATAACTTGTAATCCTGCAAGAAATATACTTTTAGTTTCTTTTGTTGTGGGGTCTTTGCTAAAAGTAATAGCAACAATAGCTTCAGATCCATTACCTATTAATGTTTCTTTAGGTATTGGTTTTTTATTTTTATCTATAACTTGTAGTTCTTTTTCAAGTCCATTATGGTCTACATAGCTAGTTTTAAATTGTACTTTTAAAACTCCATTTTTATCTGGTCTGATTCTATCTACCATTGTTAATGTTTGTGGGTTTTTTACCTGCAAAGGAGCATTGTGTTTTTTCAACAAATCTTTAAATGATTTTAAAGTTTCTTCGTTATCCATTCTCATAGTTAATGAATATTCTTTATCATTTGGAAATTTAGAATTTTCTTTGCCGTATTTATTTTTAGGAGAATGAACAGAAGCAAAATCAATAGTGCCCCTTAAGAATTCTGTTACATATTCTGTTTTTTTCTTTTGTTGTGTAGTTTTTGTCATTGTCTATTTTACCTCATTACCATTATCATCAACCAAAACACCATTTCCCCAGGTAGTTCCTAGTTTAAGTTCCGCCACCACTGGGACTCTTAATTTTAAGACATTTTCCATAATCTTTTTTGCTTGTAGTGCTTCTTGAACATTCGATACCTCAAGATTTACTTCATCATGTATTGATGATATCACAGTAAATCCTTGTTTGTCAAGTTCAAGTAACGCCATCATTATTTGATCACTTGCAGATCCTTGTATTAATTTATTTAATGCTTTATATTCAAATGTCTTTTCTTTTCCATCTTCAGGATTAATCCAAGGTTTATCTAATTTTAATAATCTGCTTCCAATAGTTTTAATATACTTATTTTTCTTTAAATTATTCTTACATTTTTCGTTCAATTCTTTAAGATAAGGTAATTTTAAATGAAATTGTTCAAGTAATAATTTAGCTTGATACATGGTTAAACTCAAAGACTTCGCCAATTTACTGATACCCATTCCATAACTTAATCCCAAGTTAATGGTTTTACTTTCATTTCTGCTTGTTCCAGTAAGATTTGCTACCATTTCATGTAAATCAAGATTAGGGTTTTTATTATATTCTGTAACTAATAGATTAGCTCCTTCAGCATTAATTAAACTAGCATAATGCACCTGTAATCTAGGTTCTTGTGCGCTATAATCAATTGAAGCCCATAATTTTCCTGGTCTTACCTCATATGAATCCCTAATAAGTGTTCCTAGTTCCTTATGTTTCTTGGCATTCGGGATTTGCTGTAAATTAGGTCCTTTAGATGACATCCGACCAGTTTCTGCTCCTAAAAGATTAAATGTAGGGTATATTTTGCCCTTATACTTTTCAGGAAGTATGCTTTGCATTTTTAGTATATTATCACAAAAATCTCTAGATAACTTTTCTAAGATTCTATATTCTACAATCTTTTTACATATTGAGTTATCTTGTTCGTCAAGCCATTTAGAAACTATACTAATATTACCTTTAGCTGTTTTTGGTAAATCTGGCATAGTTTTTAGAAGAACTTGAGTAATGTCGACCGTACTTAATGGATTAAAGTCTTTATTCCCAGATTCCATGATTAATTCATCTAATATAGTATTTCTTTTATGTTGTAGTTTAGCTTTTATATCAAATAATTTTTCACTATTTACAGTTACACCCCGTATCCTAGATTTTATAAGTATTTTTAATAAACTACTAAATTGTAATATATGGTCATTTTTTATATTTGGTAGATAATAATCATAAAGCCCTTTACATAAGTCCACATCCATCTGACAATATAATTCTACTTCTTTAGATGCAACTTCATATAATTCTTTCATATGAAGTTTAGACCAATTCTCTGCTTTGGTTTTAGATAATTTAGTATTAGGATCTTTACAATTAATTAATTTATATTCTAATACTGCATCACCTAATGAACTATTTAATTTAGCACGTCTTAAATATTTCCCTGAAAGTTCATTTAATGAGTATCCATTCTCAATATTATTATACAATTTAGCCATTATTACAGTATCTACGAATATTTTATTATTTAAATTAATTTTATCATTCAATTGACTCCATACAATACCTAAATCATATTGTGCATTGTGCGCAATTATTACATTAGCTTTATCAATAATATCAATTATTTCTAAAGAATTTTTAGCAATTTTAGTTTCTTCATTATTGATTTTATAACCTACACACAATTCTTCTAACATTCCATACGCCCATCCTGGTCCCATAGTTTTTAAGTATGGATCATGAGTTTCAAAATCTAATGTTAAAACATAATTCATTGGCTAAAGTACTCTATAAAATATAGTTGTACATATTGTTGTCTTGATTCATCAGATTTAAATGATTCCCAATGTTTAATAACTATATCTGTTGGTACATGATTGTTCCAATCAGCAATTGCCATTCGTTGAGGTTTTGTAAACCCCATTAACAATAATATTAAAAATAAACCAATAAATTTATACATATTAATAATAAACTCTTTTTAGCCAGCCACCTAACCACACATTATCTTTAGGATCATCAATGACTCTTTGTTCATAATAGTCTGCACATACTGCCTCAAATTCTGGTAAAAAATCTTCTGGGCCCATAGTATTAATTGCATGGGCTATTTCTTCATTTGTTTCATCATCTGCTGGGCCTATGACATCTTCTATTCTATGCTTAACTCCATTTAGTCCCATTTGCACACCTAAATCAAATATTTTCATAGCAGTTTCATCATCATCCACCATTGAAGCAATGGTTCCATCCCAGTAATATTGTTTATAAATCTCAATTGCTTTTTCTTTGGTTAGATTTTTAATATCGATATCAGGCCAACTTTTCTTAGATATACCGAAATTAGTTTCTCCACCTTTATCCAAAGGATTATTACTATATCCGCCTTCAAATTGTAAGGTAATTTCTACAGCTTGTTTAAATAGTTCATCTTTAGTCATTTCTATTTTTTCCCCCACAATTTTTCATAAAAATTAGCCTCTGTTTCCCAAAACTTACTTTCTTGTAAATAAAGTATAGCTTGTTGTGGGTCTGCTTTAGCTAATTGTTTATAGCCTGCAGCAGCACTTCTCATATTATTAATAATTTCTTCATTACTTAAGTATTCTAAATCAGGAACATGGTCCATATCAAAAAGACTCCTTTATATTTGCTAAATGAATTTTACCTGTATCTCCATCATAAACAAAAGTATCGCACAATACTTCCTGTTCTCTTCCGTATCTAGTTTTTAAAAGCCGCAACTGACGATGATTCTTAGTTTCTTCTTCTGTTAAATTTCCTTCAATGCCTATAATATTGTCAGATAATTGTGCCAAAGCACCAGAACCTCGTAATGCAGATCTATTAACTTTTTTACCTTCTTCCCATTGTGTTCCTTGATGGCTAGGATTAGATAAATGGGAAATACATACAAATCCGACATTACTTGTATTAATCAATTCCCTAATCTTAGTCACTAATACATCTATATCTTTACGTTCGCCATCTTTTCCAGAAACTGTTCCAGAGACAGCGATAGAAATATGATCTAAAAATATAAAATCTACTTTTTCTGACAAGGCATAATACTCTAAAACATCTAATAATTCTTTGCTAGTCAAAGAACCAAAATGATCATGTGTTAAATAATTTTTAAACTTATCTCTAAATTCTTGTCTCTGTATTTGTGTTAATATTTTAGGATTATTAGCATAATTTCTATTATTAAAATACATTCCTGCATAAGAGAATATAGTTTTCTTTTTGTCTTCTTCTAATTTAATATCAACAATTTTTAAATTTTTGTTTAAAATCATATCATATATAACATTAGAGGCAAAAGTAGATTTGCTCATCCCTGAGCCCGCCGCTATCATTGTCAATTCGCCTTTACGAAGTCCAGCTAATGCATAATTTAATTGTGGATATTGTAATTCAACGCCTTTAGGAGGTTCATAATCAAAGAATTCGTCCGTTAAATCTGACATCCGTATGATGCCTTGTGGTGTAATCGGACTGGCCTTTAAGACTGCCCATTTTAACTCTTCTTGTTGATGATTAATTAACATTTCACAAGCATCTTTTCTAGGCAACTTAACCACTTTAATCTTATTTTTACTAAATAAAGGTAAAACTTTTTCTAAGGCTTTATGGCCTGCTTCATCTTCATCAAAACATAATGTAATGTAATCATATTGAACCAATGTCTGATAATGGTATTTAACAAACTCAACGGCACTCCCGGCTCCACGCGGCAAACTAGTAACATGGTTGAGACTTCTAAGTGCGCCAGTACCCAAAGCTTGATACACCGCCATACAATCTTCTTCACCTTCAGTAATAATAATATTCTTTCTTGATGCATCGTGAAGATGGCCCCCAAACATGTCTAAATCTTTTACATAATTTATCCAGGAATATTCTTTATTCACTGTTTTAGTTTTTTGTGTTCTTAGTTGTCCTTTCCGATAATATGGAAATATTAATTTATTAGCATTAAATTCTATATTAAATGAATCAGTGGTCTCTTGTGTTAATGATTTTTTACGAATCCCTCCTGGCACTGAAGAGCCTTGCGCAAAATCAAACAATTCTTTTGAACTTAAACTATCTTCATTATCAAGAATCATTTTCTCACACCTAAAACAATATAATCCATCTTCATATACCCCAACATTAGGTTTATATTTTCCTTCTAATTCACAATCTGGACATGTAGTTCTTTTATTAGTCATTATCTTCAAATATCTCATACAAACACTTTTGACACATATCTTCAGGGCTACCATCTTGTTTGGTAGATTCTAAATCCCATTCTGTTAGTCTAAAATTACAAGCTTTACATCGTGTTGATATTAATTTTTTCTTTTTATGTAATTCTTTAATTTTACTTAAATTTCTTTCACATTCATCAATACAAACACCCATTATTTTAATCACCTCTTAAATATTTCTTAGCTTCTTCTAATATTTTATCCGCATATTCTTGTGTCATTGTTCCCTTGACTGTAAAATAATGCAATGTATCTGCTAAATCTAAAAAACTTCTTTCCGATGGGTCTTCATAAAAATATGCTTTAACTTCTGCTGTACTTTTCATTTTTTAATCCTTTTATAAATGCATTCTGTTGCTCAATTGTTGTTGTCAATTTAAAAGCTTCTTTGGTTTTTATATCACATTCATTGGATGCTCTGTAATAATAACATAATCTAGTAGAATTTCCTAACAATTCTGCACTATTAATACCTAATTGTGTAGCTGATATTTGTAAATCATTTATATTTTTCATTTTCTTGCCTTATAAATTCTTCTTGTGTCATTATATTAACTCCACATATTTATTTTGAAATATACCTACAATTACTTTATTATGTTCATCTATAAATCTTATGATAGATTTATCAATTCCTAAACTTCCTATTAAAATACCCCAATATTTGGTACTATATATTGGCATCCTATGAGAATCCATATCGGATTCTGATCTTAGGATTCTAACCTTTTTTAGAGGTGTAGAAGCCATAATTGTCATTTTCCCAGTTCTCCTGGGAGAATTTAAACTCTTCTGTAATAAATAAGGATTCTGTCTGTTCTGCCTCAAAATTCTCATTTTCTGTAGCTCTGTCAACTCTTTCATCGTCTTTATCTCTCATGCTAATGTCTGGATTATTGTCTAAATCTACATCTAATATGACAGTCATTATATCTGAATTACTAGGATATTCAAACATAGAATCTTTTAATAAATCTGATAAAATTCCTCTTAATGCTCTTGCTCCAGTTTTGTGTTTAAATGCTAAATCTGAAACATAATCTAAAGCTTTTTCACTTACTTGTAATTCTACTCCATCCAATTCAAAAAGTCTAGTGATTTGTTTTAGGGCAGAATTTTTAGGTTCTTTAAGAATTCTTTTCATTGTTTCTTTAGTTAAAGAATCAGTATGTGTAATTGTAGTAAATCTACCAATAAATTCAGGAATAAAACCATATTTAATAATATCATCTGTGTCTAATTCTTTAATAACTTCATCAAAGTCAGGTTTTTCTTCTGTTGATTTCACGGAAGCATTAAATCCTATACCAGATTTTCCTTTGTTTATTCTTTTACTTATTAAATTAGGTAAATCACTAAATGCTCCAGTTGCAATAAATAATACATTAGTTGTGTCAAATGGAATCTTTGCTCCAGTTTTTTGATTTGATGGTGAAAAATGTATAACATTAGATTCTAAAGTTTTCAATAAAGATCTTTGTACAGCTAAGCCAGTAATGTCTCGACTACCATCTGATTTTAAATGTATTTTATCTACTTCATCTAATACTATAATACCGTGTTGGGCTTTTCCTAAATCCTCATCAGCAGCTGTATATAATGCAGAAATCATATCTTCCACATCGCCACCAACATATCCTGTTTCTGTCATTTGTGTAGAGTCATGAATAATAAATGGAACCCCTAAAAAATCTGCTAAATGCTCAATCATAGCAGTTTTACCTGTTCCTGTTGGTCCAATCATTAACACATTAGCTTTAGAAGGTTTTTTGTTAGTCCTGTCACTCTGTAGTTTATAATTTTGGTATGACGCTAATGCTAATGATTTCTTAGCCTCTTTTTGTCCTACAATAAATTTATCTAAATAATCTACAATATCTTTCGGTGTATAATAAACCGTAAATGGATCTTTAGGTTTTGCTGGAGTTGTTTCTAAGATCATTAAATCATAAAAATCTTGAATGCAGGTATGGCATAATCCCCATTTTACTTTAACTAAAATGACAGGAACTGAATTTGAAGATTTATGACATCTAAAACATAAATAATCAACAGGAAATAGATAATTATTATTTGAACTATCATATGTTTCCATAATATTTTACCTACCTATTTTTACTTATTTGTGTTTTAGAAAGATTCTTTAAAGGTTCACCTTGATTTAACCATTTTCTTGCAATAGTTGTCAAGATAACATCAGGATATTTTGTGTTATGAAAAGCTGAACATTTGTCAGTTCTAAAATTATAATTTTGAGATAAATGTGTATTATCTAATGAATAAGTATAGCCATCTTTTTGTTTAGAATTTATTATAAAACTACAAGGTTTGTAATATTTCATATTATTCCTCAAATGGTTTTTTTTCAGGAGTTTTATTCAATAATTCCTTATATGATGTTACATTTACATTTTTATTACCAGTTTTTATGACAATGTCATTCTCTTCGAATATAGCATTTGGATATATTTGCTGTCTGCTGGTCGCTATACCAGTATCGATGTTTTTAAGAATTAAAAAATATTGACCTTCTTCTTCAATAATATCAAATTTATTTATGTGCATTTACTTAACCCCTTTAAATAAAATATATAAGATTCAAGTCTATCGGCTAATGAAAAATACTTATCATTAGCTAGCCAATCATCATCCAATGATGCTAGTCTATTTTTATAATAATTTAATAATTTTCCTATATCTCTGCCCTGATATGGCCTATCTAAAATTATATATTGTAAATCATTTAATTGTCTGGACATTATAATTAATCTTTAATAGATTTAGTATGAGTCAACTCAGTTATTGATGTAGTTCCTTTCTTTGCCGCATTAAACACTTGTTTAATAATCTTTAAATATTCATTTCTATTTTTAGCTTTTCTAGGATTTAAGGCATACCAAGCACCTAATAAATATCTTCCACCTGATCCTAAACCTTTAGGCCTGTTACGAAAATTATGAGTATTAATAGTTACATTTAATTTATTTTTCTCTTTATCAAATCTATAATATCCAATAATAGCTTTATCTTTATTTACAACTACCATATCACCATTAGCTTTAGACTTTAATTTATTATAGAAATCAAAATTATTAGTTTTTAATAATTCTTTAATTTCTTCTAATAAGCCTATACTGCCACATCCAACAAATATATCTCCATTTGAAAGATAAATAGATTTCTCGTATGTGTCATCCATTAAATCCCATTCATCTGTCACAACAATACCGTCGGAGTGAACAAAGACTTCGCCTTTATAGTAATCTATTAATAAAGCTGTCATATTTAATCTCCCTTATCTCTTCTTATGCCACTGATATAAACCCCAAGATTCTAATATAAAAAATCCTGCATTGGTTATCATTAGGCCTAATATATGATTTTGATATCCTATCAAAAACCATAATACTGAACCTACAACCCACAATAACATAGAATATTTAACAAATCTAGTATTTCCCAAGCTCATTAATCCGGTAGCCATTAAAGAAACTGTTGTTGATATTATTTCTATTAAATGCATTCTTTATCTTCTCCGTAAAGGTTACCGTTCGTCGGAAAGTACTTGACAACTTTTATTCACATGTTATAATAAATCTTTTTAAGGGATTTATTTTTAAGTTTACCTACATACTACTATTATTTTCTTTCAATAGATATATTATAACAAATGTACCTAGTAAAACCAATCCCAATTTTCCACTAAATGATGTTACTAATGGTTTAGAAATAAAAGTTATTAGTGATATATACATTTATTATCCTTGTCTTTTTTATTAATTATAAATACAGAGGTTACCATAACTATGAAATTAATACAATCTCCTAAACGTTTTAGATCTGCTAGGCATCAAACACCGCATACAGTGACATTACATCATACTGCAGGTTCATTAAAAGGTAGTGAAGATTATTCAATTAATGTAACTCATTTTGGTTATCATTTTATGATAGATAGAGATGGTACTGTGTACGCATATAACCCAGTTACAGAAGAAGTAGCACATAGCCTAGAAGCTAATACAGGCTACATAGGAGTTGCTTTCATTGCAGGAGGTACTGAATTAGGCCCAGTGCAGCAAAATCAATACCAAGCAGCTGTAGAGCTTTTAACTAAGCTTCAACAAGACTATGGCGATACATTGAAATATGTTACTGACCATGCTACAATTGATGTATTAGTTTCTGGTAGGTGTGCTAAATCAGATCCGCAGTGGGCTGGTGAGCATGTAGATCAGAATAATTGGGATATTAAGCATCATTATATAGATATGATTGCTAATGATACAGGCTTACTTGCAATTAAAACTGATGGTAAAATATCTATAGGGGCCAATAATGAGGACACACAAGAATAATGGATAAACAAAATAGATTTAAGCTTAAAATAGAAATAGACAAACTAATCGATGATGAATTATATATTGTCGAATATTTGGTTAATGATTTAATGATGGATAAGGACAATACAAATAAAATATATTATCCCGAAAGAGCTAATCAAGGATTATATACTGGTAAATACCTTAAAGAAAATTATGTTCAAATGGTAGCAGATGCTATTGCTGGCCTACACAAAGATAATAGGCCATATAAAAGAGCATTTGCAGGAAAATTATATATTACTAAATCAAATATTATAGATAAATTGGAGGTACATTTCAGTGAATAAATTCTTAATTATAACTGGTGCAATTATATTAGGGGCATTTTTTGGTTCATTTGGAGGATTACATACACTTCCACATTCTACAAATTCTCAATTATATCATACGATACTTTCCCCTTCAAAAGCTCCTATAGATAAGTAAATTTAATCAAAGAGGTATATATTATGTCTGATTCAGATAATAAAGTTAAAATTGTTATTGACCAAGATGGCCACACTAGAGATAAATTTGGTAATCCTATTCAACCTTTATTAGTTCCAGATGAAGATAAGCATTCAGTAAAGGATGATGGTAGTTTAAATGAAGATGATGATGCTTTAGATAAATTTGAAGGTACAATAGGTACTAAATAGATAATATATTAAAGGAAAATAGAGGTTAAATAATATGACGTATGTAACTAGTGCTGAAGATGAAGCTAAGAAATTAGCTGATGAGCTGAAGACCAATAAAGAACGTATGGAACGCTTACGTAAAGCATGGCAAGATGAATTTATTGGTAATCCCACTTTTGGTATTCCTAGTCATGATGAAACTTCTGTAGATGATTTAGATAATCGTCCATTAGGACAATAATTATGAATAGAAGTGTATATAAAAAAGAATATATAGATAAAATACAATTTTCTAATTTATCTTTTGCAGATTATATGGGTCATTTAACAATTGATAGAACTTTACCTAAATATTGTCATGTAGGAGCAAAATTTTATTATACAGGAGACAAAACAAATATAGGTAAACTAAAACAAAATCCTGAACAAATTATCCATTCAGGTGAAGTCTCAACAACAAGAGGTATTTCTGGGTCTTTGGCAAATATCTGGATAGTGGAATTAATGTGTGTAATAGAAGATAAAGAATTTGTTATTACACGAGGACAAGGAAATTGGACAATAGTTTAATATTATTTACTATCCTCTATTCCATGTGGCCATTTACGATATTTAAACCAATAAACTACTAATCCATATCCTAATATTAATATTACAGGTAATCCAAATAATAATATTAAGAAAAATATATTAATAAATATTCTTTTTAATACATATATCACCATTTATTTTATATCACTATTCCTTTCACTGTTACGCTTATATTCTTCATCCATGGCCCTAGCTCTATTAATTTGTTTAATGTGTTCACTTCTATTGTGAATCATTTCTCTAATTCCTGAGTTACGACCAATAAAACCTAATATTACTGCTAATGTAGACCATAAACTTAAAAATAATAATGTCATTACAACAATTGTTAATATTAAATTAATCATATAAATATCTATCCTCTTTTAATAATTAGTACAAAATAAAGATAAATTATTAATAATTTCTAATGATGGTCTAGAAATTTCACAAGATTCCCATGAATCAAATATCATAATAATATTTCCTTCATATGTTTCTAGATATACGGGCCATTCATATCCTTCATGATGACGATGCCAAGGATGGGGCCAATATCTTCCATCAGAATGATCATATCCTCCTCTAGGAAAAGGTTCATGTCTATGTTCTTCAGGATGATGCTGAGGAATAGGGAAATGTTTTCCATGGGTAGATGGATTATGTTGATGTCCTTCTGATGAGGGGATTCCATGCCCAAAAGCCATTAATGGTATTAGTAATAATCCTGTCGTAATATATTTAATATAGTTTTTCATATTTTCCTCTTAGTTACGTAAAGTTTATATCCATTTGGTTTAAATCTAGTTCTATCTTGAGATATATATCTTTCATTTAGTAAATGTTCCAATTCTAATAGTAATTCTATTCTTTTTTCATCGTGTTCAGTAATATATTCAGTATTTAGTTGTCTTCTTAATCTTAATCTATTAAGTTCTTTAAATTGTTGGGCAATAAAATCTTGTCTATTTATATTATTAGTTAACATGATGAGCTCTCCTTTTATATAGTTCACAGGCACATATATCTAATAATCTTAGCCAAGTTGTATGATTATCAGTATTTCTTTTAGAACTATTAAGAAATCCTCCAGAACTAAATATAAGGGTCATACATTTATTTAAGTTGATATGAACAACATCTGTAGTCTGTTGACTTAAAACCTCTCTATATTGATCTAAAGAGTTTACAGCTACATTTCTTGGATCTTCTTTACAATTATTCATAAATAATACCTCTTATATTGTTATTCAATAGTACCAATATTAAGTTCATCTGGGAGCTCATTCTAGTGTTCCTAAGTCGAGCTCTGACCATTCATCATCTTGTGTCATTACCACAGGTTTTGCTAGTGTTTGAACTTCTAGTAATGGATGACGGTTCATTTTGTAAATTTTCATATAAACCTCTTCTATTTACTTAATTTCTTCTCTTAATATAAGTATAACATCTCCATTAATTAATACAATATATTACTAAAAACTAAATATTGAACTATTTTAAATATCTTTAATTAAATAATTATCATAATAAACTATACTCTATATTCTTTTATTATAAATTAATCATGATT
>Ga0210395_10000177_pt1 | contig 50308 bp, 48 predicted proteins | sample IncBWH4OmetaG_FD_150861 | JGI IMG/M metagenome (GOLD analysis project Ga0210395, IMG submission 150861) | Forest soil microbial communities from Barre Woods Harvard Forest LTER site, Petersham, Massachusetts, United States - Inc-BW-H-4-O ...
CTCTCCCGACCGGCTGGGCGAATTGTGGTGGCTGGTGCTCGAGGCCGTCATCCACCGCAACGACCGCATCGGCGTGACCATTAACGGCCGCGACCGCAAATTCGATTGCCGCAGCGTCGCGGAAAAGCGGGCGCTCTACGACGAGCTTTATTGGTGGCTGCGGTCGCTGCCAACCGAAGCCGAAATGCGCAACACCGTCCGCAACCTTGCCGCGTTCTATCAGGTTGATACCGCGGCGATCTGTAGCGAATTGTGCATGACCTGGGCCGAGCTTTCGCAGCTTGCGGCCGATCCGCTTGTGACCATAGGCGCGCATACGGTCAACCATCCGATGCTGGCCAAGCTCACCAAGGACGCGGTGCGCTCGGAGATGGATCTGAGCCGCGCGGTGATCGAAGCCGCGCTGTCGGTGCGGCCTGAGCACTTGTCATATCCTTACGGCGATCGCGGCTCCGCCGGGTTGCGCGAATTCGAAGTCGCGGCCGAGCTCGGTTTCAAGACCGCGGTGACGACCCGGCCCGGCGTGCTGTTTCCCGAGCACAGCCGGCGCCTGCTGGCGCTGCCGCGCATTTCGCTCAACGGCGACTATCAGCGCATGCGTTACGTGCGCGTGCTATTATCCGGCAGCGCCACCGCGATGTGGAACGGCTTCCGCCGCGTGGAAGCGGCGTGAAGCATTGAGTTCTGGCTGATGCAAAGAAGCGCGGAGAAAGGCGTTTATTCGCCACCGACATGCGTACCTTTCTCGGCCACTGAACGTTTCATGAAGAAAACGACAAGCGTCAGCGCAAACATCACGACGGCGAATAGCCAAAAACAGTCGAAATAGGCCAGCGCCGATGCTTGCTGCTGGCGCAGATTTTCCAGCGCCTGCCACGCCAGTTGTTGTGCGGCAGCCGGATCGCCGGTCTGCTGGAGAAAGCGCGCTTGCGCCTGCTCGAGAAAGGATTGTACGGCTGGATTAAAGGGGTCGAGGCTCTCGCCGAGCCGCAGCGCATGGAATTGATCCCGCCTTTCCTGGACGGTCTGAGCCAATGACGTTCCAACGCTGCCGCCCTCGTTGCGCAGAAGGCTCAACAGGCCCACCGCCGCGCCACGCAACGCGATCGGCGTATAGAGATAGGCGGCCACGTTTGCTGGTGCAAAGCATATCGATAATCCTAAGACCAAAACGACCCGCGGCCAGACAACTTGGTCCGGACTGATCAAGAGGTTCATCTGCGACATCCAATAAGTGCTGATGGCCATCAGCAGCAACCCCGCGCCGATCAACCACCGGGCATCCGTCTTTCGACCGAGCGCGAAGCCGACGGCCGGCATGGCGAGAAGTGCGACGAACCCGGCCGGAGACATGACCAGCCCCGCGTCCAAGGCGTTGTAACCAAATAGCGACTGAAGTAAGCCGGGCAACGACGTGCTGGCTCCGAACAGCACGGCATAGGCGCCAAAGATAATGATACAGCACGCGCCGAAATTACGTTCGCCCATCGCCCGGAAATTGACCACGGGGTTGGAGCTGCGCAGCTCCCAGAAGATCAAGCCAACCAGACCGGCAATAAAGAGAATGGCCAATGTCTGCACGCGCCAGACCGGATCGCCGAGCCAATCCCACTCCTGGCCCTTGCTGAGCATCACTTCCCAGGAGACCATGACGACGACCAGCAGCAACAAACCGATCGAGTCGAAATGGAACGGCCGCCTCCTTAATTCCATGCGCTCTTCCGTGAGGTAATCCGGATCGCGGAGGAGGGCGTAGCACCCCGCAAATGCGGCGAGACCGATCGGCACATTGATCAAGAAGACCCACCGCCACTGGTACTCGTCCGTCAGCCAGCCCCCCAGCGTCGGACCGATGACCGGCGCGAGCAGAGCCGCCAAGCCAAACAGTGTCATCGCGGTGCCTTGCTTTTCCCGCGGGAAGGCGTCGAGCAGCACGGCCTGACTGGAGGGCTGCAGGCCGCCGCCGGCGAGGCCCTGGATGACGCGGAACGCGATGAGCTGGCCAAGACTAGTGGCCATTCCGCACAGTCCGGAAGCGAGCGTAAAAATAGCAATCGACAGCAGGAAGTAGTTGCGGCGCCCCAGATGCGCGCTCAACCATCCGGTGATCGGCAAAATGATGGCGTTGGCGGCTAGGTAGCTGGTGATGACCCATTCGCCGTCTTCGACCGTTGCCGACAGGCCGCCGGCGATGTAACGCAGCGCCACCAGCGCGATGGTGGTATCGAGTACCTCCATAAAGGTCGGCATCACGACGACGGCCGCCACCAACCAGACGTTCGCAGCTGCTGGGGCTCTTGAAGGCGAAAGAGCCGCATCGGTCATTTGTCAGCACCGAGCGCGCTCTGGTGGAGTGAGTCAGAGGCTTGCGGCTGAGGCATATAGGCTTGCAGAACCTTCCCGGCATCGGGCCCGGCCGGCGGCTTGTTCAGGTAGACGTAGGGAACGACCGAGGTGCCGACAAACAGGGGATTTTCATTTGGGTTGTAGTCTTCGAGATCGATTCGAACCGGCAGCCGCTGGACCACCTTGATGAAGTTGCCAGTGGCGTTCTCGGCTGGCAGCAGCGATAGCGTCGATCCAGTCCCCATCGTAAATCCGGAGACCCGCCCCTTGAACACGTGTCGGCTTCCGTACATGTCGACATAGAGGTCGACAGGCTGGCCGATGCGCAAATCGCGCAGCTGCGTCTCCTTGAAATTGGCATCGACCCAGATCTCGTTGAGCGATCGGATTGCCATCAGACTCTGCCCGGCCTGTACATTGTTGCCCGGATTGACGTTTCGGCGCGTCACGACTCCATCGATATCCGCGACGACATCGCAATAGCGGAGGTTGAGCTCGGCCTGAACGAGATCGCGTTGGGCGGATTCGAGCTTGGCTTTTGCCTGCTTGACCGCAGGCGCATCATCCGTGAGTGAGGCTAGCGTGCGATTGATATCGCCTTGATCCAGGCTTTCGAACTGCTTGAGCATCTCCTTCGGTAGCTGTTCATAGGAATGAGTAACGCCAAGCTGGGCCGCCGCCTGGATGAGAGCTGCCTGCGCTTCTCGAACGGAAGAAAAGGTCTGATCGAGATCGGGCGGCACCTCACCGAGATCTCCGCTTTCAGGCTGCGCCGGCAACCCCAAAGAGACACGGATTTGATGGACATCCGCCTCTGCCTGGATAACTTCAGCCTGCGCGACCGAAAGTGCGGCTTGCCGTTGATCGTACTGCTCCCGGCTTACGGTCGCCTGCGGCAGCAATTGCTCAGCGCGAGCAAATTCAACCTGTGCCAACTTGAGCGTGGCCTTGCTTTTATCGAGCGCGGCAACGCGGGCATGCAACGAGGCCACCCGGTTATCGACGTCCTCCATGGCGTTTCGTAATTGCCAGCTCAGGCTCCTGGCTTGAGCTTCGGCACCGCGCACTGTGGCTATAGCCGCCTGAAGGTCCGCATTCGCGGTGCCGACAGCCGCTTTCTTCACGGCGACTGTGTCCTCAAGGGGCTCCTTGTCCAGCTGGACGAGAAGATCTCCCTTACGAACACGGTTGTTGTCATCGACCAAAACCCGGGAAACCTGCCCTTGCACGCGGGCGGCAACGAACGTGACATGGCCGTTCACGTAGGCGTCATCAGTCGAGACGGTGTTGAGCGCCAGCCGAATCCACGGAACGCCGAATATCAAGACAGCCGCCAGCACGAGAGCTCCCAGCACTCCCATCACCCATCTTCGATTCCAGCTGGGCCAATGACTAGCCGGTGTGACTGGTTTGGAAGGAGGATCTGCCTGCACGGGCTTGGTCGCGTGCTCGTCCGCGGTGTCTCCCTCGGCTCCAGGGGAGGCATCGCTGCGGATTGACTCGTCGTTACGCGCGCTTGGCTTCTCAACCATGGCTATCGACCAAACGGGATTTTTAGCGCCGCTTCAATTTCGATATTCCACCCCGCTTTTTCTCGCGGTGCAATATCCCGGTTGGCAGATACGGGATCAGGCCGCTGCCCGTGAGCGGCGGACCCATTCGTCGAAACCGATGCGGCCGAGGCGCGCCTCGCCCAGCGGCACCAGCGAGCGCTCCTCGACCCGGCCGCCGAAGTATCGGGCCTCGGGGTCGCTCACGACCACACGGGGGTCGCCGATGGCCTTCAGATAGCGGGCGACGACTTCGTTGAACGGCGCTCGTTCCGGGCCGGCGATCTCGACCACACCGTTTCGCGGCGCTGCGAGCGCCACATCGGCGACGATAGCAGCAACGTCGTCCGCCGCGATGGGCTGGAACAGACCGGGCGAAATCCTGACTATGTTTCCATCCGCACCTGAGGCGGCGATGGCGCCGAGGAATTCCAGGAACTGGGTCGAGCGGATGATGGTGTAGGGGATGCCGGAGGTCTCGATCAGTTTTTCTTGGGCGACCTTGGCGCGAAAATAGCCGTTGTCGCTCCGGTCGGTTCCGACGATGGATAGCGCGACATGGTGCCGGACGCCCGCTGCGGTCTCCGCCGGGAGAAGGTTGCCTTCGGAGGTCGTGAAGAATTCCAGCACCGCCCTGTCTTCAAATGAAGGCGAATTGGCGAGGTCGATTATCGCCTGCGAGCCGGCCATGGCCTCCTTGAGCCCCTGGCCGGTGATGGTGTTGACACCGGTATTGGGCGAGGCGGCGACAACATCGTGGCCGCCCTGGCGCAGAATGGCGACGGTCTTCGAGCCGATCAGGCCGGTGCCACCAATGACGACGATCTTCATGGTTTAACCTTCCTTGTCGGCGATCGGAGACTCTTAAATGGCTTCGAGGAAAATATCTGGTGTTGAACACGTCGTGCGCTGTGTCGCTCGCGACGTTGAGCACGCCAAACGCAACGCCAATGCAGATGCCGCGTATTTGTTCCACCACGGTGATCGGAGGCTAAACGACGCTGTTGTCCGGTAACGCCACCGCGATGTGGAACGGCTTCCGCCGCGTCGGCGCTGCCGGTGTCATGCGTCGCTAAGTCATGCGCCGCTAAGTCATCATGTGCTGCTAAGTTTTCGCATGCGGCGTGCCCAGATAAGGGAACTCTCTCAGGACGTCGGTATGCGGCTTGAGGCCTGACGGCGGACACTGACTTTTGGTCAGGAAGGCGAGGCGGTAATCGATCACGTCGTCGGTGAAGACGCGGCCGTTGGGATACTTTGCCGGCTTCGACGGATCGAAGGTGAGCACGTCCGGAAGGGTGCCCTCGGTATCGATCGCGGCAATCGCGTCCTCGCGCGAGTAATCGCCGGTGTGCCCCATCAGGTGCACGAACTGTTCGAGCCATCGCGCACGATCGTGGACGGGCTCGCTGGCGTTGTACTCCTCTTTGGTATCGTCGGTATTGAAGAAGCTCGAAACGCTCGGATGGCCGGCGCGATCGACGTGAAGCAATTTGTCGTCTCGTCTCAGGCTGCACCGTCCCCAGACGTGGATCTCGGCCTTGGATTGCAGTTCATTCGTCGGCAGCTCGACAGCGGTGGAAAACACATTGGCTTGTGTGTTCGAATCCACGCCGGTCCATGGCGACTTGCCGCCGAGATGTGGCTCAGTAAAGTTGCGTTTGCCTCTGATGTCGAACAGGTTCTTGATGCCGTCGAAGTCGAAAAAGAATGCGTCGCTGCGGCTGCCGGCGAAAAAAGTGTACGGGCCCGATGTGACGATATTCGGCTTCGGTCCGAAGGAGACGTCGGCGTCGGCGACGATCTTCGTCCCTACCGCTTCGTCGGAGCGCGCTTCCGCGCCCTTCGCCATGAATACGCTAAACGTCTGTCGGCCGTTGTTCGGCTTTGAGAACACATAGCTGAATGCGATATCGGTCAGGTAATCGCCGTCGGTATCGATGTTGACGCGATAAATTGCATCCGGATGAAGTGCATCCGCATTGGGATTGGCATTGAGGATGATCGCGGTCCGGCCGTTGTTGCCGGGCGACTGGAATGCGTACAGGTCGCAGAGGTCGAGGCGTTGATCGCCAAGCGGCGGGCCGAGACTCAGTCCGGTAAAATGGTTTGACATTGCGCGCTCCTGCTAACGAAGAAGGTTCTCGCTTCTGGACTTGGTCACCGCGCGCCCGGCTATACAAAGAGTCTAGTCGCTGATTGAGGCAATCCCGTTTCGTAAATGCTACGCCGAGCGCGAGACGGGTGCAGGATATCTCTTGCGCCGTTGATGAACCATCACAAAGACGCGAGATAACGCTCGCAGCGTTGTGTCAAAAATAACTCAACTCCAATCGTCCGCGCCGCATCGTCATGCGTCTGTCATGCTTGGCGCAGGCGGTCGAGCATTGCGGCCTTTTGCATGCCGCCGAGTTCGACTGGGAGAAAGAATTCGTGAATCCTGCGAGGTCACCTGTCGTTAGTCACCAGCAGCGATTTGCAAGATCGCGCTGATCGTCGGTCACTCTCTTCTGACCGTCGGCCGTCCCATCCACGACACGATCGGCATCGCCGGCAACACCCAGCCGATACCGGCTATCACGTAATAGGCGACCGAGAGGACGGGACTGTCGTGGATGGCGGGCGATTGCGCGAGCGCCATGGCTACCAGCGCCCATACCACCACCAGCACGAGCAGCGCCAAGGTCCCGAGAAGTTTGCGCAGACGGATCGGCAAGCGGAGCCTCCGAGACTAGATATTCGTTGAAGCATGATCTTTTCCGAAAAGCGGTTTTTCGGGATCATGCTCTGGATCGGTTGCGAGGGCAGGGGGCAGCACTATATGGTCCGCGCCACTTCGACAAGCGATCGGTCATGGGCATTACGACCTCCAATCGGGCAATTTCCGACCGGCAAGCGCGCACGATCCGGCTATGGCTCTATGCCGTCGCCGCGATGGTGCTTGCCATCGTGTTGGTCGGCGGCGCGACGCGGCTCACCGAATCCGGACTGTCGATTACGGAATGGAAGCCCGTGATGGGAGTGGCGCCGCCCTTGAGCGACGCGCAATGGCAGAGCGAGTTCGAAAAATATCAGGCCATTCCACAATATCGCGAAATCAATAACGGCATGAGCCTTGATGCGTTCAAGACCATCTATCGGTGGGAATGGACGCATCGCTTGATCGCGCGCACCATCGGCATGGTGTTCCTGCTGCCGTTCCTGTGGTTCTGGTGGCGCGGCTGGATCGGTCCTGGATTGCGCAACCGGCTGTGGCTGATCTTCGGGCTTGGCGCGATGCAGGGCGCTGTCGGCTGGTGGATGGTCGCTTCAGGTCTCGCCGACCGCATCGAAGTGTCGCAATATCGGCTGGCGACGCATCTTGTCCTTGCCTGCCTGATTTATGTCGCGCTGCTGTGGATGGCGCAGCGCTGGGATCAGCCGCCGACAACTGCCGTGCCTGCGCCCATTCGCTTCGGCGCCATTGCGCTTCTCATTCTGGTGCTCGTGCAAATCTATCTTGGCGCCATCGTTGCCGGGCTGCGCGCCGGACGTATCTATAATACGTGGCCGCTGATCGATGGCGCCTTGGTGCCGGACCCGGCACGTTTGTTCTTCAATGCGCCGCTATGGCGGAATTTCTTCGAGAATACGCTCACCGCGCAGTTCGATCACCGCATGTTGGCTTATGCGATCTGGATCGTTGCGCTGCTACACGTGTTCGGCGTGGCGCGCGCGATGAAGAAAGGACTGGCGCTCACCGGCGCGGTTCTGCTCGCGCTTGCCGTGACGCTGCAGGCGGCGCTCGGCATCTGGACACTCTTGATGGTCGCGCCGCTGTCGCTGGCGCTGCTGCACCAGGCGATGGCGATGGTGGTACTGACCGTTGCGACCGTGCACGCGGCGTCCGTTGCCGAACGGGAGCCGGGCAGTTTTTTGTCTTCAGCGAGGACCGGCGATCCCGTAGTCGGCGATGCAACGGCTCAGACCGTTGCGTCTATTCGGCCAGCGCCTGTTCGAGATCGGCGATAATGTCGTCCTTGTCTTCAAGGCCGATCGAAAGCCGCACCACGTCGGGTCCAGCGCCGGCCTGTACTTTCTGTGCATCGTTGAGCTGACGGTGCGTCGTCGACGCCGGGTGAATGATCAGCGAGCGCGTATCGCCGATATTGGCGAGATGCGAGAACAGCTTCACGTTGGAGACGAGCTTGACGCCGGCGTCGTAGCCGCCCTTCAGCCCGAAGGTGAAGACTGCGCCGGCGCCGTTCGGGCAATATTTCTTGGCGAGGTTGTGATAGCGGTCGCCCGCGAGCCCCGGATAGCTGACCCAGGCCACGCTCGGATGCGCCGCGATCCATTCCGCGACCGCGAGCGCGTTGTCGCAATGCCTTTGCATGCGCAGCGGCAGCGTCTCGATGCCGTTGAGAAACAGGAACGAGTTGAACGGCGACAGCGCCGCGCCGATGTCGCGCAGCCCGAGCACGCGGCAGGCGATGGCGAAGGCAAAATTGCCGAATGTCTCGTGCAGCACGATGCCGTGATATTCCGGGCGGGGCTCGCACAGCATCGGATAGCGCCGCTCGCGTGACCAGTTGAAGGTGCCGCCGTCGACGATCAAGCCGCCGATCGAATTGCCGTGGCCGCCGAGAAATTTGGTCAGCGAATGCACGACGATGTCGGCGCCGTGATCAATCGGCTTGCAGAGGTAAGGCGTGGCGAGCGTGTTGTCGACGATATACGGCACGCCCGCGCGCTTGGCGATTTGCGCGACCGCCTCCATGTCGGTGATGACGCCGCCGGGATTGGCGATCGACTCGGTGAAGATCGCCTTGGTCTTCGGGCTGATCGCGCGCTCGAACGAGGACAGATCGTCGGGATCGGCCCACACGACGTTCCAGCCGAAATTCTTGAACGCATGATTGAACTGGTTGATCGAGCCGCCATAGAGTTTTTTCGATGCGACGAATTCGTCGCCCGGCTGCATGAGGCAGTGAAAAGTCAAAACCTGCGCCGCGTGGCCTGAAGCAACGGCAAGCCCTGCCGTGCCGCCCTCGAGCGCGGCGACGCGCTCCTCAAGCACCGCCGTCGTCGGATTGCCGATGCGCGTATAGATATTGCCGAAGGTTTGCAGGCCGAACAGCGAGGCCGCGTGATCGACGCTTTCAAAGACGTAGGACGTCGTCTGATAGATCGGCGTCGCACGCGCGCCGGTCGTCGGATCGGGCTGGGCGCCGGCATGAATGGCAAGCGTCGAAAATCCCGGAATGCGTTCGGTCATAGATATTTCCTCGTGCGCCTATGCTCGCGGGTCCTGCGTCTTGGGCCGTCCGTTATTGAGAAAAACCGACCATGCCGGGTTCCGGGCAAAGCCGTCAAGGCGCGCCGGCCGTTGGCGCGGCCGTCGCGGAATTTTTCACCCGCGCGACCGGCGCCAGGGGCGCGAATTATTCGGTTTCCGACAGGTTTCCTGCAATACCCTTCTCCTCGGGATGCGAACGGTCGGATGCTGCCAAGCGCTCGTATCGGGCCTGTTTCGCGGAACCTATGTTATCGGTTGTCGATTGATTATCCATCCGCGTTTTGCGGAACACAGTGCGCATGGCCGATATCGATTTTACCAAGCTTCCCGCTTTCCATTCTCCAGCAGAAATCCTCGCCCACCCGCGCTTTTCTTTGGCGCGCGACGAATTCGTGAAGGCGATGCTCGCCCTCTACGAGCACAAGCCCTTTCTCAACCGGCTGCTGCTTGAAGCGAGCCGCACCGTTCTGGTTTCCACAATCATGTGCGTCCACGCGCGCTACGACGAGGCCGATCGCGCGACTTGGCCGACGCTACGCCTAGTCTCGGACTCCATGACCGAGCATCGTCTCGCCAGTGCCAGCCGCGTCCAGGATCTCGTCTCGCGATTCGTCAAGACCGGCTATCTCGAACAGCGCGCGGCGCCGCGGGACCGCCGGGTCCGCCTCCTTACGCCCACCAAGAAGATGATCGCGCAGGACCAGGATTTTCTGGTGTCGCATCACCTGCCGTTGCAGATCATGTTTCCTGACCCCGGCTACGCGCTGATCATGACGCGCGATCCCGCGTTTCAATTGAAGCAGCGTCTGGTGTCGCGCGACCTGTTCGCGCTCGGCGCCAAGATCCTCGCCTCAAATCCGATCATGATGCTGTTCCAGGGCCGTGACGCCGGCGTGATGATCCTCATCAAAATGATTGCGATGTCCAAGGCGCAGGGCGGCGCCGCGCCGCTCAAAGTGTCCTATTCCGACCTCGGCGGCCGCTTCGGCGTATCGCGCACCCATGTCCGCAAGCTTCTGGTCGCGGCGGAAAAGATGAAACTCGTTCGCTTGACCAAGGCGGGCGGCCAGTTCGTCGAACTGCTGCCTCCGGTCCTGCAGGCTTTCGACCGTCTCGTCGCCGACGCCATGAGCGGCTTCGATCTCTGCTATCAGCTGGCGCTTCGCGCGGTGAAATAAAGTTTTTTCATTTCACGTCATCAATTGTTCACGTCGTGGAATCGTTACGTCACGGTGGTGAAAAGATTTAAGCATGCCGGCGCGCTCCGCACGATCGTTGGCAAGTGTTCCGTTGCTGTCCCCGCAACGCCGGCTTAACACCGCGCGACTGTGCTGTGCGTCACATCGAAGCGGTGAGTTCCGCGCTATCCGAATGCAGGCGGAAATGCAGGCCGTACCAGCGCAGAGGATAGCGCCATGCCGAACCGAGACCGACTTCGCGGCCCTTCAACACGTGCGTATGGCTGCAGCGAATCGGATGCCGAAGGGTGGGTGGTGATTGCGTTCTGTCTCGCCGGTTTTGTCGCAACCGTCTTCTTCGTCTTTCTTGCCTCGCATATCGGCCCCGTTGCCGGTTAGCGAGGCTGACCTTCCAGCCTAGAGGTTCACGCCATGCGTCATTTCTTCGTTTCGCTCGCGTTCATCAATCCCTGGCTGCTGATCCGCGGCTCTGTCGCGCCGGAGCCGGCAGCGCCGTCGCAACAGCCGCTCGCGAAACCCTTGGACGCCACGCGGGACACCACGCGCGACCGGCGGCCGCTGGCGCTCTTTCCGTTTTAGGTTTTGCGCCGTGAAGGCTTTTCGCCGCTGGCTCATCTATCGCCGCCTGCTCGATGAACTGGCCGAAGCACCCCAATGCACGCTCGCCGAGTTGGGTGTGTCGCGCAAAGCATTGCGCGATCTCGCCTGGCATTGGGCGGATATCGAGGCTGGTTCGATCACGCAGCCACCGGCCCGCCATAGGCAAAGCCTGCGCCGGATCGCTCTCCGCTAGATCGTTGGCAAAAGTTCCGCTGTTGTGCGCGGACGATAGATCGTAATCGTCCGCATGGCGCGACGCCTGCCGCTTGAATTCGCGCCAAGCGGCTTGGCCGTCGATTTACTTGAATCGCTTCAGCGCCACGCGGCAGGCCGGAGAGACGCGGTTACGATTGGCCATCAAACAACGCGCGACCTGTTCACGATCGGGAATGTATCGGCCGCAGACCGTCATCGCGTCGTTCATGCACGCATAGTGGTCGTCGTCCTGGGCGCGCGCGGGAACACTCGCGAGCTGAGGCACAAGGCAGAGGAGGGCAAGAACTGCGGTGCTGCGAAAGTTCATGGACCTTTTCCAATCTCCGGCAAGTGACACAGGGATAAGCGGCACAGGGATAGACGACACGGCATGAGCGGCGGGCGAAGGTGATACGCGAAGAGCTGATGTATTAGGAACGGAGCGGAGGAGAGAATTGGGATTGCGGATCACGTCAGTGGCCACCCTCCTCGCGCTGCACGCGGTCGGCGGCTCCGGTGGCGCCGCCCGGCGCACTGGCCCGGTTCAGCGACATCCGCTGGATGCCGCCGATCGGTGCTCGCTTTGAACTCAGCGTGCGGGTATTCACGCCCATCCAGGCGATCTCCGACGACAGCCGGCCATATTCGATCTTGGGACAGCGGTTCATTACGACTTTCAGGCCACTAGCCTCGGCGAGCGCTGCGGCCTCGTCGTTGCGCACGGAGAGCTGCATCCAAATCGCTTGCGGCCGCGGCTTCAGCGTAAGCGCTTCCTGGACGATGCCAAGCGCATACTGCGATCCACGAAAGATATCGACCATATCCACCGGGACGGGAATGTCGGAGAGCCGCGCGTAAATGCGCTGACCGAGCATGGTGTGCCCGTCGTGCCCGGGATTGACCGGGATCATGGTGTAGCCGCGCTCGAGGAGATACTTAAAGGCGAAATAGCTCGGCCGGTTCTCCTTCTCCGAAGCGCCGACCATGGCAATGGTCTTCACGGTATTGAGGATGCCGCGGATATAGCTGTCCGGATAGGAATCGTGGTTCATCGCAAGCTTCATCGTGTCCCTTGCCGCACCATAGTCGGCCCTGCAGGGCTGCGAAAGGGCGCTGCGAGGTTGCCCGACTCAGGGCGATGACCTAGCCTCCCCAGGCCTTTGCAGGATTAGGGCCGACCGTTCCCGGCCGCGCCGATATCCCGGCTGACATATGGCCATCTGCCGGCTGTGTGCCGTGAGCTGTGTCCCATAAGCCGCATCCAACAACAGATTTCCGATCACACATGTCCGAGTCCGAGATCTTCAGGCATCTGCTCGATCACGCCAAATTCAACACGCCGCGCTGGGACCACTTTCGGCAGTTCGAGCTGCAGCGGTATTGGGATCTTGAACTCGCCAAGCCGCGTAACGCCGATCCGAAGCGTCTCTTGCGCTATGGCTTCAAGGTTTATTCGCAGTGCGACGAAGACGGCATCATCCAGGAGATATTTCGGCGCGTCGGGGCGACCAATCGCTGTTTCGTCGAATTCGGCGTCGAGTCCGGTATTGAATGTAATACCGTCAAGCTTCTCGTCGAGGGCTGGCGCGGACTTTGGATCGAAGCCGACCAGCAGCACGCCGCGCGCATCCGCGCGAGTTTTGGGCCGCTATTGGCTGACGGCAGACTGAATCTAGTCGAGTCTTTTGTCATCGCCGAAAATATCGACGGTTTGCTCGAGAAAGGCGATATCTCCGGCGAGATCGACCTGCTCAGCATCGATATCGACAATAACGACTATTGGGTCTGGAAGGCCATCACCGCGATCAATCCCCGGGTGGTGGTGATCGAATATAATGCGTCGCTGCGGCCGCCGATGTCGCTTGTGGTGCCATATCAGCCCGAGCGCGCCTGGGACGGCGTGTCGAATTATTTCGGCGCCAGCCTCGAAGCCTTTGTCCGGCTCGGGCGCAGCAAAGGGTATCGCTTGGTCGGCTGCTCGATTTCAGGCGTCAACGCTTTTTTTGTTCGCGATGACATTGCCGGCGACCGTTTCTTCGACCCGGCCACAGCCGAGGAACTCTACGAGCCGCCGCGCTACTTTTTCGGGATGATGAAGTCCGGTCATGCGGCGGCGCCGGGACATTATCTCACCGTCTGATTTCGCTCACGGTCTGATTGCGGCGGATCGATGTGCCGGCGGAGGCAGCTATCGATCCTGCCATTTCGGCTCACGCTTTTCGACAAAGGCGCGGATGCCTTCCTCGGCGTCGCGCGCCAGCATGTTCTCGACCATGACTTCGGACGTATATTTGTAAGCCTCAGCGAGCGGCATTTCGGCCTGGCGATAAAACGCCTCCTTGCCGATTTTCACGGTCAGGGTCGATTTCGCTGCGATCTTTTGCGCCAGCGCCAGCGTCTCCGCATGTTCGCTGCCCGGCGCAACGACGTGATTGACGAGACCGATGCGCAATGCGTCTTCCGCGGCGATCAGTTCGCCCGTGAGCAGCATTTCCATTGCATGCTTGCGCGACACGTTGCGCGACAACGCTACCATCGGCGTCGAGCAGAACAGGCCGATATTGACACCCGGCGTCGCAAATTTTGCGGCCCGCGATGCGACGGCCAGATCACAGCTCGCCACGAGCTGACAGCCGGCCGCGGTCGCGGTCGCATGCACGGCGGCGATCACGGGCTGCGGCAAAGTCACGATTTGCTGCATCGCCGTGCTGCACAGCGTCATGATGCGCTGGAAATAAGCGCGGCCGTGGTCCGGATCGGCGCGACGCGCGGTGATCTCCTTGAGATCATGACCGGCGCAGAACGCCAGACCGTTCGCGGCCAGAATGACGACGCGTACCGAACGCTCGCGCGCGATCGCGGTGAGGGCGTCGCCAAGCGTCTCCAGCATCGCCTCCGACAGGCTGTTGCGGGCCTGCGGCCGGTTCAGAGTCAGGATTGCAATCCCGCCTTTATCCTCGCGCAGCAGCATCGGGGCATCGGCAGCGGATTTGGCGGCGGCGGCTTGAGCGTTCATCGCGGCATATCCGGCTTGTTGCGTTGTTCTGCAGGTCGCGCTGACTTTGCAACCTGTCCATTGTATCCGACTATCCGGCTGCCGGGGAAATTCGAAAAGGGACACGGGGAGGGAGCGCGATGGTGAAGGTCGATAGGACCGCCGCACCGAAGCTGACGCGTGAGCGGCTGTTGCAGCTTCTGGAGGCCGAATTCCCGGAAGCGACCCACGCGGTCGGCGACTACGAGATCGAAGAGATGTGGCACGGCGGCTGCCGGGTGCGCCGCCGCCATCACGAGCGCTCGCTGCGGCCGGGGGGAACCGTGTCCGGGCCGGTGATGATGGCACTTGCCGATTTCACCATGTACTTGGCCGTGCTCTCGGCGATCGGCTGGGTTCCGCTCGCGGTCACCACCAATCTCAGCATCAATTTTCTCAAAAAGCCCGGCGCGCGCGATCTCCTGGCCGAGGCGCAATTATTCAAGCTCGGCAAACGGCTTGCGGTCGGCGAGGTGGCTCTGCGCTCCGACGGCGACGACGATCTGGTCGCCCATGTCACCTCGACCTATTCGATCCCAGCTGCATGAGATGAGAGGTAATTATATACCTCTTAGCCAACTGATTGAGAAATATCTGAAATAAGCATCGAAATGATTGACCAGTGGACGGTCGCCCGCTACAAGCCTGCGCCACGGCGCCGGAATGGCGCGAAATATGGCGCACGGTACTGGCAACACGGTATCAGCGCACAATCTCAAACGGATGCGGATATGAAAACCTTTTCTGCCAAACCCGCAGAGGTGGAGAAGAAGTGGGTGATGATCGACGCCGAGGGTCTCGTCGTCGGTCGGCTCGCTTCGCTCGTCGCCATGCGGCTGCGCGGCAAACACAAGCCGACATTCACGCCCCATGTCGATTGCGGCGACAATGTCATTGTCATCAATGCCGCCAAAGTGGTGCTGACCGGACGCAAGGTTCAGCAGAAGATCTACTACAAGCACACGGGCTATATCGGCGGCATCAAGGAGCGCAGCGCCAAGGCGATCCTCGCCGGCCGCTTTCCCGAGCGGATCGTCGAGAAGGCCATTGAGCGCATGCTGCCGCGCGGCCCGCTCGGCCGCCAGCAGCTCAGCAATCTGCGGGTCTATCCGCGCGGGGACCATCCGCACGAGGCGCAGCAGCCGGAGAAGATCGACATCGGCGCCATGAACCGCAAGAATAAGAGGGTCGCCTAATGGCCGAGACCATGCAGACGCTCGAGGATCTGTCCTCGCTGAAGACCGCGGCGCCGGCCGAAGCGCCCAGATATGTGCAGAAGCTCGACAAGCAGGGCCGCTCCTATGCCACCGGCAAGCGCAAGGACGCGGTCGCCCGCGTGTGGGTCAAGCCCGGCGCCGGCAAGATCGTCATCAACGACCGGCCGGTCGAGACCTATTTCGCCCGCCCGGTGCTGCGCATGATGATCCAGCAGCCGCTCACCGTGTCGAGCCGTCAGGGCCAATTCGATGTGGTGTGCACCGTGTCCGGCGGCGGCCTTTCGGGCCAGGCCGGTGCGGTCCGTCACGGCCTGTCGAAGGCGCTGATGCGCTACGAGCCGGAACTGCGTGGTGTGCTCAAGCGCGGCGGTTTCCTCACCCGCGACAGCCGCGTGGTCGAGCGCAAGAAATACGGCCGCGCCAAAGCGCGTCGCAGCTTCCAGTTCTCGAAGCGGTAATAGCGTTCGTCTTCAACATCCGCTCGTCCCCGCGAAAGCGGGGGCGAGCTTTTGTTTGCGCCGGCTCAGAAAAACGCCAGCGTCCGGATCTCGATGCTCTCGCGCGGTCGGGCATTCGGCGGGGTGGTCAGATCTTCGAAGGCGGTATGCGCGGTCCAGCGGGCGCGGCCGTCTTTCAGCGAGTCGAACACTTTGAAGACATAGGCCTCCTCGCGCCGCATGCGCGGGAACCAATACCATTTGTGCTTTGGATTGTACCTGATGGCGTAGGTCTGGCCGATACGGCCGGGGGCGCGCCGCTCCGAGACGATCATGTCGCTCGGCGACAGCGTTTGTGCGTCGGCCATGGCCAGCGGATTGGTTTCGACAGGATGGCGGATCGGCCGCCAGACCTGGATGATGGCAAAGCGGCGCTTCAACAAGTCTTCGGCTTCATCGGGGAGAATGTCGCGCACGCGCTGCGGTGCCGACCATTCGGTATAGTCGTTATGCACGCGGCTGACGACTTCGCGGATCCCTTTGGCCTGGCGCATGTCTTTGTCGGCGGTGCGCAGCGTGTGGTCGAACACGACGACGCGCTTGGCGCCGCTCTCGGCTTTGATCAGCGCTTCCATCTCCGGATAATAAACGCGCCTGATCTCGTCCTCGTCGAAGAAATCGGCCATCTTGGTGTCGTGCGGCACGAAACGAAAGCCGTTACGCTCCAACGCAAAGCCATCAGCGTGCGGGCGGCCGTTATGGATGAGGACGCGGCGGGGATCGGGCGTGCCGCCGGAACGCGTGTCGCTGCCGCCGGGGGCAGCGACGATGGTGAAGACTGGGGTTCCATCATCGACGATGTAATTCAGCGTCGCCTCGATCGTATCGGGAGCCATACCGGAAGCAGTGTCGAGTTCTGCAAGCTGCGCCATCGGATCCTCCTGTCCCTGCTCATAATCTATGTGCGAACAGTTCGGAGAGGAAGGTGCAGAGCGCCTTTGGAAACTCCATGCTTCGCCACAATCCGCGGATAAAATTAGGTTCTACCGATTTACCCTTCCGCAATTTTATTCGTGCCTTTAGCCCCCAGTAGTAACGCGTATGGAACGACTGGCGACATAGTCTCGAATTCGTCAGTCCTCGGTTAGCGCCACATGCATCTCGACCTGCAAACCATCTCGGTGGTGACGGTATTCATTGCGGCGCTTCTCGGCGCATTCCTGGTCTTTGCCGGGTTGCAGAGCCGTAACGTGCGCGCGCCGATCTGGTGGGGCTCGGCGCATATCGTGAATGCCTGCGGTTTCGCCTTGCTCACGGCACGCGGTTCAGCGCCTGAATTCGTCACGATTTGTATCGCCAACGCTTTGGTGTTGTTCGGTTATGGATTGACCTGGACGGGCGCGCGCGTCTTCGACGACCGGCCGATCCGTCCCTCCGTCGTGCTGGTGGCGCCGCTGATCTGGATTGCGCTGTGCCGAATTCCGGCTTTCGCCGATGATCCGGGTGCGAGAATCATCGTCGCTTCGACCATGCTGGCGTTACTCGCTTTGCTCGCGGCGCGGGAATTTTGGCTGGGCCGCGACGAGCCTTTGATGTCACGCTGGCCTTTGGTCGTTGTCTTCTTCGTCCATGGCGTCACATTACTGTTGCGCGTGCCCGCCGTTCTGTTCAGTCCGAGCTTCCGCGATCAATTTGCGCTGAGCAACCTGTCATTCACCTTGCTGGCTTTCGCCACACTGTTGTTCACCGTCATCATCGCCTTCTTGCAGCTCAACCTGACCAAGGAACGCAGCGAGCTTCGGCACAAGATCAATTCGCTGGTCGATCCGCTGAGCGGCGTCGCCAACCGCCGGGCCTTTCTCGAGCAAGCATCGAGCCTGTTGGGACGCTACGGGGCGGAGCATGAGCCGCTTGCCGTGCTGCTGTTCGACCTCGATCATTTTAAACAAATCAACGATCGTTTCGGCCATGCCACGGGTGATGTCGTGCTGCAGGTGTTTGCCGATACGGCCACGTCGACATTGGGCGCGGACGTCTTGTTTGCCCGCATCGGCGGCGAGGAGTTCGCATCCTGTCTGCCGGTCGGCGACATGGATGAGGCCTACGCCATTGCCGAGCGGGTCCGGCGCAATTTCGTCGCGGCGGCGGCCCGTTTCGGCCGCGAACAATTTTTGCCGAGCGTCAGTGTCGGCATCACGCTCGGCCATGAGTCGGGCCTTGCCGTCGGCGCGTTGCTTTCTGTCGCCGACCGTGCGCTATACCGGGCCAAGGATCTCGGGCGCAATCGCGTCGAAATGGAAATGCCGGACGGAGAGGCGGCGACGAGCGCGCCGTCGATCGTTCCCATCATCGGCAGCGAACGTGCAGCGCCCGGTGCGCATTCGAGCGGCCGACGCAGGCGCGCCGCATTGTAATTTTCGATTCAACAAATCTGCAGACAATTTTCTCAAGTCCAATTTTGCGCTTCTTTTCGTGAAAACCTTCCTTATCTAAGACACTCTCGGCAAATCCTGAAAGGCAAACGTCCAACGCGGCGCGGCAGAACATGATAGGCTTCGCACCTAGTGGTGAGGAGCAAGAATGTTCGCGCGTCTCGCGGAAGCGTCGACGTCACTTGATATCGGTACATTGTTCGTCACCGCGGGCTGCGTGACCGCGCTGCTCGGGCTGTTCCTGCTGTTCGCCTGGGTGCAGGAGCGCATGGCGGCGCTCGCCTGGTGGGGTAGCGCCTATCTGATCGGCGGCTTCTCGGCGGCGCTCTGGCGCTCGGAAAATGTCTTGCCGGTGCCGGTGCCCCCTGGCGTTGCCGACGTCTTATTGTTCATCGCGCTCGGTATGATCTGGACGGCGGCGCGGGCTTTTCATGGCCGCGATGTCCGCTGGGGTGCTATGTGCTTCGGCGCTGTCACTTGGACCGCCGCCGATATGTCGCACGCGATGCCGCATACGCCGGCGGTGCGCATCATGCTGGGCTCGGTCATTGTCGCGATCTATACCTTCATGATTGCCGCCGAGCTGTGGCGCGAGCGGCGCAAATCTTTGATCCGCCGCTGGCCGGCGCTCTTTGTGCCGATGCTGCACGGCGCGATTTTTCTTTTCCCCGTGGCGCTGGCGAGCCTCGGTGTGCGCAGTCTCGCCACCGGCTGGATCGCCGTCTTCGCCATCGAGGTCACGCTCTATGTGGTCGGCGCGGCCTTCATCGTGCTGGTCCTGGCCAAGGATCGCACTGTCAGCCGCTATAAGCGGGCGGCGGAGACCGATCCGTTGACCGGTCTGTTCAATCGCCGCGGCTTTTTCGGTGCCGCGGCAGTGTTGATGACCGCCAATCGGCGCAAGAAGCTCGCGCCGGTGAGCGTGCTCGCCTTCGATCTCGATAAATTCAAATCCATCAACGATCGCTTCGGCCACAAAATGGGCGATGTCGTCTTGGAAATGTTCTCCAAGACCTTGCGGAAGACGATGCGCGCGGACGACATTATCGGCCGGCTCGGCGGCGAGGAATTCGTCGCCATCATTTCGGGCAAGCTCGCCGACGCCTGTATCGCCGCCGAGCGCGTGCGTGTCGCATTCGAAGCGGCGGCGCTTGCCTCCGATAGTCGGCAGATTCCGGTCACCGTGAGCATCGGTGTCGCCTCCGGTCTGCCGACCGCGAACATCGACAAGATCATCGAACGCGCGGACGCCGTACTCTACAAGGCCAAGGAAAACGGCCGCAACCGGGTCGAGGCGGACGAGGTCTTGGTCGTCCCCGAAGCTCATGCGGACGGCGCGCGCAAGCCAGCGGAACATGCACCGGCGGCGGCAAAAGCCGGTCCTGTCCCCGTCGCGGTGACCGTTCCGATCATGGTGCGATAATTCCCTGCGTTTCGAGTGTTGCGGGTGAAAAAGAAAGGGCGCCACTGCGGCGCCCTTTAAGTTCAACTTTGGGAGGATGATACGCCTACGCTTACGACGAATAATACATCTCGAATTCGACCGGATGCGGGGTGTGCTCGAAGCGAATCACTTCGCTCATCTTCAGGTCGATATAGCTGTCGATGAAGTCGTCGTCGAACACGCCGCCGGCCTTGAGGAAGCCGCGGTCCTTGTTGAGTTCCTCGAGCGCCTGGCGCAGCGAGCCGCACACCGTCGGGATCTTTTTCAGCTCCGCCGGCGGCAGATCGTAGAGATCCTTGTCGATGGCTTCGCCCGGATCGAGCTTGTTCTTCACGCCGTCAAGTCCGGCCATCAGCATCGCCGAGAAGCCGAGATACGGATTGGCGAGCGGATCGGGGAAGCGGACCTCGACGCGCTTGGCCTTCGGGTTGGTGGTGTAGGGGATGCGGCAGGAGGCCGAGCGGTTGCGCGCCGAATAGGCGAGCAGCACCGGCGCCTCAAAGCCCGGGACGAGACGCTTGTAGGAATTCGTCGTCGGGTTGGTGAAGGCGTTGATCGCCTTGGCGTGCTTGATGATGCCGGCGATGTAAGACAGACAGGTCTCCGACAGGTCGGCGTATTTGTTGCCGGCGAAGACCGGCTTGCCGTCCTTCCAGATCGACTGATGGCAGTGCATGCCCGAACCGTTGTCGCCGTAGACCGGCTTCGGCATGAAGGTCGCCGTTTTGCCGTAGACCTGTGCGACCTGCTGGATGCAGTACTTATAGATGATGAGTCGGTCGGCCATGGTCACGAGCGGCGAGAATTTCAGGCCGAGCTCGTGCTGCGCCGACGCCACTTCGTGGTGATGCTTCTCGACCACGCAGCCCATTTTGGCCATCGCCGCGAGCATTTCCGAGCGCATGTCCTGTGCCGAATCCTGCGGCGGGACCGGGAAGTAGCCCTTCTTGGTGCCGACGCGGTGGCCGAGATTGCCGCCCTCGTAATCCATGTCCGAGTTCGACGGCAATTCGACGGAGTCGAGCTTGAAGCCGGTATTGTAGGGATCGACCTTGTACTTCACGTCGTCGAACACGAAGAATTCGGCTTCCGGGCCGAAGAAAACGGTGTCGCCGACGCCGGACGATTTGACCATGCCTTCGGCCTTCTTGGCGATGCCGCGCGGGTCGCGATTATACGGCTCGCCGGTCGTCGGCTCGAGCACGTCGCAGATCAGCGACATCGTGGTCTCGGCGAAGAACGGATCGATCGTCGCGGTGGCCGGATCAGGCATCAGGCACATGTCGGATTCGTTGATCGCCTTCCAGCCGGCGATCGACGAACCGTCGAACATCATGCCTTCAGCAAAGGTCTCTTCTTCGATCATGGTGACGTCGAACGTGACGTGCTGCCATTTGCCCCGGGGATCGGTGAATCGGAAATCGACGTATTTCACGTCGCTATCCTTGATCGTCTTCATGACATTCTTTGGCGTCGTCATGGAATGCGTACCCTTTCGTGGTGCTGTTTAATGCCTCGCGCCGACCCGGTTACGCTTACGGCTGGCGGGCGTAAGCGTCGGGCCGGCTATTCATATTCAGATGGCATCGATGCCGGATTCCCCGGTTCTGATCCGGATGGCTTCTTCGATGTTCGAGACGAAAATCTTGCCGTCGCCGATCCGCCCGGTTTGGGCAGCGCGACGGATCGCCTCGATGGCCTTTTCGACCATGTCATCGCCAAGCACAATCTCGATCTTCACCTTCGGGAGAAAATCGACCACGTACTCGGCGCCGCGGTAGAGCTCGGTATGCCCTTTCTGGCGTCCGAATCCCTTCGCCTCGGTGACCGTTATGCCTTGCAGGCCGACTTCCTGGAGTGCCTCCTTCACCTCATCAAGTTTGAACGGCTTGATGACTGCCTCAATTTTTTTCATCGCGTCTCATCTCCCGGCTCCAAGATGCACAGAGTCATCCCAGGAACCGAGCGTTGGTTAGCAGGTCCCGTGCCAAGGCTGTGCGCACTCGAAAAGGGGCCTTACTTCAAGGGGTTCCGACGAAACTTCACGGCCGATGCGGAGGCTCGCGGCAAAGCTTCGCTGCTCAATTAGGCACGCTGCCTATTATATGGACAAGGGTGTAAAATCAATCCGCTCGGTAGCGCGGTATCTGTGCAGGGCCGGATTCTTTGAGAGAGCATGATCTTTTCCGAAAACCGGCCTCCACTTTTCGGGACCATGCTCCGCGCTTTGGCTATTGTTTGCGCGGCATGACCGAAATTCTCAGCGCTGCCGAAATGGCGGAGGCCGATCGGCTGACGATCGCGGGCGGGGTTCCCGGCATCGAGCTCATGGAAAATGCCGGTCGCGCCGTCGCCGAAGGCGCCGCCCGGCAAAGAGCCTCAGGCAGCCGCGTCGCTGTCGTCGCCGGGCCGGGCAACAATGGCGGCGACGGCTTTGTCGCGGCGCGGCTTCTGGCCGAGCGCGGCTACCGGGTCGAAGTTCTGCTCGTCGGCGAGATGGCGCGGCTCAAGGGCGATGCAGCGCTCGCGGCGAAGAAATGGTCCGGGCGGGTTTCGTCAGCGCAGCCGCATGGCCTGAACGGCGCCGACATCGTAGTCGATGCGCTGTTCGGCGCCGGCCTTGACCGGCCGGTGGAAGGACTTGCGCGTGCGATGATCGACGCGATGACCGCGCAACCGGCGCCTGTCGTCGCGGTCGATCTGCCAAGCGGCATCAACGGCACGTCAGGCGCGGTGATGGGAGCTGCGGTAAAGGCGAGAGCGACGATCACGTTCTTTCGCAAAAAGCCCGCGCACCTTTTGATTCCCGGACGGCTTCATTGCGGCGAGATCTCCGTCGCCGATATCGGCATTCCGGAAAACGTACTCGCGCGGATCGCGCCGCGCACATTCGAGAACGTGCCAAAGCTCTGGCGCGCGCATTTTCCGGCGCCTCGTTACGACGGGCACAAATACGATCGCGGGCACGCGGTCGTCGTCTCGGGTCCGTCGTGGTCGACGGGCGCGGCGCGGCTTGCGGCGCGCGGTGCGCTGCGCGCGGGCGCGGGGCTCGTGACCATCGCTTCGCCGCGCGAGGCGCTCACGGTGAATGCCGCAACGAACCTCGCGATCATGGTGCGGCCCGTCGACGACGCCGGCGAACTCACGACGTTCCTCTCTGATCGCAGGCTCAATGCGGTCGCTCTCGGTCCGGGGCTTGGCGTCAATGAAGCGACCAGCGAACTCGTGCTCGCCGCGCTTGATGGTGAGCGCGCGGTCGTGCTCGACGCCGACGCGATCACAAGTTTTGCCGGCGAGCCGCGGCGGCTCGTGCAGGCGCTGAAAAACCGACAGCAACAGGCGAGCGTGCTGACACCGCACGAGGGTGAGTTCGCCCGTTATTTCGGTGCGTTGGACAGCAAGACTAAAGCCGGCTCGAAACTTGAACGGGCGAGGCTCGCGGCCGCGATCTCCGGCGCGGTCGTACTCATCAAAGGCGCCGACACGGTGGTCGCGGCGCCCGATGGCCGCGCCGCAATTGCCGGCAACGCACCGGCTTTCCTCGCCACGGCCGGCGCGGGCGATGTGCTGACGGGAATCACAGCGGGCCTCTTGGCGCAGGGCATGCCGGCCTTCGAAGCTGCTTCCGCCGCGGTCTGGCTGCATGGCGAGGCTGCGGCGCTGTTCGGGCCGGGCTTGATCGCCGAAGACCTGCCGGAGACTTTGCCTCGCGTGTACAGGGCCTTGCTCGGCTGAATTCAAGTCACTTCGAACCAGGCATTGGCGCCATCCAAGCCCTCGATCAGCCATTTCCCGGGATTGTCGGCGACGAAGGCAATTCGCGCCTTGCCGCCCGGCGCAATCGGCATGGTGTCGAGCCAGAAAGGTTTCCAGCCGTCGTCGAGGACGTCGAGGAGACGAAAGCTGTGTCCATGCAGATGGATAAAGCCGTTTTCTGTCGCGGGATTCGAAAGCCCGAGCGTAATCGTGCGGCCGCGCCTGACGGTGAATAATGGAGCGTCGTTCTTCGTATGCCCGATTGCCGCATCGAACCGGAGGGAGTCGTGAAAGTCCATACGTTCAGGAAGCGGATTGGGCGGCAAAGACTTCGGATCGTCGCGACGCGAAGACCGGCCGCGCGCGTTCGGGTTACATCGAATTTGGACAACGACGCCGCGCTGGCGGTCGGCGCCTTCAATTGTCAACGACGCGGCATTGCTCGGCGCCAGTGTGCAGTCGACGAACGCATCGATCCGATTGCCCGGGCCGAGTGTCAGTTCGCCTTCGCGCGCGACAAACGGCTGCGCAGGTTGGCCGTCGATCGCCATAATGAAGGTGCGAAGCTGTTCCATGCGCAGCTTGAGAATTTGTGCGGTAGTCGCATTGATAAGGCGAAGCCGCACGCGCTGATTGGCTGAAGCGGGAATAGCGTACGCGTCGAGGCCATTCACTTTGAGCCGCGCTTCTTGGCTCGATTCCGCATAGATCAGCGTGACGTCGTGATCGACATCGACCGGCTCTGTCTCTTCCACAACGAGAGCGCCGTTGAGGCCATGGGTATTCGGAGCCGCTGGGTGATACCAGAAGGTGCCCGCATCGGGAGCGACAAAGCGATAGTCAAAGCTCGCCCCCGGTGCGATCGCGGCTTGTGTCAGCGGGGGCGCCCCGTCCATGGTGTTGGTCAGGCGGACGCCGTGCCAGTGTATGGCAGTCGGCTCGTCGAGTTCACTGACGACGCGAACCGCAAATTGTTCGCCGCGCCTGGCCCGCAGACTAGGACCCGGGGTGATGCCGTCATAGCCGGCTTTCTGCACGCGCAGGACACGCGCGCTCTCAGCCGGCTCGGCGAAGCCGGATCGGGCGCAAAGCGACGTCGCCAGCGAGCCGATGACCAGGCGACGGCGCGTAAGCAGCGGGGGTGGTTTCAGCTGACTGCCTCAGGGCGTCGAGGGGGCCGATAGGCTGGGAGCTAGCTGATTCATTAGCCCAATAAAACCTGGCTTTTACCGAGCCTTGGAAATGGGCTATTTTTATAGTGGCGCTCGCGCGGCGCATGATATAAGCCGCGCGACCGGACCGCCCTGCGTGTCGCGGGCGTGGCGGAATTGGTAGACGCGCGGGATTTAGGTTCCCGTGTCGCAAGACGTGGGGGTTCGAGCCCCTCCGCCCGCACCAGCGGGGCGGTTTTTCCAGACATTGGCCAGCAGGTCGCGGCCGGAATGGCTCGTTATCGAGCCTGGATAGAGTAGTGCCGATGCAAGTGACTGAAACCGCTGCCGCCGGATTGAAGCGAGAATATCGCGTCGTGGTTCCACTGACCGAACTCGCTGAAAAGGTCACCGAGCGACTCGACGAGCTCAAGGACCGTGTGCAACTGCGCGGCTTCCGGCCCGGCAAGGTGCCGGCGGCCCATCTCAAGCGCCTCTATGGCAAGTCGGCCATGGCCGAAGTGGTCGAGGCCACGGTGCGCGAGGCCAATAGCAAGATCGTCACTGACAATGGACTCAAGCTTGCGACCGAGCCCAAGGTCGTGCTGCCCACCGAAGAGGGCGCTATCGAGGGTGTCATCGAAGGCAAGACCGATCTCGCCTACACGGTCGAAATGGAGATCGTGCCGCCGATCACGCTCGCCGATTTCAAGACCATCAAGATCGACCGGCTGACCGCACCGGTGGAAGATACGGAAGTCGATCAAGCGGTGCAGACCATCGCCGATCAGAACAAGCCCTTCGCCGCCAAGGACGGCGGCGCGGAGAAGGGCGATCGCGTCACGGTGTCGTTCGTCGGCACCATGGACGGTCAGACCTTCGAGGGCGGCTCCGGTGACGATGTCCCGGTCGTGCTCGGCGCCGGCCAGTTCATTCCGGGTTTCGAAGATCAGCTCATCGGCGCGAAAGCCGACGAAAGCCGGACCGTGAATGTGAAATTCCCCGAAAATTACCAGGCGCCTGCGGTCGCCGGCAAAGATGCAAGCTTTGCCGTCACGGTGAAAACCGTCGAAGCGCCGGGCCCGGTCACGCTTGACGACGATTTCGCCAAGACCCTTGGACTGGAATCGCTCGCCAAGCTGCGCGAAGTGGTGCGTGAGCGGGTCGAGCGCGAGTACGCGGCGACGTCGCGGCAAAAGCTCAAGCGCGCGCTGCTTGACCAGCTCGACGCCAAGCACAAATTCGATCCGCCGCCGACGCTGGTCGAGGAAGAGTTCAACAGCGTCTGGGCAACGGTCGAGAACGACCTCAAGCAGCAGGGCCGCACCTTCGCCGACGAGGGGACGACCGAAGAGAAGGCACGCGAGGAGTACCGCGGTATTGCCGAGCGCCGGGTCCGACTTGGTCTCGTGATCGCGGAGATCGGCGAGAAGAACGGCATCAAGGTCAGCGAAGACCAACTCACGCAAGCCGTGGTGGCGCAGGCGCGCATGATGCCCGGCCAGGAACAGAAGATTTGGGATTATTATCGTAATAATCCGGGAGCTCTTGCGGCGCTGCGGGCTCCGATTTTCGAGGACAAGGTGGTCGACTTCCTGCTCGAGCTTGTGGATGTCACCGACAAGCAGGTGTCGCGCGAGGAACTGTTCAAGGAAGACGAGGAATAGGGCGGCCTTGACGGGCGGCTTGCGAATACCACCGGCGCGTCTTAGCTATAGCCGCACCATTTCAGGCATATCTTCCCGATTGTGACGGCAGAGCCGTAGCGCGGCGAGGCCGGTGTAGTGCGGCTCGCGGCGTCCTGTTCGCAGCCGGTTAAGCGTCAATGCCGGCTTCGACAAGGGCGACCGACTCAAGCCACATTGGGCGAATAGACGGTCGGCGCGACCGCGGCGGACGCAACTGGGTAGATGTCTGTGTAAGGCTGGCCCGAGTGACTATATCAAGGCTGTGGGCCGAAATGGATTTGAACGGGCTTGGAACTGATCTCGGTGGCAGTGCCAGGCGGATGTGACGCCCGAACGGGATACCGGGACGAATTGACCAGATTGGGTGAGCGATGCGCGATCCGAACCAAACATACATGAATTATCTCGTTCCCATGGTGGTCGAGCAGACCAACCGCGGTGAGCGGGCTTACGACATCTATTCGCGCCTGTTGAAGGAGCGGATCATCTTCATCACCGGTCCGGTGGAAGATGGCATGGCGTCACTCGTCGTGGCGCAGCTTCTGTTTCTTGAGGCGGACAACCCCAAGAAAGAGATCTCGATGTACATCAACTCGCCGGGCGGGGTCGTGACGTCGGGCTTGGCGATCTACGACACGATGCAATTCATCCGGCCGGCGGTGTCGACGCTGTGCACGGGTCAGGCGGCTTCGATGGGCTCGCTGCTATTGGCCGCCGGCGCCAAGGATCTGCGTTTCGCGCTGCCGAACGCGCGCATCATGGTGCACCAGCCGTCCGGCGGTTTTCAGGGGCAGGTCACCGATATCATGCTGCATGCCCAAGAAATCCTGAACCTGAAGCGTCGATTGAACGAAATCTACGTCAAGCATACCGGCCAGCCGCTGAAGAAGATCGAGGAAGCGCTGGAGCGCGACACATTTCTGACCTCCGAAATGGCCAAGGATTTCGGCCTGATCGATAAGGTCATTGAGAAGCGGCCGGAGGAACCGAGCCTGAAGACGGAACCGGTTCTGAAGGGGGTGACCTAGTGGGCTGCGGCCGGAACGCGGTGCCGGCCAGAGCTAGGTTACACGGCCAGGTTTGTTGGGCCGCGGGTCGACGGGCTGTTGCCATGAAATGGGCCGATTCCTCGGTCCAAAGCGGTATTCAGGACCGGTTCGGAGCCGGTTTTGTGTCCGATCGTGGCAGGCCCTCGAGTCGATACGTCCTCGGCGGTGTGATCCAAAAAACACGAGATGCGGAAATACCTTGTGGTTCGATGTCGCGGTATCGTTAATGGAATATTGATTGGCACGCCCCTAGCATGTCAGCTTGTGCTGGAGTGCTTCGTATTGTCACCTCAGTGACAGGGCTAGGGGTAGGTGGCAGGCTAGAGGGCAGGACGCGGTTACGGCTACGAAATCTTAGCGCACTGGATCCTAGACTGGGCAGTTGCGGTGAAGTGTTGCGCTGGCGAAGACGGAGAATGGAATGAGCAAAGTTGGCGGCGGCGATTCCAAGAACACGCTTTATTGCTCGTTCTGCGGCAAGAGCCAGCACGAGGTGCGGAAGCTCATTGCCGGGCCGACCGTCTTCATTTGCGACGAATGCGTCGAACTGTGCATGGACATCATCCGCGAGGAGAACAAGTCCTCGCTGGTGAAGTCGCGCGACGGCATTCCGACCCCGCGGGAGATCCGCAAGGTTCTCGACGACTATGTCATCGGCCAGGATCACGCCAAGAAGGTGCTCTCGGTCGCTGTCCACAATCACTACAAGCGGCTCAATCATCAGTCGAAGCACAACGACGTCGAGCTCGCGAAGTCGAACATCCTGCTGATCGGTCCGACCGGCTCGGGCAAGACGCTCTTGGCGCAGACGCTGGCGCGCATCCTCGACGTGCCGTTCACGATGGCGGATGCGACCACGCTGACGGAAGCCGGCTATGTCGGCGAGGACGTCGAGAACATCATTCTGAAGCTGTTGCAGTCGGCCGACTATAATGTCGAGCGCGCGCAGCGCGGCATCGTCTATATCGACGAAATCGACAAGATCTCGCGCAAGTCGGACAATCCCTCGATCACCCGCGACGTGTCTGGCGAGGGCGTCCAGCAGGCGCTGCTGAAGATCATGGAAGGCACAGTTGCGAGCGTTCCGCCGCAGGGTGGCCGCAAGCATCCGCAGCAGGAATTTCTGCAGGTCGACACGACGAATATCCTGTTCGTGTGCGGCGGCGCTTTCTCGGGCCTCGAAAAGATCATCTCGGCGCGCGGCCGGTCCACCTCGATCGGCTTCGGCGCGCGGGTCGCGGCGCCGGAGGATCGCAAGCAGGGCGAGATTTTCCGTGAGGTCGAGCCTGAGGATTTGCTCAAATACGGTCTCATCCCGGAATTCGTCGGCCGGCTTCCCGTCGTCGCGACGCTGGAAGACCTCGACGAGCCGTCGCTCAAGCGCATCCTGATGGAACCGAAGAACGCCCTGGTGAAGCAGTACCAGCGCATGTTCGAGATGGAAACCGTCGATCTCACGCTCGCCGACGAGGCTTTGTCGGCGATCGCGCGCAAGGCGATCGATCGCAAGACCGGCGCACGCGGCCTGCGCTCGATCATGGAGACCATTCTGCTCGACACCATGTTCGAACTGCCGAGCCTCGAGGGCGTGGAAGAGGTCGTGATCTCGCGTGAAGTGGTGGAAGGCAGCGCCAGGCCGCTTTACATCTACGCCGATCGGTCGGATCGCGCCGGCGATGCCGGCGGAGCGAGCGCCTAACGGGTGCCGGAATCCAGCACCTTCGATTCGGTGCGCGGCCCAATTTTCCGCCTTCGCAACGCGCTGTTTTACGCGAACAATCGGCCTTTCTTGACAGGGTGGCACACGAGCGCCACCTATAGTGTTGGAACGAAAAAAGCGTACGAGGAATCGCGTAGTTAAACCGGTCAGGGTCTCGTACCCGCCCCAGCGGTACCGCCAAATGGGCGCGGATGAGTGTTCATCCGTGACTCCCCTGCCGGCCAACGCAGTCTTTCGTGACAGCGCATTCTGCGGGTCATGAAGGAGGTGCACAACAATAAGGAAATGGGGCCATGACAAGCGCCGCCAAAGCCAAGCCGGTTCTGACAGCAGGTGAAAGCCGGGCCTATCCCGTGCTGCCACTGCGGGACATCGTTGTCTTCCCGCACATGATCGTTCCGCTGTTCGTTGGCCGCGAGAAATCCATCAAGGCGCTCGAAGAAGTGATGCGTTCGGACACGTTCATCCTGCTCGCGACGCAGAAGAATGCCTCGGACGATGAGCCGGCGACCGACGCCATTTTCTCGATCGGCACGCTGGCGAGCGTGCTGCAGCTCCTCAAGCTGCCCGACGGCACCGTCAAGGTGCTGGTCGAAGGCGCCGCGCGCGCCGAGGTCAAGAAATATACCGATCGCGAAGATTACTTCGAAGCCGAAGCGGTGGTGATCGCCGATGCTTCGGGCGATCAGGTTGAGGCCGAAGCGCTGGCGCGCTCGGTCGTCAACGAGTTCGAAGGTTATGTGAAGCTCAACAAGAAAGTGTCGCCGGAAGTCGTCGGCGTGGTCCAGCAGATCGAGGACTATGCCAAGCTCGCCGATACGGTGGCTTCGCATCTCGCCGTGAAGATTCCCGACAAGCAGACGATCCTGGAGATACCAACCGTCACCGAGCGCTTGGAAAAAGTGCTGGGCCTGATGGAGAGCGAGATCTCTGTGCTGCAGGTCGAGAAGCGCATCCGCACCCGCGTCAAGCGGCAGATGGAGAAGACGCAGCGCGAGTATTATCTCAACGAGCAGATGAAGGCGATCCAGAAGGAGCTGGGTGACGAGGACGGCAAGGATGAACTCGCCGAACTCGAAGAGAAGATCAAGCGCACCAAGCTCTCCAAGGAAGCGCGCGAGAAGGCGCAGCACGAGCTCAAGAAGCTGCGGCAGATGTCGCCGATGTCGGCGGAAGCCACCGTTGTGCGCAACTATCTCGACTGGCTGCTGTCGATCCCGTGGGGCAAGAAGTCCAAGATCAAGAAGGACCTGCCGCTCGCCCAGCAGATCCTCGATGCCGATCACTATGGTCTCGAAAAGGTCAAGGAACGCATCGTCGAGTATCTCGCCGTGCAGCAGCGCGCCAATAAGCTGACCGGGCCGATCCTGTGCCTGGTCGGGCCTCCCGGTGTCGGCAAGACCTCGCTCGGCAAGTCGATCGCGAAGGCGACCGGCCGCGAGTTCGTGCGCGTGTCGCTCGGCGGCGTGCGTGACGAAGCCGAGATTCGCGGCCATCGCCGCACCTATATCGGCTCGATGCCCGGCAAGATTATCCAGTCGATGCGCAAGGCGAAGTCCTCAAACCCGCTGTTCCTCTTGGACGAGATCGACAAGATGGGCGCCGATTTCCGCGGCGATCCGTCGTCGGCCTTGCTGGAAGTGCTCGACCCCGAGCAGAACCATACGTTCAACGACCACTATCTCGAGGTCGACTACGATCTCTCGCATGTCATGTTCATCACCACGGCGAATACGCTGAACATTCCGCCGCCCCTGATGGACCGCATGGAGATCATCCGGATCGCCGGCTATACCGAGGACGAGAAGGTTGAGATCGCGCGCAAGCATCTCATTCCGCACGCGATCGTCAAGCACGGTCTTGAGCCCAAGGAATGGTCGATCGACGACGACGCCTTGCTGACGCTCATTCGCCGCTATACCCGCGAAGCGGGCGTCCGCAATCTCGAGCGCGAGCTCTCGACCCTGATCCGCAAGGCGGTGAAGGATCTCACGATCACGAAGAAGACGTCGGTCGAAGTCACCGACAAGACGCTGCCGGATTTCCTCGGCGTGCCGAAGTTCCGGTATGGCGAGGTCGAGGACGAGGATCAGGTCGGCGTCGTCACTGGCTTGGCCTGGACCGATGTCGGCGGCGAGTTGCTCACCATAGAGTCGGCCATGATGCCCGGCAAAGGCAAGATGACCGTCACCGGCAATCTGCGCGACGTGATGAAGGAATCGATCTCGGCCGCGGCGTCTTATGTCCGCATGCGTGCGGTAGCCTTCGGCATCGAGCCGCCGGCCTTCGACAAGCGCGACATCCACGTGCACGTGCCGGAAGGCGCGACACCGAAGGATGGTCCGTCGGCGGGCGTCGCGATGGTCACGGCCATCGTTTCGGTGATGACCGGTATTGCGGTGCACCGCGATGTGGCGATGACCGGCGAGATCACGCTGCGCGGCCGCGTGTTGCCGATCGGCGGCCTAAAGGAAAAGCTGCTCGCAGCGCACCGCGGTGGCATCAAGACCGTGCTCATTCCGGAAGAGAACGCCAAGGATCTCGTCGAGATCAACGACAGCATCAAGAGCGGCCTCGATATCATCCCGGTTTCGCGCATGGATGAAGTGCTGGCCAGGGCGCTGGTGCGCAAGCCAGAGCCGATCGTGTGGGAGGAGGCGACCGCGAAACCTGTCGACGTTCCCGACGCCGCGGTTGAGGAAGATTCCTCCGGGCTTACCGCCCACTAAACGCGATCGTTACAATTGCGGGCGGCGCCCATCCGGCGCCGCCTTTTTATTGGGTTTCGCGAGGTTACCTAGCATTATCAGTCCTTTAGCTATGCCCGCGCGTGGCTGAGCTATTCGCGTCCCCCGCCGTGTATGTTCCCGCCATGGCCAGTCCTTCCCATCCAGCGATTGCACACCTCTATCCCGGCCGTACGGCCGGCTTAATAACCCGAGTTGCGCCGGGAAAGCCGAATTTCGCACCCAAGTTTCCTCGTCCTCCCCGCCGCCACCGTCGTTCCTCTAGCACGCTCCGCCAGGTCTTCATTGCCGTGCTGGCGCTTGTCGCTTGCGTGACGCTTGGCGTGGCCGGAACCGACGCGTTCCTGACGCACCGCGACGTGGCGCTGGCCGACGAGGCGGCCGGCGGCGACCAGACCTATCTCGGGTCCATCCTGTTTTACCCGGACACCGGAAACACCTGTCACCAATTGTATTTCAATAACCAGGACGGCCAGTTCTCCGACAACGGCCGCGTCGATTGCACCCGCGCGGTCGCTGATTTGTCGAAAAACCAGCCCAAGAACTCGTCCGCCGCCCGCACGGAATTCATCAGCAAGGGCTTTCGCTAAATCCTCGGCGGCCTGTTCCGTTCGATTTGCGGTATCGCGCCGCAACCATATTGGCCGCTGCCGCGACATTCGCTACATTCGCCTCGACGGGCCATCGGCTCCAACGCCGTTTGCGAGGCGTTGGGCAAAACTCTGAGAGTGCGCGTGTCCAAGATAATACGTCCGGCCGCCGGATGCGGAATCCTTGTGCTTGCGGCGCTCGCCCTTGCCACTGCCGCCGTTGCCGATGACGATTTTCCGCTGACCGGAGACTATACGCAGAATGTCGCCTGCAAGGGTGACGGTACCGATGCCGAGACCGCGAAAGTGAAGATTTCGCCGCAGGAGATCGTCTCCAATATCGGCGTCTGCACCATTCTCGATACCAAGCACAACGACAACAGCATCTTTGCTCATGTCGAGTGCAAGTTTCCCAGCGGGCCACTGATGGGCGATATCACCTTCACGCGGCGTCCCGACAACACGATCGAATTTGTCGACCGGGATTCGACGTATAAAGCCGTGCTCTACCGCTGCCCGAAATAAATGGCGGCTTCGCGACTGCGAATAAATATCGCGCTACTTACCCCCTAAGAGGAATTGCGCCATGCTGCATTGGACCGCGCTCGTGACGGTGCTCGCCGTCCTGGTCTACTTTTCCAGCGGATATCTCGTGGTGCGGGCGCGGCAAAAATACGGCGTGGCGGCGCCGGCGACCATCGGCAATCCGGATTTCGAGCGGGTGTTCCGGGTGCAAATGAATACGCTCGAATGGATGCCGATCTTCCTGCCGTTACTCTGGCTGTTCGCTTACTATGTCAGCGATCGCGGCGCGGCTATTCTCGGGATCGCCTGGTGCGTCGGTCGCGTCGTTTACATAGTCGGTTATAGCAAAGCCGCCGCAAAGCGCGAACTGGGCTTCATCATCCAGGGGGCCGTCTGTCTGCTCCTGCTCCTCGGCGCGGTCGCCGGCATCGTCACCGCGCTTGTACACAACGGGTGAGGATCAAATGAATCCTATCGAGAACTCGCTTTGATATTCTGATGTTCTTCTGCATGACGCGCCGCGCTTCAGCGGCTTTCGGTTCGGAATAAGGAGTTGAATCATGAGCTACTACCAAGGTCTGCAGGCGGAGACGGTGACGTTTCGCGGCCACAATGGCGACCAAGGCGAAGCCTATTACGCGCGCCCGACGCGCGCTGGAAAATTCCCGGGCGTCGTCGTCATCCATCATCTGCCGGGCTGGGATGAATGGATCATGGAAGTGGTGCGCAAATTCGCTCATCACGGCTACGCCGCGATCTCGCATCATCTCTATTTCCGCGAGGGCAACGGCAGTCCGGACGATATCGGCGCCCGCGTCCGTGCCGCCGGCGGCGTTGCCGACGCGCAGGTCATGGGCGACACCGCGGGCGCCATGGCCTGGCTGCGCGCCCAGCCCAACGCCACCGGCAAAATCGGCGTCATCGGCTTCTGCTCCGGCGGCCGTCATACCTATCTCGCCGCCTGCACGCTGCCGGGGATCGATGCCGCGGTCGATTGCTGGGGTGGCAATGTGGTCGTCGACAATCCTAAGGACCTCAACGACAAGCGCCCGGTCGCGCCGATCGACCTGACGGAAAAGCTGAGCTGTCCGTTGCTCGGCGTTTTCGGCAATGACGACGCCAATCCGACCGCCGACCAGGTCAACCGCACCGAGGCGGTGCTCAAGAAGTTCGGCAAGAATTACGAGTTCCACCGCTATGACGGCGCCGGCCACGCCTTCTTCAATTGGGCGCGCGACGCCTATCGCCCCGAACAGGCCGCCGACGGCTGGCGCAAAGTGTTCGACTTCTACCGCCGTTATCTCGTGGCCCCGGCCGCGAGCGTCGCCGCCGAATAAAGGAGGTCGCCATGTGCTCCTATATCGTCGAGAAGGCCGCACTCGTCGGCAGCGCCAAAGGCCGCAAGGGCTGGATGCGGATCGACACCGCGAACGTCTATTTCGATCATCCGTATTACTCGACGCTCGATCACGTGCTCGCCATCGACTTCACCAATGAAGGCGAGGGCGGTCGCGATCGTGTCGCTATCGAACTCAGTGCCGACTCGGCGCGCGCGCTGATCGCGCGCATCGAGGCGGCGCTGGCGAGCGGTGAGGCGGCTCATCCCTCGCTTGCGGCGCCGCATGCCGTCGCGGCGGAATAAGAAGATTTAGAGCCCGCTGACCCACATCCGCGACAGCGCCGGCAGGATGGTGCTGCGGGCCGCTTCGAACGGATGCACGTCGCCCCGGTTGGCGAGGATGACGATGCCGATCTTGCGCTCCGGAACGAGGCCGATATAGGCCGAGGCATTGTTCAGGCCGCCCGGTTTATCGACGATGGTCGGGCCATCGGTGCCGATGGTTTCCCAGGCCATCGCCTGTCCGGCTTGTGGGCCGACGCGAAATGCTTCGCGCTGCGTCATTTGCAGCGCGTCCCACACTTGCGGATCGACCGCGCCGTCGTCGAGACAGGCTGCGAGCAGGATCGACAGATCGCGCGCGGTCGAGAACATCTGGCCGGTGCCGGAAAAATCGAAATAGCCCTGTTGATCGCCCGGGAGCCCGATCGGTACGCCAGACTGCGAATAGCCTTGCACCGTGCGCGCCAGCAATTCCGGGCTCATCATGGCGCGGCCGTCGGCGCCGCGCTCGGGCACGACAGTCGATTTCATGCCCAGCGGCTTGGCAACGCCGGTTTCAATCAATGCGCTGATCGGCTTGCCGTAGCGGCGCTCGAGCACGAGCTGCAGCAAAATATAGCCGGCATGAGAGTAGATGTGCTGCTTGCCAGGGGCCTCGCCGTCATGCGGCGTAAAGGCATTCAGCGCGTCGTAGAAGCCGGCAAGCGAGTAATGCTGCGTCGGCCATGGCGGATGATCGGTCGGCAGCGACAGTCCCGATGTGTGGGTCGCGAGCTGACCGATGGTGACACGGCTGATGTAATCGCCGTGCAGTTCGGTGACGTATTTATTGACCGGATCGTCGAGGCTGAACTCGCCGCGCCGCACGCCTTCGGCGACCAGCGTCGCTTCGAAAACCTTGCGCACCGAGCCGACATTGAACAGCTCATCCGAAGTGATCGGCCGCTTCTCGACCTGGTCGGCATACCCATAATTGAAGAACAGCGTGCGGCCGTTCATGCGGACGGCAACGGCCACGCCGCCGGCGCCACTCGCCGCCGCCATGGGATCTATATCGCGGGCGATGACGCTGCGGACTTCCGTGCTCATACTCGGCCGCGCCAACGAGGCGGGCGATACCATCGCCAGCGCAGCGACGACGATTGCAATTGCTGCGGTGAGGATCACGCCGCGCCGCCGCCAATTTGTCACGCCGATAGTCCCGGATCGCATCAGCCCAAGATTGGCTGAATTGGTAAATGCAAAGTGAATGACCCCGGCGGCGACCTTGAGGTGGGATTTGGACGAGACGAGGGCGATGCAGCAAAAACGCGACCTGCGCGGGCGCAGACCGCAGCGCCGCGTAAAATCGGCGTAACCGCAAGTGGGTCTCTATCGCGCCTAGCGCACGCCGCCGGCGTTCACGATGGGCCCGCTATAGTCTTCGAAGCGCTTGCGCAGCTCCGCCACTTTCGGCTGGTCGGTGAGGAAAACGCGATAATCGTTGGCGACTTGATAGGACAGAATCGGCTTGTAGCCGGCTGGCGGTGGTACGTCGCTGCGCGGCGACCAGGTCGGCAGCTTCGCCTGCTGTTCGGGCTCGAGCAGCCAGGATATGAACAGCTTCGCCGCGTTCGGATGCGGCGCACCTTTGAAGATCGCGCCGCTCAACGGCCAGATCGGTAACGCGTCGACAGCCGGAATATGCGAGTCGACAGGCTGGCCCTGCCGCTTCAATTCACCGGTGATGTCGAGAATCGAATCGAAGGTGGCGAGGTTCTGTCCGGAGCCGATGCTGCGCTGTTCGCCGAGATGGCCCTGAATGAAGTTCGGCTTGGCGGCCATGTATTTGTCCATGTAGCCCCAGCCGTATTTCTGCACGATATGATAGAATACCCAGAGCGTGACGTCGTCGTCGGCCGGATAGGCGGTGACGATCTTGCCCTGGAACTGGGGCTTGAGAAAATCCATCGCCGAATTCGGCACGTCGGCGGTGGCGACTTTCTCGGTGTTGTACATGTAGGGCACGACGTTCACCATGGTCGCCCAGAACGTGCCGTCGGCGTCCTTGAAATTCGCGTCCATCTTGTCGAAGCCGGGCGGCTCGAATGCGATCAGGCGGCCTTCTTTCTTCCAGCGGACATAATCGGCGGCGGTCTGCAGGATCGCGGCATCGACTTCGAGCTTGCCCGTGGCAAGCTGCGTGTCAATCTTCTGGTCGAGTACGTTGGAGAAGCCGCCGCCGATCGTCACTTTGATGCCCGGATAGCGCTCCTCGAAGATCTTGGCGCGGGCTTCCCAAGGCGCGGTCGGGCCGCCGACATAGAACGCGAATTCGCCTTCGCCTTTGGCCCTGGCGTAGAGGTCATCGAGCGATTGCGCGCGCGCCGGTTGCGTGCCCATAACGACGACGCCCAACGCGGCGGCAATTATCAAAAAGCAAATTGATTTGGATCTACCAGCCGGCATGGTCTTCCTCCCCTTATATTTTGAACGGGATGATTGCCGGTCGCGGCGGTAAAAACAAGCGGCTCGCCAAAGCTCAAGCGATCATGCTAGGTCACCGCCGGTGCTGCTTGCGCAGTGACGGGGGAAAAACTGCAATGAAAATGATCGCTTACCTTCTGGCCATTATTTGCGCCATTGCCGCGGTGATGTATTTCGTCATGCCGGCCGGTCAATTGCCGACCTTCATGCCGGGTTACCTCGAAGGTTCGACGCACGTTCACACCACCCACGGCATCGCCGCTGTGGTCGCAGCCGTCGTGTTGCTCGGCATCGGGAAGTTCGTCGGCCGCAGCTGAGAGTGACGATACAGCGTAGCCGCTATTTCGCGTGTACCTTGCGCTGCACGCGTTCGTCAAAGCGCGCGACGCTGACGACAACGCGCTGATGCGTGCCGCCGCCGATCTCTTCGAACTCGTCATGGGCCGCAACCTTGAATGTTACGGTGCGGCCCTCGACGTGAATGACTTCGGCACTGGCGGTCACGCGCAAGCCGACCGGGGTCGCGGCGGTGTGGCTGACGTCAAGATGAATGCCCAGGCTTTGGTGCCCGGGAGGCAATAGGCTTTCGATCGCCGCCAGCGCCGCAGCCTCGAACAGATTGATCATCACCGGCGTCGCCAGCACCTCGATCCGGCCCGAGCCGACAAAGGGCGCGGTGTGCTCGTGCCCGACCACGATTTCAGTCGTGCCGGCGAGGCCCGGTTTGATCTGGGCCAGAATGGGGCTGATTTTAGCGGGCGCCCCAGCGGGAGGAGGATTTGTCATTCCACCTTATAGCGCCGTTTTGCGGGATTTCGAGCCGACATTTTGCATGTTTCGCGTAGCTGAATGGACCTGTGACGCCGGGACTTTTCTCGCCGGCGGGGTTAGATGCTAGACTGCTGCTGGGGCCAGTCAGGGGACCGAATGATGCGTCGATACGCCTTCATTTCCGCGATACTGATCGCAATGCCGGTTGCGATGTTGCCGAGTAAGCCGTCCTTCGCGGTGAGCGCCAAGGACAAGTTGGCAACGTGCACCTTCGGCGCCGATGACCAAAAGCTCCAGGGTGCCTCACGCAATGCGTTCCTGAAGAAGTGCATGTCCAATCACAACGATCCGCGGGGACCCGGCGCCGGCGCGCCAGCGTCGGCTGCGGCACCGCCGCCGAAGCAGTAAGATAGCATTCCAAGGAAGCATGATCTTTTCTAAAGACCGGCTTCCGCTTTTTGCGATTGAGCTCCGGGGAGAACTCGCGGCATGAACCTGCCGCCCTTGCGCACGCTGTTCTTCGAGGATCTTTCGGTCGGCATGGCCGAAACCCTGGAGAAGACCGTATCCTCGTCCGACGTCGTCGGCTTCGCCCAGCTCACCGGCGACCGCAATCCGATCCACCTCTCCGAGCACTTCGCCGCCCGCACGTCGTTCGGCAAGCGCATTGCGCACGGGCTCTATACCGCGAGCCTGATCTCGGCGGTGCTCGGCACCCGCCTGCCGGGCCCGGGCGCAATCTACATTTCGCAGACGCTGAACTTCCGCGCGCCGGTGAAGATCGGCGACACCGTCGTCGTTACGGTTACAGTGCAGGAGCTGCTGCCGGAAAAATCGCGGGCGCGCTTGTCATGCGTCTGCGCGGTCGGCGGCGAAGTGGTGCTTGACGGCGAAGCGCTGGTTAAAGTGCCGAGCGAGAAAGCGGCCAAAGGCAAGCGGCCGATGATGAAGCTGTGAGCCAGGCCGCGCTTCACCCGTGCGCGGCCGCAGCGGAGCTCATGCCAGGATATCGCTCACTTCCGGGTGTTTGGCGACGTAAGCGCGCACGAACGGACAGCGCGGTATCACCTTGAGGCCGCGCTTGCGGGCGATATCGAGTGCGCCGGCGACGAGTTTTGAAGCAATGCCCTGTCCGCGCGCCTCCACCGGAGTTTCGGTATGAAGGATCGTGATGACACCGTCGTCGAGCCTGTAATTGGCGAATGCCGTGACGCCGTTGACGTCGATCTCGAAGCGGGACAAAGCCTTATTATCGCGGACTGCGGAATTCATCTGATCAATATAACCCATGCGTTGGGTGCGTTGCATCGAGTTGTTTAGGCCGATGCCTCGGCTACAGGCGATACAAGCGCGCTGCGGTTTCGGACAAAATCTGCCGCTGTTCGCCGACGGACAGGTGCGCAACCGCCTGGCGGATATTACCGGCGAGGGTGGCATAATCGGTCCAGATTTTCTCGATCGGGAAATTCGAGCCCCACAGGCAGCGCTCGGCGCCGAACGGCGTGACGGTGTCGCTGACGATCGGCTGGATGTCGGCGAGCGTTGCGCGATGCACGAAAGTGCCGAGCGCCGAGAGCTTGACGAATACATTGGGACAATCGGCAAGCTGCTGCATCCCTTTTCGCCACGCCGCGCGGCCGGCGTCGCTGGTATCTTCCAGCATGCCGGCATGCTGGAGCACGAATGTCGTCTGCGGGAAGGCGTGCGCAAGCTCGGCGCCGGACGCCATTTGCGAGGTGAAGACCTGCAGCTCGAACAGGAGACCACGCGGCGCGAGTTGCGCCAGACCGCGCCGCCAATCCGCGCCGGCGATCACATCGGGCCGCGGCGCGAAACGGTAGCTCGGATTTTCATGCCAATGTACCTGCTGGCGGATGCCCTTGAGGCGCGTATAGGGCCGCATGGCGTCGAGCGTCGCCGCCACATCCGGCTTGGCAAGATCGGCGAAGCCGGTGATGGCATGCGGAAAACCGTGCGCGTCGGCAATCGACTGCACCCACGCGATCTCCTCGATGCAGCGCGAGGGGTCCCAATTGGTCTGAACGTAGACTGAGGCGACAACACCGTTGTCTTTGATGTCGCCAAGATATTCGGAGATCGGATAGTCGCGCCGGATCGCGTCATAAGCTCCGAAAATGCGCGGCACCGTCGGTCCGTTCAGCCACGGCTGGTCGGCGTGGCGCCAGATGTGATGGTGAGCGTCGATGATGTCGAGATTGGGCATGGTGGGCGCTTCCGCTATTTGTCCTCGTCATACGCGGGCTGGAGCCGCGTATCCATGCCGAGTTGCGGCATGACGGGTCGGACGCGTTTGGCGGCAGAATCCGGCCCGGCAATGACGGGGAAGTTGTCAATTGCCTCGGCTCGCGTCCGCCTGCTACGACCACGTCCAACAAAGCCGCATCAGCACGGCTCGGGGAGGGCGCATCGCCAAATGAAAAGCCTGGAAATCCGCCCCGGCGTCTCGATGGCCTACGAGGACCACTGCTTCGCACCGCCCTGGTCATCGCCGCAGACCGTCGTGATGGCGCACGGCAATGCCGAATCCTCGCACGCCTGGACCGGATTCGTGCCGCATCTCGTTGGCAAGTATCGCGTGGTACGCCCGGATATGCCGGGCTTTGGCGCATCGCCCGAACCGCCGGCTTACGCGTGGCAGGTGGATGAGCTGGCCTCCGATCTCGGCCGTTTCCTCGATGCCTTGAACATCGCCAAGTGTCATTTGGTCGGCGCCAAATATGGCGGGTCGGTCGTGATGCAATATGCCATCGATCATTCGGATCGACTGCATTCGCTGGCGCTGTTCGGTTCGCCGGTGCGCGGCAGCGGCACCGGCAATGCCGACAAGATCCGCGATCTCGGCGTGCGTGGCTGGGCGGCCGCGACGCAGCGGGCGCGGCTCGGCTCCGGCGCTTCGGCGGCGCAGATCGCCTGGTGGACCGACGAGTTGATGGGCAAGACCAATCCGCGCGCGGCGTTTGGCGCATCTTCGGCGCGCATCGATATGGAGCTCGAGCAGCATCTGCCGCGCATTGGCTGTCCGACGCTGATTGTGACGACCCAGGAAAGCGGCTTGCAATCGGTTGCGGCGGTGGAGACCTATGCGAGACAAATTCCCGATGCGCGTGTGGTCGTGCTGCCTGGCGACTGCTATCACATCGCCGCCGCCGAACCGGACCTCTGCGCCAGCCACCTGTTGAAATTCCTGGAGGAGATTGCGGCGACCGAGCGCAAAGCGAAAGTCCCAACTGAGAAAGTGGAATGAACACACGCCGCCGATTTGTGACTGCCGCTTTGGGTGGCGTGGCCGGCGCGGTGCTGCTGCCGCGATGGGCGCGTGCGGATTGGCCGGATCGGCCGGTGCATATCATCGTGCCGTTTCCGCCCGGCGGCGGCGCCGATCTGAATTCGCGGCTGCTTGCTTCGCCGCTGCAAGGCCTGCTCGGCGAGCCTTTTGTGATCGAGAACCGTTCGGGCGCCGCGGGGCGCATCGGCACGGCTTACGTCGCCAAGGCCGATCCTGACGGCGAGACTTTGCTGGTGACGACGGAATCCTCGATCGTCATCGCCCCGCATAGCGGCGTGTCGATGAATTATGATCCGCTGAAGGATCTCGTTCCGGTGTCGCTGCTCACGCGCAACACTGTGCTTCTGGTCGTGCATCCCTCTGTGAAGGCGAACACGCTCCAAGAGTTCATGGCGCTGGCGCGCGCGAAGCCCGGGCAACTTACCTATGGCTCCTCGGGGGTTGGCGGGCCGAACCATCTCGCCGGCGAGATTTTCAAGAAGATGAGCGGTCTCGACATCGTTCATGTGCCGTTCCAGGGCACGGGCGCCGCGCTGCAAGCGATCATCGCCGGCGAGGTGAATGCGATGTGGGGATTCATGGCGGGACTGTTGCCGCAAGTTCACGCCGGCACGGTGCGTCCGCTCGCCAATGGCGGACGCCAACGCTCACCGGCGCTGCCGGACGTGCCGACATTCGACGAGGCCGGCGTGCCCGGCTATGAAGCGGTGTCCTGGGTCGGCATGTTCGCGCCGCAGGGCACCAGTCCGGCGGTCGTCGAAAAGCTTGCCGGCGCGGTGAAGACGGCGATGGCGGACCCGAGCGTCAAAGACGTTCTCGCGAAGGACGGCTCTGAGATCGTGGCGATGCCGCCCGCGGATTTCCGCCAGGTCGTGGCGAGCGACTATGCCAAATACGCCAAGCTCTCCGATGTGCTCAAAGGTGCGCAGTGAAGAGCATCGCCCAGCGCTCTATTTCAGCCGTCCGACCACCGCATCGGTAAACGCCTTGGTGCCGAGCGTGCCGCCGAGATCGCGCGTGCGTTCGGCCGGGAAGGCGATGGTGTCGTCGAGCGCCTTTTCGATTGCCGCTGCGGCGCGCCCGTAATCGGCCTTGCCATGTTTCTGGCCGAGCCAGGCCAGCAGCATGGCGACCGAGCCGATCAAGGACGACGGATTGGCGAGATCCTTGCCGGCGATCTCCGGCGCCGAGCCGTGCTGCGCCTGCGCTACGCCATAGGTGTCGCCGGCATTCAGCGACGCGGCGAGGCCGAGGCTGCCGGACAATTCCGAGGCCTGATCGGAGAGAATGTCGCCGAACATATTGGTGGTGACGATGACGTCGAAAAGGCTCGCGTCGCGGATGAGCAAAGCCGCCATGGCGTCGACGATTTTTTCCTCGTAGGCGATGTCGGGATATTTGGCGGCGACCGCCCGCGCGCATTCGAGAAACAGCCCGTCGGAGACGCGCAGTACATTGGCCTTGTGGACGGCGGTAACTTTCTTGCGGCCCTCGCGGCGGGCGAGTGCGAAGGCGGATTCGACGATGCGGGTCGAGCCGAGGCGGGTGATCTTGCGGAACGACAGCGCGAGGTCCGGCGTCGGCATCATTTCGCCCGGGCCAACAAACATCGAACGGTCGGAATAAAAGCCCTCGGTGTTCTCGCGCACGATGACGAGATCGAGCGGCTTGCCGCAGGGCGGCGTGAATCCCGGACGGGTGCGGGCGGGGCGGATATTGGCGTAGAGGTCAAGCCCGATGCGCAGCGCGCCCGACGGATTGATGCCGCCTTGCGCCACCGGTGGATAATCATTGTGCGAGACCGGACCCAGCACGGTGCCGTCGGCGCGTTTCGCGGCTTCAAGCGTTTCCTTGGGGAACGTGGTTTTCGACTTGTCCATCGCGGCAAAGCCGATCGGCATGGAGGAGAATTTCATGCCGAGGCCGAACACGTCATTGGCGCGCGTCATCACGCGCACCGTTGCTGCCGAAATCTCCGGGCCGATGCCGTCGCCTTCGAGGATCAGGATGTTCATGAAAGCCGGGTTCCTGGGTGTTTCTGAGGGGCGCTTCTTGCCGGTGCGCGGAACGTGGTATGCCGTATCGGTAAGCCGAAGTCGACGTGGTGCCGGCCGAGGTGCGCCGCACGAGAGCGTGAGCATGAATGTAGCCGGACTCGCGAAAGGCGCGGCGGGCGCCCAATCGCCGACCAAATCTCCGACGTTAGCACTGGCCGATTTTGCGACGTCCCTGCGCGGCGAAGATCTGCCGGCGCGTGTGGTGGACGCGCTGGGCGACCTGTTTCTCGATTATCTCCGCGTCGCCTCGATCGGCGCGGATATGGCGTGGAGCGGCTGGGCGCGGGACTACCTCGCGGCGCTCGGCCGGCACGGCGCAGCGCCGGTGCTGTTCGATAAGACGGGCTGCGATCCTGTCGGGGCGGCGTTCCTTAATGCGACTTACGCCGGCAGTATTGACGCCGACGACACCCATGTCGGCTCCATGCTGCATCCCGGCTCGATCGTGTTCTCGGCGGCGCTCGCGGTGTGCGGCCGCGCGAGTGGCGCGAATTTTCTCGCCGCGGTCGCCGCGGGCTATGAGGCGATGATCCGCATCGGCCTGTCGATCCAGCCGACCCATTTCCGGCGCGGCTTCCAAAGTACGGCGACCTGCGGCGGCTTCGGCGCGGCGGTCGCGGCGTCGCGGCTCTTGTTCGGCGGCCAAGCTCAAGCAAACGCGGAAGCCGGACGGCGCATCGCCGAAAGCATCGGCATGGTCGCGTCCTTCTCCGGCGGCCTGACGCAGTTCTATCAATCCGGCTCGACGGTGAAGCGCATCCACGCCGCGCGCGCCGCCGAGAACGGTGTCGCCGCAGCGCTGCTGGTCGCCAAAGGCTTTTCCGGGCCGACCGATATTCTCGAAGGCGCGAACGGCTTTGCCCGCGCCTATGCCGATGCGTTCGACCCCGGCATCATCACCGGCGCATTGGGCAGTGATTATCTTCTCGACGGCGTGACGGTGAAGGGTCATGCGTGCAGCGCCCGCGTGCAGGCTGCCGTCGAGGGTGTCGTCGCGCTGTGTCGGGCGCACGGGGTCGCGTCCGAAGCGATCGAGGAGCTTTATGTCGGCATTCCCTCCGTCATTCTCGGCCGGCTGACGATCCCGCGCCCGGTCGATGTGCAAGCGGCGCAAATGAGCCTGCCGCACAGTGTCGCGCTCGCCGCGTTTCTGGCGTCCAAAGCGGACGACGGTTTTGCGCTCAGCGTGCGCGATTACGAGGACAGTATCGCCAACGCTACGGTCAAAGCGATCGAGCAGCGCGTGACATGCGAGGTCGATCCCGAGGTCGAGAAAGCGACCACGGCGGAATCGGTGCCGGCCCGCATTGTCGTGAAGCTGAAATCGGGTGCGACGCACACGGTCTTCGTCTCGGCATCGAAGGGCAGCCCGTCGAATCCGTTTACGCGGGCCGACCACGCCGCGCGCTTCCGCCGCGAATTGGAGCGCCGGTGGCCGGCCGCGCGCTGCGACGAGATCGTCGATCTGTCGCGCCGACTCGTGGCGTTGCCGGACATGATGCAAGTGGCCGCATTGCTCGCGTGAGGCGCGAGGGATGGAGCGCGGCGGCAAAATAGAGCAACATGCCGCGCAAGAAGACGCCAACGGCCGCAGAGAGCCGGGGAGGAAGCGATGACGTACCTGTTTCGCGCGGCGCATTGCGCGCTCGCGCTGATCGTTCTGACGCTCGGCGCGATATACGCAAGGCCCGCTGCCGCGCAGGACTTTTCCGACAAGCCGATCCGCATCATTGTCGGGCTTGCGCCGGGTGGGGCCACCGATGTGACGGCGCGGCTGATTGCGCAGCGGCTGACGCAAAACCTCAACACCAATGTCTATGTCGAGAACAAGCCAGGCGGGGCCTTCGAGCCGGCCTATCACGAACTGACCAGCGCCGCGCCCGACGGCCACACGCTGTTCATGATCTCAGCGGCCGTCACGGTGACGCAGCCGGCGCAAAAAGATTATCCCTACGACATCCGCAAAATGACGCCGGTCACCGAAGTGTCGGAAGGCCCGTTCATTCTGGTCGGCCGCAAGGCGCTGAATTTCCGCAACGTCACGGACCTCGTCAATTACGGCAAAATGAATCCGGGCAAGCTCACTTTCGGCTCCGGCGGCGGCACCGGTTCGTCGCTGTCGCTCGCGGCCGAGCTCTTGCGTATCTCCGCCGGCATCAGCATTGTCAACGTGCCCTATAAGGGCGCAGCCGAGGCGCTCAACGATCTTCTCGGCGGGCGGGTCGATGCCATGTTCGACGCCATGCCGGTGCAGGTCGGTCAGGTGAAGGCCGGCAATGTTTCGGGGCTTGCGGTGACCAGCGCTCAGCGCGCTCCGGCGTTGCCCGATGTGCCGACCATGGTCGAATCCGGCTTCAAGGATTACGTCGTCTCGAACTATTTCGGTTTGCTGGCGCCGCCCGATACGCCGCCCGCCGTCGTCAAGAAGCTGCGTGACGACGTGGCCAAGATCGTTGCCGCGCAAGATGTCGCCGAACTGTTCGACAAGCAGGGCATGAAGCCCGTCGCCGACGAGCCCGCGCAATTCGACCAGGTGCTTACGGACGATCTCGCGCGCTGGACTGACGTGATCAAACAGGCGGGAATTCAGGTGCAGTGACGCTACGCTTCGCCGGGAAAACGGGGCGGGATTGTGTCGGTGCGCGTACTACCACGGCCTCCGCCGTTCCTGGCCGCCTTATTCCACGCCGAATTCGCCTGCGACTGTGCCGACCTTCCAGGGCGAGGGTCCGTCCGGCTACTATGGGCCTGCGGTGAACTCAGCCATCGGCCATAAAGCGGACTAATGAAGCGGAACTTATGGGCAAGAAAATCGATCCGCTGAAACTATCGTCACCGCACATTTTCCTGATCCGGATGCTTGTTTTCATCATCCTGGTTGGATTAGTCGGCGCCTTCCTGCGTCAACAGATCGTCGTGGCCTTCTTGGCCAATCCGGGCCTGAACGGATTGATTATCCTTGTTGAAGTGATCGGGATCTCGCTGTCGCTGCGCCAGGTGCTACGGCTTTATCCGGAAATAAAGTGGGTCAACAATTTCCGGCTCCGCCAGCCCCGCGCCGGGGACGATCACGCTCCGGTCCTGCTCGCGCCGATGGCGGCTATCCTTGGCGCGCGCGCCGGCCCCATGACATTGTCGGCGCAATTGCTGCGCGGGATTCTCGACTCGATCGCAACGCGCCTGGATGAAGCCCGCGACATTTCGCGTTACATCACCGGCCTGCTTGTGTTCCTTGGCCTGCTCGGCACCTTTTGGGGACTGATCGAGACGGTGAGCGCGGTCGGTAGCGTTATTCAGGACCTCAAGCCGACCGAGGATGCCGCGAGCATGTTCGACTCGCTGCGCTCCGGTCTTGCCGCGCCGCTGTCCGGCATGGGCATCTCATTTTCATCCTCGCTGTTCGGCCTTGCCGGCTCATTGGTGCTCGGCTTCCTCGACCTGCAATCGAGCCAGGCGCAAAACAGGTTTTATACCGAGCTTGAGGACTGGCTCTCGACCACCGTAAATGACGACAGTGCCGATCCTGCGGCCAACGGTGCCCTCGCCGGCGAGGTCAATACGGCGCTCGATCGCCTGCGCCGGACCGTCGATCAGGTCGGCTCCGGCAGAGCGGCCGCCAGTGCGATGGCCGATCTCGCAGAATCGATCCAGCACCTGGTGCATCACATGCGTGAGGAGCAGCAAACGATCAGGCAATGGGTCGACGTCCAGGCCGAGCAGCAGAGCGAGGTCAAGAAACTCCTCCAAGCCATGCTGGACGACAAAGCAAAACAGGAGAGAGCGTGATGGCTCTCGCCCGCATGCACCGCCACAGCGGCGGCCTGAACTATTGGCCGGGCTTTGTCGACGCGCTTTCGACGCTGATCCTCAGCATCATCTTTCTCCTGACGGTGTTTGTGGTGATGCAGTTTTATCTGCAGCGGGACGTCACCAATAAGAACAGCGCGCTGTCGCATCTCAGCGCGCAGATTGCCTATCTCGGCAAGTTGTTGTCGATGGAGAAGACGGACAATTCCAGTCTCAAGGATCAAGTTGCTCAGCTCAGTACCAATCTGACCGCTGTGCAAAGCGAGCGCGACCGCGCGCAGTCTGCCGCTGACACGGCCCAAGCCGCCGCGAAAGCGGCCCAGAATCAACTCACCGATATCACGGGGCAGCTCGCGGGCGAGAAAAAGACCTCCGCCGACGCCCAGGGCAAGGTCACGGAGCTGGGCAAGCAGGTCGAAGGCGAGAAGAAGATATCGGCCGATGCGCTGGCGCAGGTCGATGCCCTGAGCCAGCAGATCGTCGCCCTGCGCAATCAGCTGACCGCGCTGGCGCAGACACTCGACGCTTCCGAAAAGAAGAATGCCGATGCGCAAACTCGCATCACCGACCTTGGCCAGCAGCTCAATCTGGCGCTGGCTGAGAAGGTCAACGAGCTCAACCGCTACCGCTCGAATTTCTTCGGTAAGCTTCGCGAGATCCTCGGCGACCGCCCGGATATCCGCGTGGTAGGCGACCGGTTCGTCTTTCAGTCCGAGGTCTTCTTCGACAGTGGTCGCTCCGACTTGAAACCGGAAGGCCGCGTCGAGCTCGACAAGCTCGCTGCCGTGCTGCTCGACCTCGAAAAGACCATTCCGGCCGATCTTGGCTGGGTTATGCGTGTTGACGGCCACACCGACATCCGGCCGGTCACCGGCCTTTTCAAATCGAATTGGGATCTCTCGGCGGCGCGCGCGATCGCGGTCGTGCAATATCTCGTCAGCAAAGGCGTGCCGCCGCAGCGGCTGGTTGCCGCCGGATTCGGCGAGTTCCAGCCGATCGATCCGGGAAATACCGAGGACGCTTATCGCCGCAATCGGCGTATCGAATTCAAGCTGACCGAGCGTTGAGCGGCAATAGGCTCCGAAGGGAGCGCTACAACCCCGCCAGATATTTCGCGATTGCCTCGCGCTCGCCTTGCGACAGCGCCTTCATGAATCCCGGCATATCGAGATTGTTGGTGCGCTGACCGTTGGCGAATGCGTTCATGGCGCTCGTCAGATATTCGGCGCTCAACCCCGCAAGTCGCGGCGCCGGCGCGCCGCCTTCGAAATTGGCCTGATGGCAGGCTTTGCACGTCTGGATTTTCGCGGCGATGGCGTCGGACGGCGGAGCAGGCGAAGGGGCGGCGGTGCTTGCCGTCTGCTTGCCCGGCCAGGGCTTCGCCGCGAAATAATTGGCGAGCGCGCGCAACTCGTCGAGCGAAGTGCCTTGAACGAGGGGCGCCATAATCGGGTTCTTACGGTCGCCGCTGTGGAAGTCGTGCAGCTCCTTGTAGAGATAATTTCCCTGCTGGCCCGAGATGATCGGAAAATTCGCGGAAATCGGCGTGCCGTTCTGGCCGTGGCAGGTCGCGCAGGCTTGCGCCTTCGCTGCAACAGCGTCGTCATCGGCGCGCGCCGGGACGGCAATGGCGGCGAGAGCCCCAACGGTAGACGCAACAACGCAAGCGATCGCAAATCGGCGATTGAACATCATCCCAGCTCCCTATGCATGTTCGCAGTCCCGCGCGAGACTGCGGCGGCGCGTTTGGCACGCTCTTTAAACCCGCTCTTGCAACCGCAAAGCTGCCAAGGCCGGAGAGTTTGCGCAAGGCCAAAGGTGGGCAAAGGCAGCCAAAGCTGGCAATGCCTGCGCTGATGCATAGATAATTCGTTCGAGCCAACCGGAATTGGGGGGACAGCGCATGAAATTCGGCATCGGCCAGCCCGTGCGGCGCACTGAGGACCTTCGGCTGATCACCGGCCGGGGGCTCTATACCGACGACATCGTGCTGCCGCAGACGGCGCAGGCCTTTGTGCTGCGGTCGCCGGTGGCCCATGCCAATATCAAGCGCATCGATACCGCGGCGGCGCGCGGCACGCCCGGCGTGTTCCTGGTCGCGACCGGCGAGGATTTGGCCGAGCTCGGCGATCTGCCGTGCATGGTGCCGCTGAAAAATCGTGACGGCACATCGCGGCACGACACGCCGCGGCCGGTGCTGGCGCGCGGCAAGGTGCGCCATGTCGGCCAGCCCGTGGCGCTGGTGGTGGCCGAGACGCTGGCGGCGGCGCGCGATGCCGCTGAAGCGATCGTCGTCGATTACGAGCAATTGCCGGCGGTCACCGATGCCAAGGACGCGATTGCGCCCGGTGCGGCAAAGCTGTTCGACCACATTCCAAGCAATGTTGTCTTCGACTGGGACAACGATATGGGCGACGCGGCCGCGACCGACGCCGCCTTCGCCAAAGCCGTGCGCACCGTCACGCTCGACCTCGTCAATAACCGCGTCGTCGCCAATTCCATGGAGCCGCGCAATGCGCTGGCCGAATATGACGCGGCAAGCGGCCGCTCCACGCTCTATACCGGGACACAGGGCCCGCATTTCGTGCGCGATCCGCTGGCCGACATGGTGCTCAAGATCGGCAAGGACAAGCTGCGCCTGATCACGCGCAATGTCGGCGGCGGCTTCGGCATGAAGGCCTTCGTTTATCCCGAACATGCGCTGGTGGTCTGGGCGAGCCGCAAGCTCGAACGCCCGGTGAAGTGGCAGGAAGATCGCTCCGAAGGATTCGTCTCCGACAATCAGGGCCGCGATCATCACACGCGTGCCGAGCTTGCGCTCGACGCCAGGGGCCGCTTCCTCGGCTTGCGCGTATCGGTCCTCGCCAATATCGGCGCCTACCTTTCGCCGTTCGGCAGTTTCGTGCCGACGCGTTCGACCGACCTCGTCTCCGGCCTCTATGTGTTCGGCGCCATCCACGTCAATGTGAAAGGCGTCGCCACCAATACCGTGCCGGTTTGCGCCTATCGCGGTGCCGGCCGTCCGGAAGCCGCCTATCTGATCGAACGGCTGGTCGATGCCGCGGCGCGCGACACCGGCATGAGCCCTGACAAGATCCGCCGCGTCAATTTCGTGCCGCCGTCGGCCATGCCCTACACGTCGGCGACCAAGCTCGTGCTCGATTCCGGCGAATTCGAAGAGGTGATGGACCGCTGCATGGCAACCGCGGAATGGGCGTCGTTCAAGACGCGGCGGCGCGACAGCGAGCGCAACGGCCGGCTGCGCGGCATCGGCATGGCGACCTATACCGAACGCTGCGGCGGCGGATTTCCGGAAACCGC
>Ga0210395_10000178_pt1 | contig 50274 bp, 70 predicted proteins | sample IncBWH4OmetaG_FD_150861 | JGI IMG/M metagenome (GOLD analysis project Ga0210395, IMG submission 150861) | Forest soil microbial communities from Barre Woods Harvard Forest LTER site, Petersham, Massachusetts, United States - Inc-BW-H-4-O ...
GCTCCGAGGGAGCCAGAAACCCAGGAGTTAAAGGTGTTGCTCGACGTGCCACCAGTCGTCGAAAGCGTGATCGGCTGGCTCACGGCATACGGCCCGAACGCGAGCGAGATGTTGACCGAACCATTCGCAACCCAGGTGACGTAGCCTTGAACGTTGACTGTCGCCTTGGTCACGTCACTGGACGACCACGCTTGGCCGGCGACAGTGAGCGGCAGAGAGAGTCCGCATTGCCAGTCTGATACCTGTGTCGAAGTCGTCGAGTGGTTCAGCACGGCGTCATTCACAGTAATCTGCGTCGTGCCGCCTGAACTGGTCTGCCTAAGATATTCCGTAGGCGAATTTATCGTGTAGGGAACCCACGGCGGGTAAACGGTGAATACCGATCCTCCAGATTGTAGCATTACGCCTTGAGCGCACGCAGTCAGCGGAAGGAGGAGTAAGGCGATGAATTTCATCAATTGGATGAGCCCTTGATAACCGTGAAGTGGAAGACGGGGGTATCGGAGGAGACGCCGCCGGTGGTCTCAAAGGTTATATTGAATGTGCCTGCGGTAACGTTGGTGGCTGGAAAAACTTCATAGACGTTGGTCGCGCCAGTGACGGAAAAAATTATGGTATCACCGACGGCGACAAGGCTATCCGTTACCGTGAATGTCGTGGCCGTGACGGAACCCGTCGCCGTGAACAGGGTGATCGCGCCGCTGGCCTTATTGAGGGTGACGCCGGTAGTTCGGCTCGTGCCCTGCGTGATCGTCCCGCCCGATCCGGTCGCATAGCCGATACCGGCTGAGCTAATCGTTGTGCCAGTGACCGACAGGGACGAGAAGAACCCTTGCGACCAGCGGTCGCCTGGAGTCCCAAAAGACCCACCGCTGCCTCCATCCAATACATCGCCGCCAGATAAATTCAAATTACCGGTGGCGGAAATAGTCATGTTTCCGACCCCGTCGTCGAACGTGATGGAATTTCCGCTCGTGTTGGAAGTTATACCGGGGGCGTTCCCATTTAGAACAACGACGTTCGCCCCGGTGCCGGAAAGGGTGATAGACCCGCTGTTAACCCCGGCCCACGTCGGGCTCGCCGTAGTACGGATGTCTTGGATTGCATCAAGCGTGCCGGGGGTACCGACCGTGTACGAGAGCGACGGGCCGATGAGTGATGCGGCGGATGCGACAGAAAGTGGTGTTGAGAAAACGGTATTCGACGTGCCTGCTATCTGCTGCGCTTGAGTCGCCGGCCCGGTCACCACGTTGCCGTTGATCTTTGCCACGGTCTGGCTGGTGGACGTGCCGGTCAGGTCGCCGCCAGCCGTGAATCCACCGCCCGATCCGGTGCTGCCGATCGTCGCTCCACCGAACAGAAGTGAAGGCGTGAGTGCGAGAAAGATGATGAAGCGTTTCATGTCAGTTGGTGGTCAGAGTGACTGGGACAGAGCTGCTGGGCGCGGTGCTGCCCGTCGGGGTTGTCGTGACAGCGATGACTATCCCGTTCTGGAACGCCACTGGGGGAGTGTAAGGGCCATCTGTCACCCCGTTGCCTGAAGGCACCGCTATCCAGAACTTCGGAGCTGTGACCCCAAGTGTGATGCCCACGGTGGTCGCAGCATCAAAAAACTGGACATAAATTGTCCCAGTGTTCGTGTTCGACACGTTGTAATTGCAGAGGGCGACAGGTGAGGCTGACGCCACCACGAGGGTTGCAGTGAGCGAGGCGTTAGAATAGGTAGAGGCTCCTTGAACGCTGGCGAAGGTCGTTAGCGGTAGAAGCAACAGGAGGAGGGAGAGCAGGTATTTCATGGTGAGATTAGTTGGCTGCGGTGATCTGCCAGTTTGATCCGTCCCCGACAAGGCGGCACCACTTGCCCGCGGTGGCTGCGAGGATGGCGGTGCCGGCCGCGCCCCCGGCGAGGGGGATCACGTTCGCGGTTGCCGAGACCACCGCATCGGCTTGGATCGTGCGCAGCCACAACTCTCGGCCATTGGTGGGAGTCCCGAGGGTCAGTGTAGCCGTACCGGCGAAGTTGAGAAGGAGATCGCGGTCAGTCGCGAGGACTGAATAGCTGCCGGCGGTGACCACCACCATGCCGGAGGAGGGGTAGGACGTGGCCAGAACTCCGTTCGGCTGCTGGGTCACGATCTGGCCGGAGAGGTTGACGCCGACGTTGATGTAGCCGGCTGCCGGTGGCGTCCAGGTGGTCGGGTCGCCTTGAAGTGGGATGAGGGTTGGGTAGGCCATGTTGGTTTACGCGTGCGCGAGGACACCACCATCCACGAAGATCGTCCCCTCGACCCGGATGGGTAGAGTGAAGGGGATTTGCACGTTGGGCGCAATGTAGAAAGTCGTGCCAGCGGGGACATCGAGCGGCGCCGGGAGCGGCGGCAAATAGATGCCTTGCGACCCGCTCTCGAACACGGTCACCACACCAGAGCCGTAGATGATGCGGTTGCCGGAGGCAGTGATGCCCTGCACCACCAACATGAACGGGAGCGAATCCTGCCCTTGGAGATTAAGCGACTGCGAGGCAGTCCAAGGCAGCACGAGGGATGCGTTCTGTGCCGCGCCATCGAGCCAGTCCGCGCGCGAGATGACCGGGGTAATCGAGCCGGCCGGGACGGTGACGGAGAGAAGCGGGGCCGGGGGCGTCGAAGGGAACGGGAGGTTCGAGAAGGGTGAGTAACTCTGGTCGGTGTTGACCCACTCCGGGGGTGTCGGGATTGGGTAGATCGCGAGTTCTAGATACGCGAGATTCGACAGATCGACCGATACCCCGTTGGGGTCGAAGATGCCGATTGCGAACGATACCTCCGATCCTCGCCAGAACTTCGGAGTACCGCCTGTCAGTATGTCCGTCGGAGGAACTGGAGGGATAGACCTGGTGGTCAACTCCAGCTGCACCTCTATACTTTCGAGAGAGCCACTCATGTCCCGAAAGCTTGGAAGCTGTTATATCCGAAATTGGCTCGAACAAAGCTCCCACTAGCCACTTGTCCGGTGATAACTTCGCAGGTGTTCTGATTCAAGGTTCCCCCTATAGACGCCTGCCCTTGGCACGTTACCGAGACGGAAGGTACCAACGAGAAAGGGGTGTTGAAATTGATGCTGTAATCGCCAGTCCCATTGACCACTAGGGAGCAACCGTAACTGGAGTAGATGAACCCATTGGAGTTCCATGTCATCCAAGCTTTCGCGAGCTGGGGTTGTAGCGCCACTACTGCGGCATTGACCGCGGAGGTGGCGAACGCCTGCGCGGCCGCTTGAGCAGCCGCCGCCGCACCCAAGGGGTCGAACACATTGCTGAAAGCCACCCGCCAATAACTCGAATCGGGAGGCGCGTTCCCCGTATTGTTGTCTTGAATACTCTGGTAAAGCACTCCAGCGCGAGTGCAAAAGCTGATGAGGTTGTAGTACGTCGTGCTCGGATCGTACTCGGGGATGCCCGCTTGAAAGAGATAGGCGAGTTGAGAGGTGACGACGTACCCAAGGGCATTGAAGTCCTCCAAGGCCGGGGACTCGGTGCCGACGACCGCGCCAGCCCAGCCGCCCATCCACGCCGGCAGACTCGTGATGGTCGGTATGTCGTCAGCCCACGCGATTGCCGAGGCTGCGAGGCTCCCGAATACTGGGAGGCTCCCGGTCGGGGCCGACGAGTAGTTACCGGCGAAAATTTTCTGATATGCTCTGGGTATTGCGGGCATGGTATTAAGAAGTGATGATGACGCGGGTGGACCCGTCCGCAGTGACCCGAGTATGCCCATCTTCCGTGATACGGGTGCCGAAACTCAGGATGTTGACAGTGATGCTGACCCCCATTGGTTTTGGCAGGAAGTTAGCCAGTATGCCGGCGCTGATCGGGACTGTGGAAGCCACGTTGTAGGTCAACGTCATGTTTTGATTGTCTATCAACTGCACCTGACCGGGCAAGAACATATTGAGGAACGTCATAATGTTCGAGAGCGTCCCGTCCGAGTGATTGAGGATGATCTTCAGCTTGAGAAGGAACTGGTAAGCGGCGTCAGTGAGTGCGGTGTTCGGGACTCCAAAATTCTGATAGCGATAGAACACTCCGCTCAGATTGACTCCCGCGTAATAGTCGGTGAAACCGTTCGGATTGCCGCCGCCCGCGTAGAGTTTGAACCCGAAGTATGGGATGTCGAGGATGTCTTGCTGATACCTGCTGACTCCAATATATTCCCCGAGGATGTCGAGCTGCGGCCCGACCGCGAGATCGAGGTCGAAAGCCGACTCGAACTGGCCGAACAGCATGTCAGCGGTGGCCTGCTTAGTCAGAAGCCCGATGGTCGCCGATGCCTTGGGCAGCCCTCGGTACTGGAGGATGAGCAGCGTCTCATAGTAATCGGTCGCTGTCTCGATCTGCTGAAGCTGCGTCATCATGTCAGGATGATGTTCGACCCACTGGGAAAATAGAACTGGTAGTTCGCCCCGGTCGACGCGACTGTGGGCGTATAACCGCTGCTCGTAAGGGACACACCCTCGCCACTGACGGAGGCGTTCGGGGCGATGGATTTGATGAACGCGACGATGGCTGTGGCATCGGCAGTCTGCCCAATCAGATAGGTGGTACCGAACTGCGCGAGTATCTGCGCTTGGATATAAGTGAGATCGACCGTGCCGGTGATCGCGGTGATCGCTGCGGTAAAGAAGAGCGGGAGCGCGACCGGCGTGTCATAGAGCACGTCGAAAATCGAGCCGTCCACCTGCGTTACCGGCACCACTTGAGTTTGGCCGACCAGGGCGACTACGGGAGCAGTATAACCAGAGCCGCCGGCTCCTAGAGTGATGCTAGTGACGACGCCAGAGGTGAGAACCGCTGTGCCCGATGCCCCTGTGCCGTGGGGATCAGTGATGACCACCTGGGGGGGCAAGACGTAGCCTGCACCGCCAAGCCCCACAGTGAACCCGGTGATCGCTCCACCCGAGATCGCGGCCGTCGCTGTTGCCCCGTAGCCAGTGCTGGTCTGACCGCAGCCGGCATTACGTTTGACGTATATCGCGTTCCCGATGGCGGCCGGAGCGCCCGAGCCCGCCACGATGCACCAGATCGAGTGTGCGGGGATACCCCGTCCATCCGTGGTGTTGGTGACGTTCTCATACACCTCTGCCTGGGTAACTCCAGGCACGTCTTGCAAAGCTCCGATGAGACCTTGGAGATACCCGAGACTGGGCAACTCGACGGAGTTGGCACGCCTTATGCGCAACGCCGCGTCCGTCTCCTGATTCGTGCCGACCACTACCGCCGCAGTGGGGTTGTTGACTGACACCACCCCAAGCTGGGGTGTCGAGATGACAGTGATCCCATTCACCGGGGAAGTGATGGCCCCGATCAGGATGGCCTGGAACGTGAGGGACACTGTACCTGCGCCAGTGAACGCGTAGGTCGTGAGAAGCTGATACTGCGTGCCGGTGGAGTCCTGCACCACGAAAGCGCCCCCGCTTGGATTCAGATCGAGGCCTGGTAGAGTGAGAGCCTGGCTGACCGTGACCGCGATCACCTGCTGCGTATAGGTACCCCCATTGCGAATCACACCATTGATGGCGCAGACGCGGTCAAGGGCCACCCCGAACGCCTGCTGAGGGTCAAAACTAGTGTACACCAGCCGGCCGAACCCGAGGGTGTCCACTTTCGCCTGTGCGAAGATGTTGAGCGCCTGCCCGTCTGGTGAGTTGGGCTGGAGGTTCACGTCGGCGCCATAAATCTGGTACCAACCGAGATAGCCGTCCGCGCCATTCTCCAGCTCGTTGAGCACGTCGGTGATTGTCTGGATCGTCAGACCGTTTACGTCGATGGTGTTCGAGGGCATGTTAGGAAGGGATGGACACCGAGCCGGTGAGGGTCGTGGAGAAGATGTCGTTCAAATTATAGTTGATCGTAAGAGCACGAGTGAGGCTGACGAAAACAGCTCCGACGGAGTTTATCTTCGTTACTCCGTAGCTGTTGCTTATGACTTGCCGGGTCTGCAACAGGATGTTCGCCTGCGCGGCGGGGTTCTTAGCGCCGAGGAGATTCCACCAGTCCACGCCGAAACTGAGGTTCCAAAAACAGTCATTGAGGAAGCAGTACAGGCTAGTCTGAAGATTCTCCTCGATCGCCGCGCTGCCGTAGTTGTACGATTGGAGCCCTTGTCCCCATAGCCAATCCCCGGAGTCATCGAGCGCGCGGATTTTCATGTCTCGAATAGGTCGGTCACTTGGGTTTGAGCGGCGCTGATCGCGCCAGATGCGTCACCACCGCTCTTGACTGCGTTGAGGGCATTGAGGGCGCTGATGATCGCATTCTGAACTGTGAGCATGCTGGTGACGGCGTTGCTGATCCGTACTAGCGTACCAACCGAGATTTGGCTAGCTCCATTTACCAGCCGGGCGCGCGAAGAGTCGTACCCGGTGAGCGCTTGTGGAGCGGAGCGCAGACCCACCAGCGCGATACCGTCGGCGATCGAGTGCATCCGATAACTGTTCGGCAAGGCTCCCGTCGTCCCGTTGGTGAACCATGGGTCGAGATCGCGATCAGCAAAGAGCACGAGGCAACCATCGCCGACCGCAATGGGGAACTGAAGAGAAGCAGAACCACCCCCGAGCACGAGCACTGGCACGTCGAAGAGCAATGGATATGGCAGCACTGTAGGCTCCGTCTGGACAGTATTACCCGATGGCGGGTTGTTGAACACCGCACGCTGGTACACCGCAGACACCTGCACCGTCTGCTTGGAATCATTGAAACTCTGCACCGTGCCGACGACGTGGCAATTGAATTTGGCGAACATCTCGTCAATGAGGCCGTCGAAGAGTGCCCGGATGTCGGGCGGGACGATGTATGGGCTGAGGTTGGGTGCGCTCATGGGGAGACGAGTGAGAGCCCTTGCGTGCCGAAGAGGACGCTGAAAGTGGTGCGGTTATCCCCGGCAACGGCGGGGGAGATCGTCCCGCGATGGGTGAACCCCATCACCTTGAACGTGCCGTTGAACTTCGGATTCACCAAACTCTGAATCTCAACGAGCTGAAACAGTGTAAGTCTCGGCTCAAAGAGGGTATCCCACTCCACGAGGTATCCGCTTCGACGAGGACTACCTAGGAGCCCCGTATCCGAGTTGATGAGTGGGATCGCCATGTCGATCGCCTCGTTCAGATTGAGCGCCTTGACCGTCGCATTGTCTATCACCGCTACTCCTCCGCACTTGGCTTGAATCAGCGACCAAGTATTCCCGAAAAGGACTTCGTGCCGCAAGTTCTCTTGCGGGAACGACCCCACGATAGGTGGCCCAGAGATGTAAGGCAGCGAAGCCCCAAGCTGGTTGATTACGTCGGCCGCCGACGTGCCCGGCGGGATCGCTTGATTAGGAACACCCCACCCGCTCGTGAACCCGTTGGTCTGCTGGAAGCCCCCATCAAACGCGTCGATCGAAGTCGTCACCTCTGGCGCACCTTCAGGTTTCTCCGAGTACGCCTGGAAGACCTGACCGTTGAAGATCAAGGGCGCGAACGTGCCGTAGCCAGCATAGAACTGGATCGCGCGCACGTCCGCAGTGTTGAACCGATCTTTGAAGATCGCATCCCGCTCCTCGGGGGCGAGTCCTTTGATGTTGAACGTGCCCCGCTGCGAACTGGACAACGACTGACGGGAGATCGCAAACTCGATTGTGCAGTGATCGGGTATTGTGATGTTCGTGGACTCCCCCCTCGCATCTGGGGCGGTCTCGACCTTGAGGATCGCAGTAGGGTTAAATTTACCGGAGCCGAACATATCAGTCGCGAGAGAAGTAGGCGTTTTCGATGTTGATTACGTCGGTAGCGTCGAGAAGCAAAACCGTCGTTGTCCCATCTACGAAAGTTTCCTGTCCGATGGGCTCGCTCGAATCGACTGTCGTCACTGTGAGACCGAAGGGGATAAGGTTGCGATACTGCCGCAGGATGTTCGGATATGCCACGAGTCGGTTGCCATTCACGGTGAACGGCGGGTTCACCCCGTCCCACGAGATGTCATAGAACCACCCAAGCTGCTGTGGATCGAAGTAGAGCGTCCATGTCACGGTAGTCCCATCAAGCAACTGAATCGCGAGTTGCTGTGGGCTGCCGTCGGTCAGTCCTCCGATAATTGTCATGGGTTGAAAGGTTGGAAAAGTGTCGACTGCTGATCGGGGGTAGGAGTGGCTTGACTGGCGATGCCGTTCGGGGTGATCGAGTTCGCTTGAAACACCGCCCGGCCAGCGAGCTGGCCCAACTGCACTGACGCGTCCCCAGTGATACGCACCTTCTGGAACACCAGAGTGAACTGGCTGCGCTCGCGCGTCTCCGCCTCCTGCAAGCAACGCCCGTCAAGAATGGCCACGTTGTTCAAAATTCCGAAGGCTGTCTCAACCGAGAACAACGCCCGCCCAAGCCAAAGCTGGTAGAAGAACGCCGCCGCATCCGCCTGCTTCGTCGAATTGCCGAGACCTTCGGAGTCAAACTCCGATCGGTAGTACTGATACAGGCTTGGGGTATCGTCCGTGTTTGTAGTGAACGATGCCACGGCATCGACGGTTGAAGCCAGAGAGGGCGACGGTGTGCCGTTCACAGTACTGATCGGGAGAAGCGCCTGCTTGATCGAAGTCACTCCTGGTAGAGGGATACCGATGCTGCCCAGGGTGCCCAAGATCGAATTACCTGTGATCGGCGCGATACCGTCGTGGAGAACACTGGCGGTCGCGCATGACAGTGCTCCCTGAAGCGGAGGCGCGGCACCAGAGAATGCTTTGTTCGTGGCCTTCGTAACCGAGGTAGTTATCGCCCCCGTCACCTTGTTAGCCGCGCCAGTGATCGTGTTCTGAACCAGCTGAGTCCCGATGGCCTTGAGAGGTTGGAGAGCGCGTTGGAGAAGGCTCTGCGCCGGCCCTGGGGCTAACCTCGGGGACATCACTGGGTTGAGTGGGAGCCTGTTTGGCGGAGGCGTAGGAGCAGGGATGACCGGCAACCCAGTGGACAGCTCCGCGACTATGCCTTTGAGCGTGACCTCTTCCGGCTCCAGGGCGATCTGATCGGAAACCGGCGTCCCCGCCTCCGTATAGTGCTTCGTGATGATCGAGCGAAACCTGAACTCTTCGTCCCCGTTGAAGTCGAACAGGTACCCCGCCACCCCAGGAGGCGGATTGTTCGGACGCACGATGGCCACGCCCTGTGCAGTGGTGAGCAGGTCGTAAATCGACGGGGAATCGGAAGGGATAATCATCAGTATGATTTAGCCGGGGCGTTTGCGCCGGCAGCGTTGAGAGCGCTGGACAAATTGGCGCCAATGGCCTTGACCACTGCTTGCGGATCGCGGGCGCCATCCACTTGGATTTTGTCGATGCGGATATTCGAGGTCCGATTGTGAGTTGTCGTGCTCGGAGTCTCGTGGCCGACGATCTCAGCTGGCGAACGAGCGAAGTAGGTATCCGTTACGCCGCGACCTATGGGTGATACCGCGGGAGATTGAAACGCCCCCAGCAGGTCGCCCGAGGCCAAACTCTTCACCCAGCCCGGAGCGTTCTGGAGTATCCCGGTACCCTTCTGCGGGCGAGGATCAAAAAGCGCCCGGACCAAGCTGGTGCCCTTCCTCTCCTCGACTTGCTCCTCGTCATAGTCCTTTGCGATCCTTTTATCGCGCTCCGTCACAGGTTTCACCCCGGCTTTCTTCCGCGCCGCCGCCAACCGCCGCTCCGCTGCGTCCGCGGCCTTACCGGTCTCATACTGCTTCATCAGTGCGCCGAGGGCTTGAACGCCGACGTACATTGCATAAACCTGCGCCACTGCGGCGACCATCGCGGCGGTAAAGACCCCCACTTCGAGGATCAGAGGACTGAACGCCAGTTGCAGCCCTCCGAGGGCGAGAGATGTCGTCTTCGCTACAACTGCAAAGATAGTGAGCGCCCCGCCCAGAACACCTATGCCGAGACCGAGAATCATCAACGCATGGCGCATCAAGTCCGCAGCCGGAGACCCCCCATTGAGCCAGTGGACGAACTGCGCGAGCTTGTCCACCCCTCGCAGCAGAAGATCGACCAGCTTCGTCAGAGCAGGCGCCATCTCGGAACTGAAGACGTTCTTCACCCGAGTCGCGTTGTCCTTGAGGGTGTTCCAGTCCCGGTTGAGCCGCATCAGCTTCTCCTGGTTCTGCCCGAGGAGAAGGTACTGCTGCTTCAGTGCATCAATCGGCAGGTTCCTCTGCCGGAGCATCTGGAACATATCATTGCTGATGCCGGCCTGCTCCGCGATAACGCGGGCGGCCGCAAGACGCTCGGGGGTGATGTTCTGAAGCGCGGCGTGGAGCTGCTTCAACATCTCGAACGGGTCCATGTTCGGGTTGAGCCCGAGAAGAAGCCACGGCTGCGCCGCAGCACCGCCGCCCAACATGATCCGACTGCCCACCTCCTGTAACCCCATCACGGTCTTCTGTAGGTCTGCGGCAGATACGTTGGCGACAGCGGCGGTGTGTTGCCACTGTTGTAGCTCCGTGGTCGAGAGCCCCGTCGAAAGAGAGAATTTGGACAACCCGACAGCCGCATTGAGAGCGGTATCCACCATGTAGAGCAACCCGGCTGTGACCACGTCGATGCCTGCGGCCAGCTTACCGGCCGTCGCCGCTGCCTGGCCCATCTGCTTCTCGATCGCCGGGATCGCATCCGCGCCCTCGACCTTGAAACCCAAGAGGACGAATAGTTCACTTATGCGCATGGCCACAACCCCGCTTTCTTCAATGCCCAGTAGCGTTTTCGCCCCGCACTGATCTTCATGCGGGTCTCAGGAGAATAGTAAGTTCTGAATCCAGATGCGAAGAGTTTCTGCCCAACATATACTTTACCGTTCGCTCGACAGTTGGTTCTATAGATGTATCCGTAGCTCATGTTGTCTCCTTCTTATTGAGCACAGAGTAGGTTTCGTCAAACTCGCTCCGATACCGGACGAAGTGCAGCAGCTCGATCACCTTGTCCGCCCCCATGTCGAGAATGTCCTCGACCGTCCCAAAGCCCTCCTTGGAGAGCCGGGCTGCTTCAAAGAGGCCCGCGCTCATGTTGTTGACTATCTTTGGCCAGCGGGGGTCGCCGTCGCGCCGGGGCTTCTCAACGTAGATAGAAGCCTGCCGAAAAAAGGGGTGATGTTGGTCTTCAGCACCTCCAGCGCAGCCTCGTAGAAGTCGGCTCGCGCACCTTCGCTCTCGAAGGTTTCCATCGTGATCTTGACGTTGTTCAGCGTGCATCGGGAAAGACACTCGAAGATGATCCCCTCCAGATCGGGAGAGCCGACGAGTTGCAGCATGAGATTTTTGACTGTGTTCAAGTCCTCCCCACCAATGGCGGCAAGAACCTGCGACTTGGCTTTAGACTTGTCGGGCTCGGCGGCCGCAATCAGCAGCGCTTGTACGATGCCGGCGGTGAAGTCCAAGTTGACCTTCTTCAGCTCGGCAGCCAGTTGCCAGCGCAACCGGGCAGCCACCTGCCACGGTGCTATATCACAGGCCAGCGATGATCCGCTGGCAAGAGTACTCACGGTCTTGAGGCTCATTGCTGGCTACGCGGGGAGGAAGCGGCTTTGAGAATGAAAGTGACCTGGGCTTGATCGGGCTCGCCGTCGGTGTTCTCCATCGCGTCCTGGAGACGGACGGGGGAGATGCCGCCGAGAGTGTAGGTGTCGAAAACCACCGAGCCGTCCCCCTGACCAATACGCTTGACGAACGTGCCATCGCCGAGGACGAACGTCGGCAGATCGGCGAGGGCCAGCGACAGCATGTAAGACATGAACTGGTCGTCCGGCGACCCGCGGATCAACTTCATCGTGATCTTGACAACCTTACCGCTGTTGTCGGTGGTGTAAACGGTGTTGCCGTTCTTGCCCTGCTCGACTTTGACGAAATCGTTTTCGTAGTCGATTTTGACCACGTCGCCTTTGCCGAAGTCGGTGAAGCTTCGGGCGAACATGATGCACGTATCGGCACCTGTGAGAGCAACTGCGGACATAGTTTTTAGAGGTTAGGGATTGATGTAAAGCACTGCGGAAGTGGAGTGGACTGCGCCGGCCGACTTGACCGCGATCTGCATCAGCGGCGCTTGCCGGGCGAGACGGGCGGGCGCGCTCTGTTGGGAGAGCGGCGCGGTATAGACATAGTAGCCGTTCTGGAGGATATTGTTCTCAAAGGTGACTGGGTCTCCGAACGTGTCCGTCGCCGTCCAAGTGCCGGGAGCGAGGTAGCCGTTGATGACCCCCTGCTTCAACACCCCGATGGCGGCATTGCGCAACATCGCAATACCGCGCTCGGTCTGCGGAATTTTTGTCGAGGTCTCAGCGATGACATTGAAGAGCGCAACTTGGAGGGCGAAAACCAGCCACTCCAGATTATATACGGCGTCGAAGAAGTAACCATTCGGGCCGCCATTCGACCAATATTTCGAGAGCCCTTGAACGGAAGTGAACACGTCCACACCGAGAGTTTGGCAAGTGTTGTAGATGGTTTCCGTGATGTTCGGGTCTGGCAGCACACCCGCGAGGTCTTTCATCTGCATCGAGATCGTGGTGTTCGACCCAGTAAAATCCGTGGACATGCCTCGACCGATGGCAGCCGCCATCGCGGCGCGGGCGGCGGCATAGGTGCTTCCGAGGGTGTAAAGGAACATGCGGGCCGAAGACTGGTTCGACGCTGACAGCGTGTAGAACAGTCCGGGACTCGTCAGGTCTGTGGTCTGATAGCTGGCGCAGAAGCAGAGGATGTTGAGCGCCTGGCAAGTCGCGACGGCAGCCTCGATCTCCGAGTTAGTTGGGCTGTAACCCGCCCAATGCACGCCGCCGAAGAAGATGAGGGGTTGAAGCGCCTGGATGCCCTGGGTGAGCGTCTGCCCACTGCCAAGCGCGTAGATAATGAGCGCACCCCCACCGGAAAGGATATTGGGGCGCTGCTCGAAGATCGCGACCGCTTGCGCATACGCCTCGGAGCCGGAGCCCCAGTCTGTCAGTACCTCGCCAGTGTTGGCATAAACACCGTAGCCCGTTGTAGTGCCACTCCAGCCACTAAGCGGAGTCTCCCGGTCGAGAATCGCGACATTGTTGATGTTGTAAGCACCAAGCCCCGACTGCGGGCTGGAGATGCTGATATCGACGACATTGGTGATCGGAAGCGACATGGCGGATTATGGGTTGACCAAAAGTGTTTTGGGTGGATTTTGGAATTGATCGAAGTATTCGGTCGCGCGCTGCCGCGAGTAAGCCACGAGAAGGTTGAAGTCGAGATCGTAGCGGTTGAGTCGCGCCGTCGCTTCAACCGCCGAGACATCGTGGAAACTTGCCGGCAGGTTTGCAATCTTGAAATTGTAGAGGGCCTGAAGACGCTCAGCCCGGTCGCTATTGAACGCGAAAAGCACCTCCTGCTTCAGTAGCCGGGCGAGCCGGCTCGAACTGAACAGCATCAGGGAGTAGGTCTCCTTGACGTTCTGCCCCTGCGACTCTGTCAGACCCGCCGATGTCGGGATGTAACTCTTCGACTGGCCGTACACCTCGCCACTGAGGAATGCGACCATCAGATACCAGTCTGAATCCGTGGGCAACGGCTGGTCTTCGTTGTACACGACCACTTGATCTTGCCGCCCGTTCATCTCCTCGCGCAACAGGTTGGCGAGGATCACCGCGTATTCAGGATCCGGATTCTCCTGTTGGGCAAGCAGCTCAGACGTTTCCACGGAAGCCCTCCACCAGTTGATACCGCCAGTAGCCATAGTCCGACCAGTCCTTCTCACCCATGACGCGGTAAAGGGTGCCGGCGACCTCGACGTTGTCGCCATTCTTCAGTCCGAGATTGTCCGTGCAATGCAGCTGTGACCATTTCCAGCTGCGCTGACCCTCGGGCAACAGTCGCAGCTCGCGGTCCTGCATCGGCTGCACGATGCCCGCGGTCTTCTGTTCGCGCCGCACCTTGTTCGACAACCCACCAACGATAGTAGTCGTGATGATGCCCACTATTAGCGGTTGGAACCATCCCGAGATCGTACCCCTCATGCTGGGGGTTGTGGAGACCGACTGCTGCACGCTGCGCACGCCCGCGCGCACAATGGGGCCTGGATTGGCTGGAGTTGGGGGTGAGGTAATCATGTCGCACGCCCCTTCACCAGCGCAGAGCTGACCGCCTTGCGCATCTGGGAGGTCTCGATCAGAATTGCGTCGGAGCCTTTGAGCGCGACCGTAACCGGACTCAGCTCCTTCCACTTGCCGTATCCGCCAGTGGCGAATCCTCCGTCGATGACGTTCACCGCTTCGACCCCGAGGAACTTGAGCGCCTCGATCAGCCCGCGCTCCAAGATGAGCTTACGCCACGCTTCGACGCCGATCTCGCGGATGCGCTTGGGCAGCTCGGACTCCAACGGCTCCTTCAGCCATGACCGCCGGGGCACTGGAGGCTTGGCCGAGACTGACCCTTTCTCGTGTATCAGCCCCAGAGTGGGGTTGTTCAGTTTGTCCGGCTTCAGCGGCCCCATCTGAGTGTCGCTGAGCGGCACCACCCCGCGCTCAGCATGATCCCCAAGCAGACCCACTTTCATCGCGGAGCCCTTCGCAGCCGCCAGCTGCTTGCGCAGCAGATCGAGACCGTCGGTGTTCAGCCGGATAGTGGAGCGAGAGATCATGGGAGGGTGTTGCGGTGGAACGGCACCATGTTGCCGATGAGGGATGGGAGCACAAGCTCGGCGAAGTTAATGCCGTAGGTCGTGGACGCGAGACGCGAGAGGTACGGACTACGCATGATCCGGTCAGGGATGCTGAATGACTCGCTCACGTCGCCCACCGACTTCGAGTTGGTGATCCACTCGCCTTTGCCGGCGAGCCCCGCCCCGGATGCGGCGAGTATCTTGCACAGGTAATGCGCCGTCAGGAGATTGTAGGCATAGGTGAACGCCTGCTGCGATCCGAAGAGCCCTTGGGTGACGTTGAACTGCGTGGCGGCAATCTGGGCGTTGGCGATGTCATAGTCCGACACCTTGGTCGCATCCGTGTTGTCGCCTGCCCCCGAGGAGATGTAAGCAATGATCGAAGCGGGCACCGTGTAGCCATAGCCACCCGACACCAGCGTCAAGCTGGTGATGACCCCTCCAGCCACGTTTGCCTTGATGACCGCCCCAGTGCCGCCACCCCCCTGCACGATGATCGTGGGAGCGTTGACGTAGCCAGTGCCGCCGGCCGCGAGCGTGATGTCCCCGATCAGGAGCGAACTGTTCGCCCCGCTGGCTGAGGCTATGGTGATACTGGCGCCCGAACCCCCCGAAGCGAACGGCGGCACGCCCCAAGGGAAGTCCCCAAGGAACTGCGCCTTGAACTCCGAGATGGAGGGTAGAACGTAAGACACGGCATCAGACTACGTCGAGGACGGAGGTCTTCTTCCCCGGCTTGCCCCCGGCGATCTGCGCCTCCAGTTCAGCGATGCGCGCGTTGGCGGCTTTGAGCTGCGCCTTGACTTCGCCCAGTTCGACCTGGGCTCCGTTCAACTCTTTCTGGGCGACCCCGGCTTCGACGATGTCGTCGGGGTAGCGCTCCATCCAGAGCTTCGCCACGGACGCGGAGACCGTGGCGAAGGCGCGAGGGACTGCGGAGAAAGCGCCGTGCATGAACGTGCGGGCGCTGCGATTGTAAACGCGGACAGTGGTCTCCGCGACAGGTGTTATGACTTCAGCCATGAGGAACGGTGGTTGAGGGTGGATCAGAACTGGAACAGGAGGGTTTCGAGCGGCTTGAAGAACGCAAGCCCTGTCAACTGCGCGTAAGCAACGTCCTCGAACGACCAGTTGTTGTAGGTGTTCGGCTGGGTGACAGTGAAGTCAACCGGGATGTCCATGCGCATACCCTGCGGGTCGTAGCGATACAGCGCGTAGGTATTGAAGTTGAATGCCCGCAGAGTGTTGGCGTTCGTCTTGTCTGCATACGGGTTGCCGAGAATCTTGAAGTTCGGCCCGCAGATCGCCTTGAAGGCATTCTCCAGGTAAACGATCATCGGCACCAGACTGACTGAGCCGGGGACGGGCACTTGCAGCCCGAGGAAGTCCAGCATCGGGATCACGAAGTGGGTCGGCAGCACCGTCGAGTTGGTGTTCGTCCAGTAGGTGCTCATCAGCTGTTGCACGAAGGTCGCAAAGGCCGACGCCGTGCTAAGAGAACTGATGTAAGCTGTGATGAACGAGCTGTTGATGTTCGTGGCGGTGTTGTTGAACAACCCCTGCATCGAGCCTGACTTGGTGCCGAGGAAGGAGAGAATCTGGATGCCCTGCTGCCACATTTTCATGCGGCTCTGGTGCTTCGCGGCGATGATGTCCCAGTTGGACGCCTGCAACGCCTGCTCGATTTCCGCGAGGGTGTACTCGACCGAGGCGTCCCAGATGAACGTGGGCTGGCTGATCGAGTCCATCGAGGCGACGGCGTTCGCCTGGCGCGCGTTGTGCGAGCCCTGGCGGGTGAGGCCGCTCTCGAAGTCCCCGGCGTTGTGATACGTCCGACGGGTCAGGATGTTGCTGGCCCATGCGCCCTCGCCGACGGCGACCGGGATGAAGCTCGACGGTGTCAGACCGAAGGCGCCCAGCTCGTAGTACTGCTGCTTGGACTCCTCCTGCTTGATGTACGTCATCGTGTCGATGAGGATTTGATACCCCGTCGCGTTCTCCGGCCCGGCGGAGGCGGAGTTCTTGCGGAAGTCGATGCCGTTTTCGATGCGGCCGCCGAGATAGAGTGACTTGCCCGCGGTGTGACGGTTGGAGAGGAAGATCGGCTCCTTCTCCTCAACCTCTTCACCGTTGACCGAATTGATGCGACCTGTTGGCCGGTAGAGTACGCTTTTGAGCATTGTAATAGTTGGTTGAGGGTGGATCAGGCGTGAGTGAAAGGAGCGATGCGGATGCGGACGAGGACGCCCGCGCCGGCCGCGGCATCCACCGCATAACCCACGCAGAAGTGGCCGGAGGTCGTGTCGGTGTTGACGAGGGGATCAGCCGAGGAGGTGGCTGCGGTGATGGCGACCGAATCGCCGCGGGCGATCGCGCCGCCTGAGAGCATGTACATATACGAACCGGAGCAGGCGACTTCAGTATAGTCACCAGCCTTGTAGAGGTTCTTGCGCTCGTTGTAAGGTATGACGCCGAAGATTGTCGCGTCCGTGGGGCCGGTCTGACCGTCCACGAGGATCGCGCCGGAGGTGCCGGCGACGAGCTTCACAGGCGAGCCGACCTGGAGGGTCGTGATCGAGCTGGTCGGCAGGATTTGAACGGACACCACGTCGGGCGTCGGGATTTGGTCGAGCGCACCCAGGATTGCGGCCTGAGTGAGCGAGTTCATTGGCTGAGTTGTATAGGCCATGTTGATTGTCTCCTAGTTGGTGGGTGGATCGAAAAGTCAGTACCGTTTCCGGCCGCGTTCGAGCTGCTCGCTGATCGAGCCTGAGTTCTGCTCATACACGACCTTGTTGCCACCATTGATCGGGGCTTGGCGGAGTTCGTTGAAGGCTTTCTTACCCTCGTTCTTCCGCTGCTCCTCAGCAGCTGCGTTTTTGCGCTGCTCTTCGGCAGCGGCTTTCTTCTGCTCATCCATAAGCAGGGCATTCTTCCGCTCCGCCTCTTCCTTCTTTTTCTTCTCCTCCTCGTCGGCGGCGTTCTTGCGAGAATTTTTATAGCAGTTGACCAGCTCGCTGTGCTTGACACGTTGACCGTCGATCTCCCACTCGTCGTCCTGACCAACCTGGGTAGTGGCGATGGCCTTGGCAGAGTCGAGGATCGTCTGGCCAAGTTCGTTCAGGCGAACAGGGTTGCCGTCAATGACCAGTTGGGCATCGACAGCCACGTCAGACTTCTGTTCGGTGACGGTTTCGATTTCCTTGCCGTCCGCACCATTGGTGCGCGTGACAATTTTCTTGATGAGCTTGAATACTTTCATGGTGGGATCGGGATGGGTGAGGGAATTGAGACGGAAAATGGAGTCCCCGTAGCGGGGCTTCGAGACGATGGCGAGGTGGTTGAAGCGGATTTTCTTGATCTCTTTGTTGTATCTGATGTTCTGATACACCCCGCCCGGCCCCCATTCGAGCACCTCGTACCCGATGGACGGCGTAAGCCCGCGGCGGATGCCGCTCTTGGCTTGGTCAGTCTCGACGGTCGTGTCGCACCAGTACCAGCCGTCGTCGGCATTGAAGCGGCCGGCGCCCGCGCGCCCGTTCGCGATGTCAACGGAAACGAGCTGCGACATATCGTCGGGGTGGTCGAGCGTGAGGGGGATGCCCTCGATCGAGGCTAGAGCCTCGTCAATCGTCTCCTTGCGGAGCAACTCGATTCCGCCGCCTGGCATATCCTTGTAGGACACGAGGCCCGGCGTGAGGAACTTCACCGAGGCGACCTTCGCCTCCGGCGCAAAATTGAATCTGCCGTTTTCGCTGAAACGGACTTCAACCTTATCAGCTACCGCGGGCACTCATAGTGAGGCAGGACTGCACCAGGCGCGCTGATAGCGAACTGGGCTTGCAGTCTCGATAGGGCTGTTTCTTTGTTCTTCAACTCCTGAGCAATACGACAAGACTTGCCCCGCATGTCAACAATCTCTTTTTTCAACGTCTCGATCTGACGCGCTATGACGTAGCGCGGGAGGCTGGGAGGAGCTTCAAGTTGTGCGATCATTTTGGATACACGAGGATGGGCCGGGCCACACACCGGCAAGGGCCGTAATCTTGACCAGGGTTGCGCCGCCGTCCGGTGGCGTGATCCACGATCGGCGGATTGGCCCACTGAAAAATGCGCCCGTCGAGGTACTTGTGATCGTTGCCGTGCGGATTGTCACGCACTTTACTGTCGTGAGAAGTGCTCCAGACGTACTCTGTGCTCCCGAGAGCCCGGTATCGGGCCTCCCGATACTGGCTCACCGCAAGGCTGGCTTCGCTATCCGCAATGAACGCCGCCTTGCGCTGCCCCACACCATACTCTGCTTTGATGAGTCCTTCGAGCCGATCCGCGCGACCGCCTGCAAAAAGGTTCTTCTGTACCTTCTGCCGCAGCTCCGCTGTCGTCTCCAAGGCGAAGTTCTTGATCGCGTAGTTGGCGTTCTCAGTAAGGTTGCGGCGCATGTTCTCCAGCACCCCTTCCGATAAGTCCGCCGGCACCCCGATGTCGTCAGGAACAACGGCCAAAGACCGGACGAACTGTTTCTGCAAGTCCCCCACGATCTTATCCACCGCTTTGACGAAAGCCAGGCCGGTTGACGCGGCGGCGATATTCGCCTCCATCGCCTGAAGGGTGTTCGTGATCTGGGCGTGCAGCGCTTCGCTCTTCGCCTTCGAGGTGCTGATGGCGGTACGCAGATCGAGCGGCATCTTGTGCAGGGGCAACTCGAACACGTCCCCACGCAGAGTAGCGCCGAGCGAACGCAACTCCTTCGAGATCGCCGCCGAGAACTGGCCGGTGAAGACCCCCTCTGCATACCAGACTTGGCCCGAGCTGAGCGCTGTCCTCAGTGCTGAGGTGACGGCATTGACCCGCATGTTCTCCTCCAAGATCGCGAAGAGTGGATCGTACACGACCTCCCGGAGGTAGGCCATCAGCTCGGACTCGATGGGCTCGTTGTAGCTCTCTCTGGCGTAGATCGGTTCGAGGGTGATCTTCACGCCGCGGCTTTCTTCGCTTCCGTAGCCTCCCCCTGATTGGGCAGCGTAGGCTCAACATCGCGCAAACCCTGCCCGACCTCGGTCGCAATCGGCAGGAGGTTGTCCTGCTTGAGAATCTTGCTCGCCTCGATGCCAGTGATGAGGCGCTGTTGAAACAACGCGAGCGTGCGGTTCTGCTGGGAGGTCTTCACCTCCTCCTCCTCTTTGGCATCGAGGATTTTGAGCGGCTTCCACGCGATCTGGTACTCCGGGATCAACCCGAAAAGCTGCTGACAGCGTAGATCGAGGATGGCAGTCATCACCGGCTCCGCCTCATAGCGCACCTGCTCCACGATCGAGTTGTAGTTCTCCAGCGAGTCCTGGCCACCGCCGAACCCGGTCGCGGACTGGCCGAACAGTTTGTTCATCGGAATCTTCAACGCCGACGAAAGGTTCAACCGCAGCTCGTTCCACAGCTCCGCGAGTCCCGACCAGGTGATCTGCTTCTGCTCGTACTTGTCCTCGCTGTCGTGGACGAGCGCGTTCTGGTAATTCTTGAGGCGGTTCGAGAGCGAGATGCGCCGGGCGGTGTTCGCCGAGCCTTCATCAGTAAGGAGGGAGTCGTTGAAACCCTGGATGCCGTACACGTCGATTTTGGCCTCGTCGATCAGCTCGAAAATGAGGTTCTCGAATTTCACGAACGAGTTAATCGCCCGAATACACGACTCCAACGAGGACATCCCCCAACCCTGAAGTCGGAGCCGGATATAACTGGGAGCCTCGGTGCCGAGCACCTTGACCACGCGCGAGCGATGTAGTGGCAGCCCGTAATAGTTGAACGGGGTCTCGTTTCTGTTGTTCCAGATGTCCGTCTGCGACAAGATCAACTCCCAACGGTCGGCGGCGAGGAACTCCAAGGGTGAATCTTTGTCGATCCGTTCGATCTCTAAATCACGATTGAAAGGTTGATCCGTGTTGATGATGAGGCCGGCGCCGCCGTAGAGCCGCGCCCAGTTCAAGACCGCTTGAGCCGTGTGAATGTCCGAATTACCCAGATTGTAACCGGCGTTCGGCGTCACCGGCTGAACGAATCTGTTTCGCCCGCGGGGACGCTTGATCGTATTCAGCAATTTGGTCACATCTTCTGGGGCCAGCTCCGCTGAAGTGATTGTGAAGCCCCCACGAAAAGCGTCGGCGACCGGCTGACAAATGATCGTTTGAACGAGACCCTGACACATGAAACTGTAACTAAGCCCTATTCTGTTAAGAGTGAACGGTGAGTACGCGTTTCCCTCGATCAGTGTCCAAGGCTGCGCGATCGTTTGACCTGGGCCGAATGGTACGCTGAGCTGTCCTGACAGCCCATCCACCATCTCTTGAAGCCCATTTCGCCGAACCGCGCGCGGCTCGTAGGTGGTGACTGTTTCCATGTTGGAGCTACCCTCTAATCCGGCCCCGTTCGCAGGTCAAGCGTGGAGGATGACCGGATGACCGGCCGATGTTCCCCAACATTCCCCGCGCGCGGAGACCGCACCCTCCGCCAGTAGGGACTATGCGGATACGCCGCGCTGGTCAAGCCCTCACCCACTGTGGTCGGATACGCCCGCTCTTCACCCAATGCTCTTGACCGTGAACTTCCCCTGAAGGGGCATGCCCTTTGGTGATTGGGTAGGTTTTGCTGACTACCCCATTGGCATACAGATTGACGCTCTCCACCTCAACGTAATGGACATCCCAATAGGTTACGTCCATGCCGAGGAACTTAAATCTCGGCATACCTAATCTTTCTCCGCAGGGGCTCGTCAGCGGGCATCCCAAATGCGGCTGACCATAGGGTTCACGGAGGTTGACGGTTTTAACCCCGAGGTCGGCCAACCGAGCTAGAGTGTTGTAGATGTCTCCGCCAACTGTTTCTGGGCAGAGCACCATATTAATCTTGATTGGCATCCCAGGCTTAATCCTGAAAATGGCGCCCACGTCTGGGGGTTCGCCACAACCCATCGTCTTTCCATAGATTCCCCGGTCTAGTGAAGTAATTGAGATACTCGCCTTATCATAAAGACCCCAAGTCTCTGGATGCCTCACCGCCGCTACCCCATTCGTTCGGATGCCCAGCTTGCATCCAGGCAACCGACTCCTGAGAAATCCGCAGAGTTCCGCATGGTGCTTGTAGAGGAGGGGGTCGGTATTGCTGCCGGTGAGATTCACTTCACCCACTCGATGCTGTAGGCACTCAGCCACAAGAGCCTCTAAGTTGTCCAGTGGCCAAAGTTTCAAATTGTTCAGTGGGTCTAGCGCCATCATGTGCTGACCGATGCAGAAATAGCAGGCACGATTACACGGCCCACTGAGGTGTATATTACCAAACCAGTGCGAAAACTGACCTGTGGAATTTAGGCACCCCATAAACTTATGCAGCTTGCTTCCGCTTCCCGAGCACGTTGAGAATGCTCGTGGCTTTCCCCAGTGTCAGTCCGACACCATCAGCGAACGCATCGCAGTTATGAACGAGGACGCCGTTAGCGAAATACTCTGGCGGCCCATCCACTTTCAGGTTGTAGACTGGGCGCGTCCGAGGCTCCATCTGAACCGCAAGGCAGTAGTTCCCATCCCTAATATCCTGCATCCGCTGGAACCTACCCTCATGCCAAACTGGGTGGTTCCCGGTACCAATCACCCTATTCAGATCATCATCCTGATACTGGTAAAGCTCGCTGCTCTCCCCCGTCTTGCCAGAGATTACCACTGGAAACCATCCTTCTCTAGTTGCTACTTTGTCCCCCACTTTGACCTCCTCGATGGGCACCGCCCCCCGCCAGCAGCTTATCAACGTGCCTGCGATAAGGCACTGGTCATCGAGCGTGCTCTTCCCATCCGCGCGGAACGAGGCCAGCTCGACCTCGAACGCCGGCAACCAGGGCATCCCCCGCGGGAGATAGACCATGCCCGTCTCCTGGTAGGCGAGGATCGACTTGATGCGCTCGACCTTGTCGGTGAGCCGGATGATGCCCTTCGCCGGGATGCCTTTCTTGCGCATCTCCAGCATCAGGTTGTAGCCGGCGCCGGCCTCCTCGATCGCGATGTAGTGCATCGGCGAGGCCGACTTGTGGTGCTTCTCGTAGAACTTGCGCGCGTTCATCAAGAGCAGCGACGGCTCCCACTTGCCGCGAATCTGGTCGATCAGGAACGCGCGCTTGAGCGACCGACCCCAGCACTGGATCACCGCATAGTCGTTGTGCTGCTTCCCCTTCAACGCTGTGTCGGCCGTCATTATCTTCATCTCGAAGCGCGGCGGCGAGTCAGGATCATAGTATCTGAAGTTGGCAAGTTTGATGAGGTTGCCCCCGAGGACGATGGGCTCCTGCTGGTACTGGCAGGCGAAGGCGTAGGGGTTGGCTGCCTCGGTCTGGAGAAGCGAGCGCGTGTCCACCGTCTCTGGTATGGTGCTCTCCCCATCCACCATCGCGGGGAATTTGATCGTGAAGCAGTCGTCTGGATAGGTCTCCTGAATGTAGCCGGGGAGATCGTCCGTGGCGAGCCGCTGCGCGCAGATGATGATGGGGGTCCACCGCGATGAGTTGCGCCGGGACTTGAGCGTATTCTCAAACCAGAACCGCAGTTGCTCGCCCACCACGCGCGAGAGCGCCTCGTCCGGCTTGGCCGGGTCGTCGAGGATTATCATGCCGCCGGCCTGCCGCTTGAGCCCGGCGCCGAGGCCGGTAAGCGACCCGCCAACGCCGTCGCCGTAGACCTTGCCGCCGGCCGTCGTAGAGAATTGGTCAGATTGCCGGAGCTTGCCGAGGCGGGTGGGGAATAACTCTTTGTACCATGGAGAATCGATCGCCTGCTGGACGTAGCGGACGCTAGTGGTGGCCAGCTCGTTTGAGTAGCTGACGGTGATGATCTGCGCATCAGGGAAGTACGCGAGCGTCCAGCATTGCAACGCTTCCATAAGCTTGGTTTTACCCACGCGCGGGGGGATATTCACACAGATGAACGCCTTGTTCAAGTCGCCGAGCACCGCCTTTTGCAGCACCTCGCAGACGTGCCGGTGCAAGGGCTTCAACGGCAGCTCCAGGTTCATCAGCGGCACGAAGCATTGGCTGAAAAAGTCCCAGAAGGAGATGAACTGTGAGGTGTCGATCATACCCCAAAATACTCGTTCGCTAGTTTGGCCACGAACCCCTTAAACTGTTGATCTCCCATCTCACCGATGCACCTAGGCTCAGGCTTCGGGAGGTTGAGATAGTACCTACCCGAATCGTCGATTGCTCCGAACTTCTTTCCGGAACCCCGCTCGATGTAGAAGACGACCCCAACCCACCCATCACGGTAGTTGTCGATGGATGCAGCTATGAAGTCGAAGAGGTACTTGGGAACCTCCGTCCAGTCTTCGGGGATGCAGCGGTTCATAGGTAGATGCTCTCCCCCAACGGCAGCCCGTTCTCCAACTTATAGACGACGATCTCGTGGACGTGCTCAGCGCTCTCGCGCAGCCTGTTCTCGTACACCCGCGCCTCACCAATGATGCGCACGCGCGTAATGAAGCAGCGCCCGTCGGGCTCAAGCGAAGTGATAACGCGCGCGTTACCGACGCACGTCGCGCGCACGAACCGGGGGCAGACCGACTGGAGTTCTTGGATCATCTGCGGCAGACAGATCGAGAAGTTGCAAGGATACGGTTCATCTTTTTTGTCTGCTCGTGCACCCTGATTTTGAGCCCATGCCGTAGTTTGTACCCTCGTGCTTTCCAACCGTGGCCACCTCCCCCCAGATACCTCCGGTCATCTGGGTGAAGGTCGCCAGTGAGACTCATCGCGAAGAGGGCATCCAGCCGCTCCTCGCGTGTCTCGGCGTTGCTGATGAACCCGCGGAACGGGTGCTGCACGCGCTCCGGCTTAGCGACCGCCACCGGCTTCGGAGCTGGTGGATTGGCTCGGTAGGCTAGGAACCGCTTGGTGAGTGTGTTCATAGCGCATCCCCCAGGATCGCCTTGAGCCAGGCGAGCATTGTCCTGTCGTGATACGGCTGGCTGCTTCCACTGCTGAAGTTGGGCGCCCATCCGTTCATACCACGTCCTCATCCGCGACGACCACGGCCTCGCTGTTCTCCAGCTCCAGCACCTCGCCGCCTTTCTCCTTCGCCATCCGCAGCGCCATGATGCGGTCCACGATCGACATCGCGTGGACGCCCTCGGGAAGGGAGCTGTCGTTGCCCACGAGGATCGCCTGCGGGGACTTGCCGTAGCCGCGCTCCAGCAGTATCTCCCAAGCACGCAGGCGCACCGCAAGGGGCGCGTGAACGTCCTCGGCGATCCTGACGATGCCCATGATCGCCTTCGTGGTGTACTTCCGCGCCAGCTCCACCATCTGCCGCGGGTCGCGGCGGGTGAGCTTGCTGGTGCGGTTGCGCTCAGCTACATGAGTGTTGTCCATATCAGCGTGGGAGCTTGTAAAGATCTATCTTACAATCGTCGAGCAGTCGAAAGATCCGATCCTGCTCACGCACCGCGGCAGCGATGGCCTGATCCTGCTCACGCACCGCGGCAGCGATGGCCTGATCCTGCGCCGACTGCCACACCTTCTCCGGCGGGAGACGGTAGAATGCGGAGAGATTCCGTCTCGCCCTCTCCATGAACGCGGAGAAGTCTTCGGTGGGGTCCCCCACCGCGATCTTACCTGGTGCGGGTTTAGCCATCAATCCCCGCGCCACGAACGGCAGCGCGGCGAGGCATTTCAGAAAATTACGACGCGTAGTCATCATATTAGGTTTCTCCGCTGATACGCTAAGTCCTGCTGTTTGAGGTGGTCAATGCAAAGGTGGCGCCGTGCGGCCGGCTTGCCGCACAGCCGACAGCGCTTCTTCCTCTCCCGGCGCAGCTGGTATTTCCTCTGCCTGGAGATGGGCTTGTCCGTCAGGTCGTCTTGGATGGGGGCACTCATGGTTGAATTGCGCGTGCTGCGGCGTGGCGGGCGAGGGCTGCTTGTAGCTTTTCAATCGCCGTATCTTGAAGATCAGCAGAGCAGCCGTTTTCACGAAATGGCGGTAATACGCAGGCAACTTTGCACATCGGTTCAAGCTGCGCTGCGATCACTAGCGCCATCGCATTCGCCAACTCCCGCTCGGCGGCAAGTTCGCGCTCAAGGGTGCGGGCGAAAGACGTAAGGACAAAATCTTGCTTACGTTTTTTTGCCTGAAACTGACGTAAATACACAGGCTTTGTCCGTCCTAGGCGTCGGCCTCTGCTGCGGTGCGTCGTTGGGTAGGGTCATGGTTGTTCGTGTAGATATTGTTGCATGCGTAGTTTCTTCCGCTGGCAAGCCGCGCTAATAAATGTCCTTGGCTTCGGTCATAAGCTGCAAGGCTGCATTGAGGTCGCCAAGTTCGTTTTCCAGTAACGCGCGGTTGGTGTCACCCTCTGGGTCGTTCGGATGCGTGCTATCGTATCCGTGCCGAAGTATCTTGCCGATCACTTGGATCACTTCGCCGCACTCCTCTGCGAGCAACATAAGGCGTTCGGCTTGGGCTGGATTAAGTTTATTGAATGGCGTGCTCATAAATTTGGTGCGGGCTGGCGGGGTGGCTTAACATATTTCACGACATTTAGGCCTCTTCCAAATGCTCCGTTCCAGAATGCGCTTCGTTCGCTCTTTGGTAGGCTTTTAGTCAGCCAGTCGAACGCCTCATGTGGTTGCCATTCTTGCGGCAAATCGCTCGGGATGCGCTTACAGTTTATCACGGCCCACCATTCGATGAGTCGTTGACGTGGTATGTTTGTGAAGGGCGTGCTCATGGCTTTTGCGCGGGTGCGAATAAAGTCGGCTCAGGGATGTGTTTCTCGGCTACGCAGATGGTGTCATTGTGACCGCCACCGTGCGCGACCAGCATAATCTCGATAATTTCAAACCCTCTTTTATTCCCCATTCCGGCGCTATTCCAACCGAAGGATAAAACCGTTGCGCAAGGAGCTAGTACCTTCATTGCTTCGGTGCGTACACGCTTGTATAGCGCCCCGTTTTGCGTCCCCTCCATTCCGACTTCCCTGCCTACGTTTTTATAGACCTCGCTGATTTGGCGCGGGCTATAAGGAGGATCAAAAATAAGCAGGTCTGCACTTACGCCTTTATCGGCCAGGGTTTTCAGGAAGTCCTGAGCATCCACTTTATCGCGCTCAAGATCGTTGTTGTAAGTAGCCCACTTTTTTTCTCCCGCAAATGGGTCAATACTAACCTTCGATTCCGACAGATAACGCTTCACAAAATCCCCAATGGGAGGGATAGAAAATGTACGCTTGTCGGGCATGGCCCATATGCGAGAAAATACCATGCTATTTCCCTCCCGGTTGCTGCGACATGGCGGCTGGCGCTACTGAGTGAAAAGTTATCTTCCCTTCGTTATCTGTTACTTCAAGGGTATCGCTTTCAAAACCGAAACATGGCCGCATATGGTGAGCGGCTTGTTCCGCCGTTTCTGTGCGAAGGTGCATTTCTTCTCCCGAAGGCGTGCGGACGCGGAATGTTTGTTTCATAAAGTTTCTCCAGTGGTGGTAGGCGCGGACATGGCGGCGTTAAGCTTTAAAGGTTTTGAGTGGGCCAGTTTTTGGGCCTCGTTTATCGTTTCTACAAGTCTTTGGGTGGATTGATCTGCAAGGGCGTTGACTGCGGCAATAAGTGCCGGCCCAGTTAAACCGCCGATATACATCCCTCCCGGCGCTTCTAAATTCACGGCATCGACTAAATTACGAAGTGCTTCTCGCAACCGCGCCCCAACCTTCTTCGCCTGCGCAAGTGCGGCTTCAGCTTGCGCGAGCTGGCTATCGCGAACCTTTTTATATTCTTCAAAGGCAGCCAGTCGAGCTTCATGCCGAGATAGAAGCAAGTCTAACTGTGCTTCAAGCGCTGCAACGGCGCGGGCTTCGAGGTTGGCGAGGAGTTGGGCGGCTTCGTTATCCAAAACCTCTGTAATGATTTCGCAATATGGTGCGAAAACCTTGGTGACAAGATCGTGATGCCTCTGCTCGACCTTCGCCTCGGTGGGCTGGCCTGCTGGTTGGGTGGGTGATGCGTCGTTCATGATCTCATTCTCCGAATCGCCTGTCTGGTTCTAAGTTTGGCTATTTCAAGCTCTACAAGTATGGCGATTTTTTCCTGAATTTCCTGCGACCACACGATGATATTTTCTTGTTGGCTGTCGGTGATGTCCCGCCTATCTTCGCCATCATAGTGAGATTCTGATCTAAGCCATGAAGCAACAACACCCAATGCTTCAGCTTGGATATCAGCTTTGTTTATTTTTGCCGTGCTCACGCTCCACCCGCTTTCTGGGCCGCGTGCGCGGCGAGGATGGACTCAGCACGTTCGATAGCCTTCTTTGAAGTTACGACTCCGTCCAGCGCCGCTGCCAGATCCGCGTTCGCGCGGCGCAGGGCGTCTCGCTCGCGCATGCAAGATTCCAACCATCTTCCAATCTGGTCGCGATCTTTAACAAGCAAATCCTTTTTCGCCTGTTCAAATTCCAGTTCCGCCCGCAGCGCGGCGTTCTCGCGTTCTCCCGACAACTGTATTTCGTCGATCAAAACCTTCCCGTTGGGGTGACGATAAGCCACAACCCGTGCACCCGTTTTCTCGTCGTTAACGATGGACATGGCGGATTGCTGGATAAAGGACTTTCTCTGCGCCTCGGTCAGCACACAGCGAGCTAACATTGCACTGCTAAACATCGCGGAGTCGTAGTGATCTTCCGGCGTCGGCACGCTGGCGGGTGGGTGGGCAGGATCGGTGTTCATGGAAGCAGAGGGGATACTATCTCCACCGAGGGAGCAAGCTGTTTATGTTGACACCAAGCTATGTAGTGGGGATTCAGTGGGTTGTGGAGTATAATTTCCTGTTGACACTTCATAACTCTCGCACGTTGACATAACATATTCCCCACAGATATTGCGTTGACATAACATATTCCCCACAGATATTGCGTTGACATAACATATTCCCCACAGATATTGCGTTGACATAGCATAACTCTCGCGCGATTTGGTGTACGGGGGGAGGTGGCCGATTTTCGATGAGACTCTTTTTGAGCTTTTCACCAGGTCGCAGTTATCCCATAAACCCCTAATGCTGTGCTACTTATGTAAGCTACTTCGCACAGTAATCAATATGTCCAATATTAGGTAGTTGCTAGAATGCCAAAGAGTTACGTGGTTTCCAGTGGGTAGCTGCTGCACGGCCAATCATGTAATTCAACAACTTACAGATCCGTGCTAGGGTGTAGACCTAATCTTGAGTATGTTTACTAGTCTACTAAACTAATGAACTTACTCAACTTGAGGATTGCAATGGATTGCCCCCCAATTCCACCAGGCCACCACTTGTTTTTTACCATTGTCGGCGCCGTCAACGTGAGAATACATTTCGCGTACTACCACACTACCACACAGACCCCCCATTTTGAAAGTCTCCCTAAAGATTTCTACTTTGAAAATCACGTCATTTTCCCGTACCCGCTTAAACTTTTATCAGCCATACGGATTACTAACGACTTACCAAAGTTGGACCCCTCGATCTTTCATTGGTATCCTTTACAACTACCATACTACCATACCGGGGGTTTTACCCTATCTGCCATATGGCAAAAAAACGTCAACATAACGTCAACATATTGGGGGTTATACCCTAGAGAGGTAGGGGATATACCCCAATTGTGGCATAGGTAATCAACCCTATAGATACTTACCAAGTATTCTGATATTGTGTCAACGTAATTATGAAAATCCGCTACTTCACCACCACTTCCGAGGCTAGCGCTTGGCTCGCCTCTTTCTTACTTGTCAACGCAAACGCCTCTGGCTTCGTCTGGTCCCCTTCACCTTCGCACATAACAGTGCACGTCTGCGTGAACGGGGTCCCCTCAATCCTCTAATCTCCTAACATGCACTACACCGTCTATTCCATCGCGACTGGCTTGCCACTATCTCGGACGCGGAGTCTCCAGCTCGCGCGTTTATTCGCTTCTCTCCGCAACTCACCCTATGGCCTCCCTTGGTACGCCGTAGAAGCTAGCTAACATTCCAGAGGGACTAATCACATGACATTCGATGAATTGGATTCTAAACTTGGTGGCAACTTAGTCGCCGCCAATTGGCATCGGCACTGCAATGGGGGCGGCTGGATTGAGAATACCGCTACCGTTGAGGACTCCGCCTATATCGGGCCGGGCGCTCAGGTTTACGGCAACGCTCAGGTTTACGGCGACGCTCGGGTTTACGGCAACGCTCAGGTTTACGGCAACGCTCAGGTTTACGGCGCCGCTCAGGTTTACGGCAACGCTCAGGTTTACGGCGCCGCTTGGGTTTACGGCAACGCTTGGGTTTACGGCAACGCTCGGGTTTACGGCGCCGCTTGGGTTTACGGCAACGCTTGGGTTTACGGCAACGCTTGGGTTTACGGCGACGCTTGGGTTTCCGGCGACGCTTGGACAACCTCCCCGCTATACGTCGCGGGATCCCGCTACTCCCTCACTAACGCGAAGCACGGCCATATTCAGATTGGGTGTAAGTGCCATCCCTTCGCTTGGTGGCTAAGCTGTGCTGCGGAGGAGCTGGCTAGGCGCGAAAACTTCACGGCCGAAGAAATTGAAGAGTATCGCCAACTTATTGAACTATTCGTCAAAATTGGAAAGTAACCGCTATGAAAAAGAACTTAACAGACTCAGAAATCGCGCATGTTTGGGTGAGCGGCGCCGCTGCTTTTGGGCACACCCCAATAGCAACCATTGGCAGGAACGGTCCGCAGTATCGGGGGTACCGTCAACACTTTGACGGTGATGCCTTCTACAGCTACAGCACCGTCATCACCCGGCGCCTTGGGGGCGCGTATATCCTCGATGAGTCGAACTTCGGACCGACTACCCGCAAGCACCTGGAGGGTATCCGTTCAGCGTTGCGTGGCAGGGAGGACAAGACGTTCCACGTCCATTGCGGCACAGTCGGCCAGGACCTCAAGTTCACTCCTGCCAGATTGCGGGATTACTACTGGCTGGAGTTCCAAGGGGCCGCGGCCGCGCGTTCTAAAGTGTCAGCTGCTCGGGATACTCTCATCCGCGCGAGCCGTTTGCAGTCAGCCATTGACGTTTGCCAGTACTATGGGCTTGGCGCCAAGCGCTTATTCAAGGCGCAAGCAGCGTTTGAGCCTGTAGTGCTTGCGGCTCGCGCGTTGCTCGCCGCGCATGATAAGGCAGTCGATGACCGCAGAGAGTTGAAGAGCATCAAGGACAACATGGCGCGCGTCAAATACGGCTCGTTGGATGCCGCTAGGGCGATAGCGCTTGCTCGTGCCGTGCTGGCAGGGGAGAAGTCTTTCACAGATGACATGCTCTTCCGGGCGCATAGCGGATTCGGCTACCAGGACTACTATCTCAGCGGCCTGCCAGAGTTGCAAGCCGCTATTCGTGCCAAGCGCGCGGAGGAGATTGCTTCACGGCCGGCGCGTTGGCTGGCAGGGGAGGCGGTCTGCCTGCCTGATGTGTGCAACTCGCCCACCCTTTGCCGGCGCGAGGGGGAGGAGCTGGTCACAAGCCGCGGCGCGCGGGTACCCATGGCGGCCGCTGAACGCGTCTACAAGTTCGCCCAGGCGCGCCGCGCGGCCGGCTGGCATCGCAACGGCGAGACTTGCGAAGTGGGGCACTACTCCCTCGATGCAGTGAACGCGCAAGGCATCGTTGCGGGATGCCATCGCATATCCTGGGAGGAGATTGAACGCTTCGCCAATCAGGAGGGATGGACCGCATAGTCGAAACCCCCGCAAGGGGGTATGCGCGCATGGCAAAGCCGCACTGATGAGACAACGCCAAACAACACACTAGAGGGACTAATATGAACAACTTGATAAATGGGGTATGCGTACCAGTCACTAGGCTGGCGGACATCGTATGGGACTATGGCCAATATCTAAAAGCCGAATTCTCCCGCGCGGACCTATTGGAGGTGGGTGATGACGATGAGAGCAACGCAGGCGGAGACATCCGCTTGCAAGTTCACGCTGGCAGTTGGCGTACCTGGGAAGGGGATTCCCAGTTCGACACAGATCACCGTGGAGCTTGGGGTAGCGCATTCGTGCCCTATGGTTGCACGCGCGCACAAGCTCGCGAGGTGGCAGAAGAGCTTATAAACGACTGCGAAGGAGGGACTGAACTATGAAAGACTACCTCACTCGCCCACTGGCTGAAAGGCTGGCAAGGTTCAAAGCAAACCCCGCAAAGGGTATACCAGAGCTACGGCAAACCGCTGGCAATGCCGGCGCGCCGTTCAAGGTTGGCGGATACACCATGCGCTGGTATGAGGACACTAGCTTCGCGCGTTCCGTGCGGCTTGCGCACGAGGTGGTCAAGTTGCGCCATACTGGCTGGTATCTGGACAACTTCCAGGAGGAGCTTGCGCGCGGAGTCGTGCTCACCCTATCGCACGGCCGTTTTATGGCTGGCATAACCACTACTTATGACTCCTCTAGCGCCGCTATGGTGGAGAACTGCATCTATGACGATGAGCGCAGCGCAGCTAGCGCGGCCGATGCAATGGCGCAGCGTTATGCGGAGGATGCCAAGTCGCAAGCGGAGATACAGATTGAGAACAGGCACGAGGAGATAACCGCCATTCGTGCCAAGGTCTGCCAGCTCGCGCAAGGCATCCGCAATTGCGGACCACTAGTCCCAATCGTTTGCGAACAGCTCCGCATGGACATTCGCCGACTCCTCGCCGACAAAACGCGAGCGTTCAAACGCATCGCAAAGATGAAGAGCAACTATTGGCTGGCAGTTGAGTAACACACTTTCGCGGTTAGTCCCTCGGACCTGGCGGCCGGTTAACCCAACGCTCCCTACGTTGGGCGCCGGCCGCCTTGGGGACCCCGCACTTACTACCATGATAATCCAAGATGACAGGACAGCAGAGCAGAAACTAACTCACACCATTGGCATCGTTGCACGAGACAAGTGCCTGAGCGGTTGGGGTTATGCCGCGAACGGCGCGAGCCGTTGCGCTTGGGCAGTCGATCAAACCACCGTCAACCCTGACAGGGTGTTCAACTGGGTGGCGAAGCGCAGTGAAATGGTGTATGTCAACATAGTGGATTTGCGTACCTATCGCGCGCCGCGGGGCACTGCGCACTTTCACATATACGTCTGTAATCCTGGACATCCGGCCGCCTATGGCTAATATCCCAACGCTACCCCCTGCCACGAGGATTGACGCAGTGCGCGTCATCCAGGCAGGCGAACACCTACGCATCGCGCGAGCACTGGCTGACAAAGCTAGGTGCTCTGCGCTTGTCTCTGCGATTGACACTGCTCTAACCTACCAAGCCAGCGCAACGCGGCTCATTGCCGCGCGCATCTCCTCCACTTATGACGATTGAATACGTTCCCGGTAACCAGTTCACGCAAACGCTCCTCTGGGCTCGCATCCTCTCTCATCTCAACGATGAGCCCGGTGGCCATGTCGAAGTCATTGCGCGCGAGCATAAGCCGGTATGGATCATGCAGCAAGTTGAGCGCAACCAGCTCGGCAAGAAAGTCGTTTTCCTCCATGCCAAGCACGGATAACCCAACGCTGCCCCTCGCTTGGCTAGGCTACGCATCCGGCCACAAGGGCATCACGGTGCGCATTTGCGCCTGGTGTCCTGACAAGGAGCAAGCTGAGCGCGAGGCCAAGCCGCACCAAGTGACGCATACAATCTGCCCAGCGTGCTATGCACGCATGATGGAGAAACGAGCGCTTGACTAACTCCCTTTCGGCCGGCCGCCTTTGGCGCCGTTGTCCTGGGCCGCCTCGGCCTTCGCTTGCGAGGTCTGGCTGCCCAGCTTCGCGCCGGCAGCGGGCGAGTGCCGTATCGCGAGCTTGACGGCGGCGCCGTGGAGCCCCGCGGCTACGTTCTCATTGTGGCGGATCACGCCTTGGAATCGAGTATCCATGCCAAACCCCGTTAACCCAACGCTCCCCCGCGGGCAATAAAAAACCGCCACCCTCGCGGGCGACGGTTTTTTCTCCATGCGTCAAAGAACAGAATCATGAGAGCACCTTCGCTGCTCCAAGTCAAGCTTGACAATCAACACACCGCTCTGTTCGCTCAAACCCATGTCCCCTTCAACTGTGAGCCGCGCGGCGGCGCTATTAGGCGCGAAGGGCGGCGCGAAACGCAAGAAGCATAAGCTCCGTTTCCAGTTCGCGCGCAAGGCCGGCATTGCTTCAGGGCGCAGTCGGCGGAGGAGCAAAGTGCGGGTCACGAGTAAACTCACCGTCGTTACGACGCGGTTAGTGCATCCGCTTCGAGTGCGAGTAGAATAACCCAACGCTCTATGCGCTATTTCACCGGCTCAGGCTCAGACCTGGGGAGCGTCTCCGCTCTCCCCCACACCACCTTCGCGCAGCTCTGCGCGGCGGAGCTGTCGAAGCCGGTCAAGCTCGATCTCACCCATGCGGCCTACGCCGCGCTCGACAAGGACGGCCAGTCGCGCGCGAAGCGGGTGCGCTACCTCGTGCCGGCGCAGTTCAAGGGCAACCCCTCGCGCCGCGTCACAGGCGAGGCCGTGCGGTGCAACCTGGTCGCGCTCGACATCGACGACAGCAGGGAGGCCGCGCGGCTGCTCAGGCAGAAGTGGTCGGACGCGATGAAAGATTACGCGTTCGTCGCGTACCACACGGCCAGCTCGACTCGCGAAGCCCCACGCATACGGGTCATCGTCGCCGCTGACGGGCTTGCACTCGCGCGCTACGGCGCCGCAGTGCAGACGGTGGCCGACATGCTCGGGCTCTCCTCGGTCACGCGCGAGTCGATGGTGCCGGTGCAGCCGATGTTCTGGCCGACGCGATTCGAGGACGATGAGGGCACGGCGCCCTACATCGCCTACAACTGGGAGGGGGATCAGTTGGTGGACGCCGACCTCCTCGACGATGCGGACAACCCAACGCCTCATGCCCCCATCACCGACACCCAGCTCGGGAACTTGGAGTTCCTGCGGGCGCCGATGGAGGGGATCGGCCTTGACGACGCGCGGGCCGCCCTCGCGGTCCTCGATCCTGACATGCCGATGCAGCAGTGGATCGAGATCGCCGCGGCCTTGAAGCACCAGTTCGACTCCGACGACGCGCTGGCCGTATGGGACGAGTGGAGCAGCAAGGGGAAGAAGTACCCAGGGCAGGAGGAGCTGGGCTACCGCTGGTCAACCCTCAAGGCCCAGCCGGCCGACCGGGCGCCGGTCACCATCCGGTCGCTGTTCAAGCAGGCGCAGGCGCGGGGATGGGTGAACGAGACCCTGACGAAACGGCTCTACGTCTCGCAGCTTGAATGGCTCACGTCGCCCGCGCGCTCAGGGGAGGAGCTGCTCGACAAGGGGGCGCAGAGGATCGCCTCGGTCTCGCACGTCGTCGGCCAGCTGGAGCGCAAGAGCCTGATGACGGCGCTCAAGAAGAAACTCAACAATTTCGGCCACGAGATCGGGCTGGACGACATCAAGCGCGACGTGCGGCGGATCGAGATCGAGGCCGCCCGCAGCTCAGGGATACCGAGCTGGGCCAAAGGCATCGTCTACGTCACCGCGCTCAACTGTTTCTACCGGCCCGCGGTGGATCGACGATTCGCCCCTGACGTGCTCGATCTCATGTACCGGGCGCCGCAGATCGGGGAGGACAAGCCTCCGCGGCCACGCGACTACCTCGTGCAGGCCATCGGAGTGAGCCAGGTGGAGAACCTGCGCTACGAGCCCAGGATGGGCGACAAGGTGGTGTTCCTCGACGGGGGCGTGCCCTACGTCAACACCTATAAACCTACGTTCGCGAAACCCAACGCTGCGCGTGCGCAGGAGGCCGGCGACATTTTCCAAGCCCACATCAGCCGCCTCGTGGCCGAGCCCGAGTACCAGCGCACCCTGATCGACTTCCTCGCGTTCATGGTGCAGAAGCCGGGCGAGAAGATCAGATGGGCGACCCTGATCCAGGGCGGCATGGGCTGCGGCAAGACGTTCCTCTCGGTCGCGATGAAGGCGGTCCTGGGTAGCCGCAACGTGCGCAAACTGACCGCTGTGGACGTTGCCGAGGGCACGCACAACGCTTGGGCTTACGGCCAGCAGCTCATCACGGTCGAGGAGGTGCGCATCGTCGGCTCAAACCGGCACACGGTGATGGATCGACTGAAGCCCTGCATCTCCGACGACGACATCTCGCTCCACGTCAAGTTCGAGTCGCATCGGACGGTGCCCAACATCTGTAACTACCTCATGTTCACGAACCACCACGACAGCCTCGCGGTGCATGATGAGGACAGGCGCTATTTTGTATTGGCTTCGCCACTACAGCACAGGAAGCAGATCGCCGAGCTGGGCGAGGACTACTTCGATCGACTTTACGGCATGGTGCGCGACAACCCCGGAGGTCTGCGCGCGTGGTTCGAGCAGTGGTCGATCAGCCCTTCGTTCAAGGCTGATGGCCGGGCCCCATTGACGCCGTACCTGAAAGAGTTGGTAGAGGCATCGGCGTCTCCGCTCGCGGCCATCGTGGCGCAGACGATCGAGGACCAGCCGCACGCGCTCGTGCAGCGCGACCTCGTGTCGATCGGGTGCCTGCGCGGCTGCATGGACTCGACGCACCTTGCCGACTTCAGCGACCAGGCGCTCTGCAACGTATTGCGCGAGCAGGGCTGGTCCAAGTGGGGACGCACGATGATCGACGGCGCGCGGCACCAACTGTGGACAAAAAACTGCAAAACTAACCCGATGATAACAGCTTGCGCTCGGGCTGAAGTTTTGTAGTAGAAATACTTGACAAGTATCAGCCAATACGTTCTAGGTATCGCCCGTTCCCCATGAGACCATCTGACTTCGCCATCGGCTTCGCGCTCGTCGCCATCGGGTTTACACTTGGCATCCTGTTTATGCAGGTCGCTATAAACTTTCTCCCATGATCGACAAGAACGCCAACGAGTACGGCGCGCTCATCGCTATACAGGACGCGCAGCTCGCGATCTGGGGTCGGCGGCTCCTACCAGAGCTGCACGCCGAGATCGCGGAGTACGTTCGCTTATACAATAAGTCTGCACCTACGCCGAACGACCGCCACAACGTCTATCGTGGCCAAGACCTCGTCCAGATCATCATCGACTGGCCGTCGCCGGGAGGCGGTTATCCACAGCGCGGGGAAGACCTCATCTAATATGCAACTAAAAATCCAACAAGGATATCTACATGCTAGCCGCGTAACCCTGATATTGGAGCGTACTCCCAATGGGTATTCTGAGTTGTCGGGTCTCCTCGAACTCGCTGCAAAAGCTATAGCTCACCTCGAAACGCTCCCAGCGGATTCCCAACTCAGGGACTGCACAGAGATAGAACTCCCTTGGTACGTTCGCAAAATCACTACTGAACAAATTTGTCCGTAACCATCAACCACAGATAATCGCCAATGAACATCGAAGATAGACTCGACAAACTCACGGCTGCCATCGAGCAGCTCACCACCGCCCTCGTCAAACTGCCGACGCCGTCTGCGGCCTCCGCCGCCGAGAAGCCGAAGGCCAAAACCAAGACGGAAGTGCCGGCCCCCGCTGTGCCCGCCGAGTCGAAGGCTCCCAATAACGACGACATCCGCGCCGCTGCGCAGAAGCTCCTCGACTATGACAGCGAGAACAACAGCCAGAAGGGGCTCACGTTCCTCCAGGGGCTCAAGAAGGAGCTGGGCTGCAAAGCCTCGGACGCGCCGGCCGACAAAGTCGTCGAAGTCCTCGCCAAGATCAACGCCGAGCTGGAGAAGCTCGCCTCGGTCTGAACCAACTTGGGCAAGCGGGTAATTCCGCGAGCCCGGTAACCACACCGACGTGGCCAACGGCTTTGCCTTTGGAGCCGATAAGAAACAAGGGCAGCACTAGTTGAGTCTCGAAGCACCCTGAAAAGGTAGTGGCGAGATACTCACCGCTGAGGATCGGGTATCCTCCGATGTCCAGGCTGATCGGAGCAAGATGGGGCGATTGAGCAACCGGCCATATAGGTTGCTCACCAATTTTCCCAATGTCCACCCACGCACTACTCGCGCCGTCGTCTGCCTACCGCTGGTCGGTCTGCACCGCCTCCGTCGGCTTCATTGAAACCAATGCCTCGAAGCTGCCGAAGGGCAGCAGCGTCTATGCCGACGAAGGCACTCAGGCGCACGATCTGGCGGCCGCCATGCTGACCGGGCGCCGCCGCAAGTGCCTTGAAGTCGAGGTCGCTCAGTACGGCGCCGAGATGACGACGTGCGTGGAGTACTACGTTAACTTCGTCCTCGACCGCGTGGGTGAAGGTGACCGCCTCCTTGTTGAGCGCAAGGTGCCGTTGCTCTACTCCCCGTCGGATCGTGGTACCACTGACGCAGCTATCGTGCGTCGAAACGGCATCGCCATAGTCGATCTGAAGTATGGCGCCGGGGTCAGTGTCGAGGCGAAGGAGAACAAACAGCTCGCCATTTATGCCGAGTCGCTTATCCGCTCGCTCGAAGAGATCGAAGACTTCCCGGACGAGATGATCGTGACGATGGTGATCTACCAACCGCGCGACCGCAACAACCCTGAGCCAGTGCGGCAGTGGGCCGTCACTCGTGCAGAGCTGATGCGGTTCACTGACGACATCGCACTCACCGCGCATTCGATTTTGGCCGGCAATCCCGGCGAGTTCCACGCCGATCCCGACAAGCAGTGCCGGTTCTGCCCCGCTCAAGGTATCTGCGCGGAGTACGCAAACTACAGCATTCGCGAGTTGCAAGTCGTGCCAGCGGAGACCCTAGCGCTGCCGGATGCCGTCAGCCTCACGATGGATCAGAAGACCCGCATCCTGGCGGCGAAGAAGGGCTTCATCACGTGGCTGAACGGCATCGAGGATCAGATCATGGCGGAGCTGCTCGCCAATCAAGCCGTCCCTGGATGGAAGCTGGTCGAAGGCAAGAGCAACCGCCAATGGCGCGACCCCGACGCGGCCAAGCAGCTCCTTTCCAACCATCTCGCCGCCGATCAGATTCGGCCGCCCGGCGACGTGATCTCGCCCGCCGCTGCGGAGAAGCTGCTCAAGGGCATCGAGCTGTCCACCAAGTTCACCAACAAGTTCGCCGCGCTGATCGAGAAGCCGGCAGGAAAGCCAACGCTCGTGCCGGAGGACGACCAGCGCCCTGCGCTCAACTTCGATCCCACTAAAGCCCTCCAAGACGTGGACGTAATCTAGCCATGAGAATCAAAGGCCTCCCCCTTCGCCGAGTCACCGAGCTGCTTACCGGACCGCAAGTCACGCCGGAGGAGGCCGCGTTCATGGCCAACCTCCTCATCGCAGAAGGGGTCGAAGACACCAACCAGCTGAGCTTCGCCCGCTGGTGCGAACTATCTCTGAAAGCACATCAACTGTTCACCACTGAAACAACATGACACAAGAATCCGATCCCACTATCATCCACATCACCAACGCCCGGCTCAGCTTCCCGGCGCTGTTCGAGCCCAAGGCCGGCCCCGAGGGCGGCAAGCCCGCGTTCTCCGCCACGTTCCTCCTCGACAAGACGCCGCACGCCAAACTGATCGAGTCGATCAGCAAAGCCATCGCCCAGGTCGCCCAGGCACAATGGAAGGGCAAGTTCCCCGTCAACAAGCTCAAGGGCGTCTGCCTGCGCGACGGCGACGAAAAGTCCGACGTTGACGGCTACGGCGATGGTGTGATGTTCGTCTCCGCACGAAGCGCCAAGCGCGTGCCGATTGTCGATCGCAACCTGGCTCCCCTCGTCGAGGACGACGGCAAGCCCTATGCCGGCTGCTACGTCAACGCCACGATCCGCCTCTGGGCGCAGGACAACCAATTCGGCAAGCGCGTCAACGCAGCCCTCCGCGCCGTCCAGTTCGTCAAGGACGGCGAGCCCTTCGGCGAAGGCCGGGCCGATCCTGAGAAGGAGTTCACCAACCTGGAGGAGAGCGGGGAGGGGGTTATCTGATGCAACAGCTACTCTCTGGCCCCGAGATTCGGGACGTGCGCATGCGCGCGTCCCGATCCACTTTTCCCTCGCTCAAGCGCATTCGCATGTACCATCGCAAGGAGAAGGTGCCCGCGCATGTCGGCAAGAAGCAGAAGGCGAAGCGGTTCTCCCGCTTCGTGGAGGAGAACCCATGATCCACATCTCACAGGCCAAGACCATCGCCGACCTCCTCGATCGTGACCCGATCATGGCTCGTCTCGTCAAGGAACACGTCAAACCAGACCGACTGATTGAGTTGCTGGAGCTGCCAACCCCGAAATACTATTCTCTGGATGCGGCGTTCCCCGACCTCGAATTGGAAGACCTCATCGAGATTGTAGATGCGTGGCTCCGCGAATATGGCTACGAGCCGGTCACTGAGAGAAAGAAATCCCGGCAAGCGAGCAAACCGTGATCGGATCAAACACTCGTTGCCTTATAGCTTCACCAACATTCGCTGCCTCCCTCACGCGATCAACTCGTCACACTTATACGACGAACCTTTCTAATGCCTCGTTGTCTTCCACTTCGACTTCTTGAGACCCGTCTCGACCGCAAACTGCGCCGACTTGGTTGGCTCACGTTTGACGGTTGGCGGCGGCGTGGCCGGCAGGTAGTCAAGGGCTCGAAGGCGAGGCAGTTCAACTCTCTGGGCAAAGCTCTGTTCAATGAGGCGCAAACTTATGAACTGCACGGCTTCAGTCCTGACGACTGCGAAGGATATGATGATTGGGGCGGCCCAGATGGCCCGTGGGGGAACCAATGATCGTTCACCTCGACTATGAAACGAGGAGCCGCGCGGACTTAACATCCGTCGGCGCCCACCGCTACGCCTGCGATCCCTCGACGGAGGTCTTCATGGCCGGCATCAGCGTGCATGACAGCGACGAGGTCTTCCTGTGGGTGAACCCTAAGTTCAGAACTGCGGACATGCTCGGTGAGAACGACGAAGCGACCCTGCTCCTGCGCAATGCTGACTATGTATATGCACATAATGCGCCGTTCGAGCAAGCGATCACCTGGGGCACCAAGTTCGAGCAGCAGATCGGCATCCACCCGATACAGATGCACCAATGGCGCTGCACGGCGGCGATGGCGCGCAAGGCCGGTCTGCCGTCGTCCCTGGAGAAGTGCGCTGAGGCTCTCGGGCTGGCGCAGCAGAAAGACCCGCGCGGCAAGCAGCTCATCAAGTTCTTCTCCCTGCCGAAGCCCGATGGTACATACAATGCCCCTCGCGACTTCCCCGAGGAGTGGCTCGCCTTTGGAGAATACTGCCGACAAGACGTGCGCACTGAGAAGGCGATTCACAAGGCTCTCGCGGCTTTCGAGCTGCAAGGTCTGCCGTTGGAGACGTTCCAGTTTGACCTGCGCATGAACCAACTAGGCATCCCCGTCAACGTGCCGGCGCTGCGCAACGCACAGCGCATCATCGACGAGGTGCAGACCAAGGTCGCGACGGAGTTCGTCGCCTTGACCGGGCTCAACCCGACGCAGCGGGAAAAGGTGCGCGAACTGGTCGGACTGCCCGACATGCAGGCCGAGACAGTGGAGAACGCTATCGCCCAGACTCTAGTTGACGCCGAAGCTCACTATCGTATGGGTCAGTCGCAGGACTGCGACAGGCTCATGCGGCTCCGCCGCATCCTCACGCTCTACCAGCAGGTCAGCTACGCCGCGGTCAAGAAGATCGCCGCCATGCTCGACTGGGCGTGCCCCGACGGCCGGATGCGCGGGGTGTTCAAGTACTACGGCGCGGGAACCGGGCGCTGGTCGAGCGGTGGCCCGCAATTGCAGAACGCGAAAAAAGCTACGCCAGAGATGCGCTCGCGCACCGAGCCGGCATTTCGCTACATCGCGCGCGGCGGCACAGCTGAGGGGCTGGAGGAGGTCTATGGCAACCCCCTTGAGGTGATCGCCAGCAGCATCCGGCATTTTGTCAGCGGCCCCTTGCTCGACGGTGACTACAACGCCGTGGAGGCGCGTATCATCTGTTGGTTGGCGGGTCAGACGGATGTGCTGGAGAAGTTCCAGCGCGGCGAGGACCTCTACAAGTTCATGGCCTCTCACGTCTACCTCATCCCACCCGAGCGCGTGAACAAGGATCAGCGCGAGGTTGGTAAGCGAGTATTTCTCGGAGCTGGTTTTCAAATGGGAGCCTCGAAGTTCCAAGCATCTTGCCGAGAGCAATACCAGCTCTACCTCCCACTTGATCTTTGCGAGCGCGGTATCGAGGCATACCGCACGCTCTGTGACAAAGTGGTGCGCTACTGGTACTATTTGAACAACCAAGCCCGCGCTGCGATTCTCGCACCGGGGAAAGAGGCTGGGCCGTTCGTGATTCGCAAGATCGCGAATCTACCGTTCCTACTGTTCAAGCTGCCATCAGGCCGGTCACTGGCCTATCCCAAACCTGCGATCGAGGTGCTGCCGGGCGAGGAGCGCGACCAGATCACTTATTGGGGGCAGCTCCCGATGACGGTTTCGTGGGGGCGGGTGAAGCTTTATGGTGGCAAGCTCGCGGAAAATTGCACTCAAGGAGTTGCGGCCGACATTATGGCTTGCGGTGCCCTCGAAGCCGAGTGCCGCGGGATGCCTCCGTTCGCCTTGGTCCACGATCAAGCTCTCGCCTCACACACGGACGGACATACGCCGGAGGAGTTCTCCGCAGCGATGGCCACGTTGCCAGATTGGGCGAAGGGGCTGCCAATCAAAGTCGAGTCGTCGGTCAAACCGTTTTACAGCAAGTGAACTACTACAATGAGAACGGCCCCTCAGCCGCCGCCTGGCTCAGAGAACTCATCCACCGGGGGCATATCCCCTTCGGATTCGTCGATCAGCGCAGCATCGTCGACGTGCGACCCGAAGAGCTTGCCCGATGGACTCAATGCCACTTCTTCGCCGGCATCGGCGGATGGAGCGAGGCGCTTCGCCTTGCAGGATGGCCCGAAGACCGACCCGTCTGGACGGGGTCTTGTCCTTGCCAGCCATTCAGCAGCGCCGGTCAGCGCAAAGGGGTCGCCGACAAACGGCATCTCTGGCCCGAGTTCCACCGCCTCATCGCGCAGTATAAGCCTCCAGTCGTGTTTGGAGAGCAGGTTGCGAGCAAGGATGGGCTCGCATGGCTCGATGGAGTATTCGCTGACCTGGAAGTGTCGGATTACGCCTGCGCTGCGGCCGATCTGTGCGCTGCGGGCGCAAGCCCGGAAGTGGCCGGATGGATCGAAATTGATGGTGATCGTATCCCCGTCAACGCCGGCCCTCCCCATATCAGGCAGCGGCTTTACTGGGTGGCCCTCGCCAATGGCCGGAAGCCCAGGGACAGAAAACTACAATCCGGGGGGGAACACAGACAGCAGCAGGCGGACGGTGGCATTGGTGGGATGGAGCACTCCAAAGGCGTCGGATTGCTCGGGCGGCCGGACGACGGAGACGAAGGGCGGCGGGAACAAGCATTTGGATCGGGAAGTGAGACTGGTGGGTTGGTGCAGCCCGACCGCACAAGACGGAACACGGGGCAGCCTTCCAGCGAGGCCACAAGACAAAGGAGTGCCGTTGAGCCAGCAAGTCCAACTGGTGGGATGGAGCACTCCGAGGGCGACGGACGGGAGCAACGGTGGACCGAATCAAGCTGGAGGGGCGTTACCAGCGGATGCTGGTCGGACTTCAGAGTCGTCCACTGCACAGACGGGAAAACGCGCCGCTTTGAACCCAGATCATTCCCGCTGGCTCATGGGATTTCGGGTCGTATGGGGCTCCTGCGGGGCTACGGCAATGGCATCGTGCCTCCTCTCGCGGCGGAGTTTATCGAAGCAACGGAGGAAGCTCATCTCTACAGTTCTCTGATCTAATATGCGCATACCCGATTACGCCCAGGTCTTCCCGAACCCCGTCGTCATCTCCGACAAGGACGTGGAGAGGCTCTCGCCGCACCTCTCCGGCTGGATGAGCCTGCACGAGATCATGCTGCTAGGCATCAATGAGAGCGACCTCCAGCGCCTCGTGGTGCTGGAGCTGCTCGGCAAGAAGCGCAAGGACATCTTGCAACGTCTGACCGCGCGCATCGCATCGACGCGACTAGCCGAAATGAAACGGAGGATCGCACTATGCCTGCGAGCAGCGAAAGTCCTCTAGAGAAGGAGATCGAGCGCAAGATCGTCTTCCACTGCAAGGCTCGCGGGCTCTTGTGCTACAAGTTCGTCTCGCCGGCCAACAGCGGCGTGCCGGATCGCACGATCCTCGGGCAAGGGAAGGCTCTCTACCTGGAGGTCAAGCGGCGCGGCAAGCAGCCGACGGCCTTGCAGCTGCGCGAGATCGCCCGGATCAACAAGGTCGGCGGCGCGGTCGCGGCCAACTGGTGCGACTCGATCGAGCAGGCCAGACTCATCATAGATGAGCACTTTTTCATCTGATGCGTATAATTATTGGAGATTGCGTCGAGGAGATGAACAAGCTCGCTGCTGAGAGCGTGCATCTCTGTGTCACGAGCCCTCCTTACTGGGGTTTGCGGAAATACGGCTCGGGTCCGCGTGAACTCGGACAAGAAAACACCTTTCAGGACTATGTTGACAATCTCCAGCAGGTGTTTTCAGCCTGTCATCGAGTCCTCCGCAAAGATGGGAGTCTCTACCTCAATCTCGGAGATAGTTACGCTGGCAGTGGAAAAGGGGGCCATTCAGGTAACAGTCCTCATCAAAAGCAACTCACTAATGAAGGTTCCCTCTCAGTACGCGGGGTGAAGCGCGGGGGTCTAGCCGCAAAACAGCTGTTCGGTATCCCTTGGCGTGTGGCATTCGCCCTCCAGGATTTTGGGTGGTATCTTCGCGAGGATATTATCTGGGCGAAGCGTAACTGTATGCCAGGGTCGATGAAAGATCGCTACACCAGCAGCCATGAGTACGTTTTCCATTTCACTAAATCCGCACGCTACTACTATGATGCTGATGCGATTAAAGAGCCCGCTATATGGGATGTGAACGGTACGGGTACAGCAGCAAGGAAAGCTCGCGCGAGTGCCCAACTTAAGAGTCACCCCGAGGGTCTTCGCGCCGGTATTCGCCCGGCAGGATCCAAAGACGCGCATCAGTATGAAGGTAAGCATCGAGGGCACGAGCGAGTCCACCAGGGGTTCCGCGACAAGTGGGATAGCCTGACGAAACAGTCGCAGTGTACAGGCATGCGCAACAAAAGGGACGTGTGGTTCCTCGCTACCTCGCAGTTCAAAGGCGCGCACTTCGCCACCTTCCCGAAAAAACTTGTCGAACCCTGCATTCTCGCTGGTTGCCCCGTTGGTGGAGTTGTTCTCGACCCCTTTGCTGGCAGCGGGACAGTAGGGGAGGTCGCGGCGGATCACAACCGGGACTCGATATTGATCGAGTTGAACCCCACATATCGGAGCCTCATCTATGAGCGCCTTGCAAAGTCTCTCGTCTGAACCCTACCAGGCCGTCATGCGCGACCACCTTTCGAGTCGGGATAGTGCTGCCCTGTTTGTATCCCCGGGTCTGGGCAAGACAGCCGCGACCCTCGACGCCCTGACGCGCGCGTTCCAGGACGGTGACTGCAAGGCGGCGCTGGTCATCGCTCCGCTCCGGGTGGCGCGATTGACCTGGCCGAACGAGGTTGCGAAGTGGCGGCAATTCGCTTGGATGAAGACGGAGCAGCTGCGAGGCCAGCTGCCCTCGGGCCGAGCGCACCTTTACCTGACCAACTATGAGCAACTCCAAAATCTCCAGTCCCTCGACTTCTGCTCCCACGTCGTCCTCGATGAGCTTACGCGTGCGAAGAATCCGAAAAGTACGCGGATCAAAGCGCTCCGATCTCTATTCCGGGATCACCGACGCTGGGGTCTTACGGGCACTCCACGACCGAATTCCCTACTCGAACTGTTTGCCCAAGTTCGCGTCCTCGACGACGGCAAGCGGCTCGGGCCTTCTTTTGACCAGTTCAGGCGCACCTACTTCACCCCTACAGATTACAACGAGTACAACTGGGAGCCCAAGCCCGACGCTGAGAAACATATCTATGAAAAAATCCACGACCTGGCGATCACTCTACGGTCATCTGACTACCTCGACATCCCGGACACCATCGTCGAGGACATCGAGATCGCGCTCCCCAAGGACGCGCACGACGTTTACCGCGAGCTTGAGCGTGAGCTGCTCGTGCGACTTGAGGGGGGAGACGTGGTCGCTCCGCAAGCTGCGATACTTGTCAACAAGCTTCTTCAAATTTCTGGCGGCACAGTGTACTCCGAGACTCGCGGGGTGTGCCAGGTCCACGCTGGCAAAGTCCTCGCCCTTCGCCGTCTTCTCAGTGGCATGGTCGGGGAGCGAACCATCATCGCCACCAATTTCATACATGAACGAGAGCGTGTCGTCGCCGCTGTCTCCGGCGCCGTCGATGCCGGCAAGTTCAAAGGCGACATCGAGGACGCGTGGAACAGTGGCGCCATCACGCATCTCGTCGCCGACCCTCGCTCCCTGGGGCACGGACTCAATCTCCAAGCCGGGGGCCGCACGGTCATATGGTTCTCCCCGACCTGGTCGCGCGAACTCTACGACCAGTTCAACGCCAGGGTCGCGCGTAAAGGGCAGACAGAGGAGACGCGCATCTACCGCATCATCTGCACCGGCACGATGGACGACGTGGTCATCGAGACCCTCCGCGAGCGCGGGGAAGGGCAAGCGTCGATGATGGCGCTCCTCACCAACTGGCGCAACCTCGGACTCACCTTCCAATGAACACCACACCACCCAACGGGGCTCCCAAGCTCCCACCCATGTCCCCGGCCGAACGCGAGCTGTGGATGCTGTCCCACCGCGCGCCCGAGGGCATGATAATGGTTCACCAAAACGAGATTGCCCAAGTGCAGCGCCACGTCTTCGGCCTTTCCACCGAACGCAATCTGCTCATTAAGGCGCTCGGCGCCCTCTACAAGCAAGGCGAGAGCCCCATCACCACGATCCACCGCCTGCTGGAGCAGCTGCGCAAGGCGATGGAGCGGATCAAAGAGTTGGAGGGGACGCCATGAACACCCGCATCGGCGATCTCGTCCGCGAGTGCGTCAACGGCACTCCTAAATACCCGGCTCGGGTGCATCCCGGCGTTCACATCGTCAGTGGCATCGTGAAGGGCCGCATTGTCTGCCGCAACGGCCGGCGCATGTCCTCGTGGGTGCGCGTCAAGGGTTGACGGCGGGTCAGCGGTTGCGGGGATGCAAATCGTCGGGCTGGGCGTAGATATATTTCTCGACCGCCTTTTCGTCCCCTTCGATCCGGACAAGGGAATCCTGAATGGCCACGAGCTGAGCTTTGATCGCGGCATTATCCAATTCGACAGCTCGGATTTGGGAGTCCTGCGCGATCTGACTGGATTCCAAAACACTGAGACGCCGATCATGGTCTGACTGTGATGGGGCAACTTCAAGAAAGTGGTAGGCACTGCCGCCGAACAGGAGAACAGGTATCAGGGCGTAAGGGATAATAGCCCCGCGCTTGCTCAAACGGACGGAGGGAGACTCGTCGTCGTATGGATTGGCGTAATGCTTCATGCGGCGAACCCTTCGTTGATCGCGGCCTCGTAGGTGCTGAAAATATGGTGATCGCGGATGCTCAACAATGGCACTGAGGAAGGAGCCGAAAGCCGGATCGTCTGCGGGATGTCGGGATACATCGGAGCGGCGAGCGGCACAATGTCGCCATCAACCCAATAGGCCGCGGCGATCTGCGCCTTGTCGAGCACGGCCTGGCTGACGAGCTTCGGGCAGGCGAAACAGATTACGGGGACGCCAAGCATAGCCGATAATGTGATGCCGAGCGGCCCTCCTCGGCTGTGGCACACGATGCGCTTGATCGGGTAGGAATTTAGGGGCTTACCAGATAGCCAGCGCCAAGTGCCGGCGGTAGCCCAGATGCCACGCGCCATAGCCCCGAGCGGCGTGTCGATGGAGAAGAAGTCGAAATCTAACACCCATTCCTCGGTGTCTCTCGTCCCTGCTATGCCAAGAGTTAATCCGAGGTCATGCTGATCCAGCAATGCACCGTAGGGCATAGGCCCGTCGATGTCGTTGCCAAAGAGGGTATCGACCAGTCCCGACGCCGTGCCCGAGGCAGGAAGGGCATAAGCCGCCTCCTGCGCCGGGAAGTAGGCGCGTGGGTCGAAGGATGGCATTACTGCGGCACCAGCGACGGGTTGGCCTGCGCGACGGCGATAGCGGCGTTGATGCCGGCAGCAGCGTCTTTGAGCTGACTCCACTCAGCGCCAGTCAACAGCGTGGGGTTGCCACCGGCATTGACCTTGGCGATGTCACCGTTGAGCGCGTCAAGCGCAGCCACCCCGGTAAGGTCAGCCTTCGTGTTCGACAGGTTGGCGATGATGCCGGCCAAGATCGTGTTGTCCGAGGGCGTCAACGCCACACCAGAGGCCACGCCAGGAAGGTCATTGGCGAGCTGCTGAAGCTGTGCAACGGTGGCGATCTTGTGCTGGATCGAGTAGCCCGCGCCAAGCTCGGCGGCATTGGCGACGAGATCGGCATCTGCGGTGGCCTGAATCTGAGCAGTCGTGCAGCCTGAGAACAGAAGCGCGACGAAGAGGGAGCGGAGGACGGTTTTCATAGTTTTGTGGGGATAGGCAAAGGGTTCTGCTTGAAATAGGCAAGAGCTTCCAGCGCGACAGCGCCGACGAAAATAGCGTCGATCTCATGCATGGTGGGGAGCGGAATGTCTCTGGCCATGCCAGCTCCGATTGCCTGCCCAAAGGTGGCGTAGAGCGCGGCGATGCCGGCGTTCCAGCAGGACGTGCCGAGGCCAGTGAGGTAGTGGAGGGCGTAAGTCTTGATGCTCATTGTAGGCAGAACCCTTTGAAGATTAGGGTTTGTCCACCCCCCAAGCCCCCCGGAGCCACATGCATAACATAAGTAGTGGCCGTTGTAGAACTCCACAGTCCTACCCCGGTTCCTATAGTTGAGGCTGCTGCATTGGTGGAACCGCATACTTCCCATGAACGTGGAGTGGAAGTGAAGGCGGTTGCGAATGTAACCGTGAACCAAACGTCCGTATTGAATATGGGTGGGGTTGATCCTGTCACTATCGTTACTACGAATGCTGAGTCCGTACCTGTGATAGATATGCTTGCGCTGCCTGATGAGACCGGCCCTAGTGCAACCGTTGGAGAACCACCCCCCGACACAGCGACGTGGCCGCTTAATGTAGGGGTCGTGATAGTGGGGGAAGTGGCGAGGACGTAGTTTCCGGTGCCGGTGTTGTTGACCCCCGTAATCGAGGTGGAGCCGTTGAATTGTGCGGTCTGCCCGCTCACCGCGGAGCCAGCGGTGGTGACGTTGCCAGTGCCCCCAATCGCGGAGCTGATTGCTGCGGAGTTCGCAGTCCAAAAATTCGAGGGGGTGTTGAGTACCCCTGTCGAAGTGACTGCGGTAACAGCAGTGACCCCGGCTTGTGCGTGCGCGAGAAGCGGGATGAGGAGAAGGAGGAGTAGCTTTTTCATAGGACTTGTATCCAGCGCAGAGCTGAGTTGTCGATAGGTTGCACCACGCCCGGTCCGGGAGTGGCTGACGAGGTTTGAAGCACCCACCAAGACAGGCGGCCGTTTACGACGATGCCGAGTATCGAAGGGTTGATCCGGTTCACCGTGGGTATGTTGTCGAGATTAGTACCCCCTCCAGTGAGCCCGGTCACCGCAAGGTTGACCGTGGGCAACGCTCCTGCACTGATCTGGCCTTGTTGATCTGAAGACGGTGAGATCGAAGGGTTGTCCAACTCCAGCACATCCGCGGTCTTGAAGTAAGTGCGGGTGTTGGGGATTTGGGAGATGCGGTAATTGGCCATGAGAAGGGGTCAGTAGGTTGGGAACGCGCTGAGGTCTTTGACAGTGACGGAGTGTGCGCTGCTTATCGGTGATGCGGCCATGGCGGCATTGATGGCGGTGATCGTTGCATACCCTGCGGGGGCATTGAATGGGGAAAAGAGTCCAGTCATGACCACCGTTAGCTCGCCGTTGATGTCTGCCGCCACGACATGTCCTGAGTCGCCAGGGATGAACCCGTTGTTCGGGGGAGCGCCATAGTTTAAATTGTTGTTGCTCAGAATCTGCCAGACGTTGTTCCCTCCGGTGTCCCGCAGCGGGCTAAAGTAGGCGTAGTAGTTGCCGCCGGATAGAGTGGTGTTATTCCACGAGACGGGGACGGCGACCATGCCGCCAGTGACGCAGAACAGCGGCACTCCCCAGGTATATCCGGGGAGGTAGGACGAGGTGAGCGTGGCAGGGGCAAACTTCATCGGGGCGATGCTAGAGGGTAGCACCGGGCTGACCTTCATCAGCCTTATATCGCTTGACCCGACTTCTACTTCCGTCCCCGGAGTGATCTTCGTGGTCACGAGGTTGTTGCTGGCGTCCACGAAATAGAGCGTCGTATTTGCATCGTTGCCGGAAGATGCGTGCCAGCAGCTCATAACCACGTCCGGCGCGATGGCGGTGTAGCCAATCCCGGTACCCGCACCGCTTCCCGTACTATACCCGACGGCGATAGACGGCATCCCGGTCAGACCATAGGCCCAGCACGAGGTATTGCGAACGAAAGTGAGCGACCCATAGTTCTGAGTGGAGTAAATCTGGATTCCCGCATAGGTCGTAATGCCAGTGATCGCGGTCT
>Ga0210395_10000179_pt1 | contig 50130 bp, 44 predicted proteins | sample IncBWH4OmetaG_FD_150861 | JGI IMG/M metagenome (GOLD analysis project Ga0210395, IMG submission 150861) | Forest soil microbial communities from Barre Woods Harvard Forest LTER site, Petersham, Massachusetts, United States - Inc-BW-H-4-O ...
ACAAGTCGTCGTCCTCCCCTCCTCCACCGAACAAGTTCAAGCCATCCTCCGCCTCTGCCACCGCGAACGCCTCCCCTTCGTCGCCCGCGGCTCCGGCACCGGCCTAAGCGGCGGCGCACTCCCCGTAGAAAACGGCATCGTTATCAGCCTCACGCGCATGAATCGCATTCTCGAAGTCGATCTCCCCAACGCCCGCGTCGTAGTCGAGCCCGGCGTAATCAATCTCGATGTAACCGCCCGGGTCTTCCCGCACGGCTATTTCTACGCCCCCGATCCCTCCTCGCAATCCGTCTGCAGCATCGGCGGCAACGTCGCCGAAAACTCTGGGGGCGCCCACTGTCTAAAATACGGCTTCACCACAACGCATGTCCTAGGCCTGGAAGTCGTGCTTCCCGACGGCACGCTAGTCCACCTAGGAGCAAAAGCCCTCGACACTCCCGGATACGACCTCCTCGGCGTTTTTGTCGGCTCTGAAGGCACTCTCGGCATCGCCACAAAAATGATTCTCCGCATCGTGAAGCGCCCCGAGTGCGTGCAAACCCTCCTCGCCGCCTTTCCCTCTACCAACGAAGCCGGCGCCGCCGTCAGCAGCATCATTGCCGCAGGCATGCTCCCGGCCGCCATCGAAATGATGGACAACCTCGCCATTCAAGCCGCCGAAGCCGCCGTCCATGCCAACTACCCCAACTGCGGCGCCCTCCTCCTCGTCGAACTCGACGGCCCCATCGCCGAAGTTGAATCCCTTATGACCCACGTCAATGAAATCTGCCGCGCCCACGCCGCCTCCGAAATCCGCGTGGCCCAATCCGACGGCGAGCGCGCTCTCGTCTGGAAAGGCCGCAAAGCCGCCTTCGCCGCCATGGGTCGCATCTCCCCGAACTACATCGTGCAAGACGGCGTCATCCCACGCACCGCTCTCCCGCAGGTCATGAGCGAAATCTCGCGCCTCAGCGCCGAAGCAGGCCTCCGCGTCGCCAACGTCTTCCATGCCGGTGACGGCAATCTCCACCCGCTGGTGCTCTACGACCGCCGCATCCCAGGCCAGGAAGACAGCGCCGAAGCCCTCTCCGCCAGAATTCTCGACCTCTGCATCGCCGCCGGCGGCTCCATCACAGGCGAACACGGCGTTGGCCAAGACAAAAAATACGCCATGTCCAAAATGTTCGCCGAACCCGACCTAGCCACCATGCAACGGGTCCGCTGCGCCTTCGATCCCCTGCAACTCTCCAACCCCACAAAGGTTTTTCCGACGCCGCGCCTCTGCGGCGAAAAACCCGGCGAGTACGTACCCCATCTCGCCGAACTCTCCGGCGCGGCCGACCGCTTCTGATGATGGTTGTGGTCCGCTACTTAACCGTTTGGAAAAATACCGGGAATCGTCCGCCGATAGCCGCTATGAATCCGTGGTTCCCGAGCCTCAAAACAAGACTGAGTCCTAACTCCGCATTAAGTCGTTTGGAATGTTTAATATACAGATGATCCCGGGGGCCTTGGAGCCGCCTCGCTCTCTCACCTGCCTCGAAAGCGCAGGAAGTCAGTCCGGACCCTTTCGCAGCTACCGGCGTGCCAGATGTCTACGACGGCGCTTCTGGGCAAGGTTGTCGCGCCCAAAGTCCAGCGCAAGCCATCTGCCTCAGGAGCGCGCATGCACTTGACCAAGTCGCCCGCGACTCTGCGACCCGCAGCAAAGCGCTCTCCTGCAACCGCTCGGGAACCGGGCGCCCAGGCGCTAGGCAACCAGCATAAGCCCCTCCCGAGCACCCCGAAAAGACCCTAATCATCCCTCTGGAAGACCCGCGGACGCAGATTTGAGTGTCGGCAGGCGGCCAGCAAACAGAGATCACCTGTGGAATGTTCGTGTTCGGCGTTCACCTTTTTTTCACTACTTGTCCAGACGCCGTGCATTGGCAGTAAAACGCACGTGTGAGATTAATGGCACACGACGGAACCGTACTCGCGGTCAGCCGCTCGAAATCGAAAAACGAAGGGATTAAGTTCATGAATACTTCCAAACAGTTGCTGCCCAGAACGATCTTGTTCGGCTCGCTAGGCCTTGCCGCGATGCTGCTAGTCTCTACGCCTTCCTGCAAGGCACAGGAAGTGAATCCCGACCATTTCACGGATACGGGCGTGCAGGACGTTTACGAGGGCGCTCCTGTCAAAGTGGCCACACCTATCGTCAAGCAGAACCTGTCCGCCACGCAAATGCGCAAGCACCAGCTCAATTCGCCGGCGGCCGTGCACACCGTCGCCAAGCGCACTTATCAATTGTCTGCGCAACTTGACACCCCGGCGGCCGTCGACAAGCCGAAGCCCGCTTCCATCACGCCGGCCAGGCAATAATTCGCCCGCCGGGGCGGCGCGTTCGCCCCCTACTGAGCGACAACTTGAACTTCGGGATAGAGTTGAGACGCCTTTTTAAGCGAGGCAGCGGGCGCGTCCTTCAGATAGACGTCGAAGAACGTATGTACGTGCTCCGCAGTAATGGTGAGCCCCCGGCGCCCGTCCAGACCGCCAAATCCTAATCGGCGCATCATCCCGATGACATAATGGCTTTTTACCAGCATCTGGTCACTGAAGCTAAAGTGATTTGCCCCGCGAATTGTTATGAACAAGCGTCCGTTCGGCAGTCGGTCGTAAATAGATTCTAGGTCTAGATGGATCTGCCTGCTGGCTGGATCAGCCAGTTCGCGGCTGTGGTCGCTCAGAATGAACAGGAAAGGCTGCTTGAGGCCCTCCTGAACGACGTTGCCGTAGGGAGCGCCATCAATATCGATCCCCGCCTTGCACCGTGGATCGTCATGACAGAATTGCAACGCCGTCGCGCCACCGAAGGAATGCCCAAACATTCCGAGCCTCTCGATGTCCAAGCGGCCCGTAAATTTGCCGGTGGGATCAGCGGCGTTGAGCTGCTGCAACTGGCTCACCACAAACGCCGTATCGCTGGTCCACATAGGCAACAGTCTGTTGATCAAGCGATTCGCCTGCTCGGCTGGCAGATTCCCGGGATCGTTCGTTGGCGGCCTGGTGACCACGCGGTTGTCCGAAAGGACGACGACGAAGGTTCTATAAGGCGCGTCGAAGCCCACAACGATGTAGCCGTGGCTGGCCAGATCCTCCGCGAGCGTCGTGAAGTCCGTGGTCAAGGCTCCCCCGCCGGCGCGCAGGATCACCACTGGATATGAGCGTTGCTCGGGCGAGACGTCCGGTCGAGAGGTGCTATGTGTCCGGACCAGCGCCAAATCTCGCGTAAGAAGTTGACTCATCAGAACGCCGGAGTTCTCCGCGAGGGCCTTCCGCCACGGCGCCGGCAAGTACTCCGCCGGGGTAGCGGTTGTGGCAAGCGCCGCTGGGTACCACATCCATGCTACTACCTCCCGTTTCGTTCCCGCCGACGGCGCCAACTCGTCGGCCTCGTCGTTGTTGACCCATGTGTAGGTCGTCCGCCCCACGGCAAAATGCCCTGTAGGCACCGGCAATGTAATTTCTGTTTTGTGCTCCCGCCAAAGTAATCCGAGCAGAACCATCCCTCCGACGACAGTCGATAAGGCCAGTGCCGCGAAGCTTTTCACCAGGCGCTTGGCAAACGAGGAAGGCTTTCTTCGGCCTTGGGGGGACTCGGACAAAGCGCTGGGTTCGCACATGGGTGCTATTCTACAAAAAGTACTTTGAGTTGTAAAGTGAATCAAAGCTGCGGTGACAACCGCTGAGCTCGGTCACTTGCTCTTGCCCCCTTTCAATACGCTTGTTTCCGAAGCGCACCTTGACGGCGTGTTACCTTTGTAATGTACTGAGCATCGCTAATGCCTTTAGCTCCGCTCGACATCGAACACGAATTCCGCGGCATCCTGGCCCCAGATTCGATCCGCGAAGCCACTGCGGCTGAGGCCGTTTCGGGCGTGCAACCGCGTCTTGTTCTCGAACCTGCCAACGAACAACAGCTCGCCGCTGTTCTTCGTCTGGCAAACGACCGAAGCCTTGCCGTGGTTCCTGGTGGTGGCGGCACCAAGCTCTCGTGGGGCAACCCTCCCTCTCGCGTCGACATCATTCTTTCGACCGCTCGCCTCGACAAGATCATCGAGCATCCCTGGGCTGACCTTACAGTCAGCGTCGAAGCCGGCTGCACGGTCCAAAAATTACAGTCCGCGCTCGCGCAGCACGGCCAGCGCCTGGCCCTCGATCCGCTCTGTCCAGCACACGCCACCATTGGCGGCGTCCTGTCAACGAACGATAGCGGCCCGCTTCGTCTGCGCTTCGGTGCGCTTCGCGACTTGATCATTGGCGTCACGCTCGCGCTCGCCGATGGCACCCTCGCCTCCAGCGGCGGCAAGGTCGTAAAAAATGTCGCAGGCTACGATCTCCCCAAGCTCGTCACCGGCGCTCTGGGCACTCTTGCGGTTATCACCCGCGCCGTTTTCCGCCTCCATCCCCTGCCGCGAAACGCGAAGTCGCTCTCCATATCTGGCTGCAATCTCGACGAGATGCAACAACTCGTCCTAGTGGTGCAGGATTCAAAACTGGCCCACACCGCTCTGCAAGCGCGAATCGCGCAAGATGCCGAGCCCGTTGTGGACATTCTCTTCGAGGGCACCGAAGCAGGAATTGCCGCGCAAGAATCCCAGCTGCGAGAACTCGCCGGTCCTTCGCCCGCGGCCGACGCTCCATCCACCGTCTGGGCCGCGTCTCAAGACCTTTGGAGTTCTCCCGATCCCACTTCGGTAGCAGTTGCAAAAATCACCACGCTCCCAGCCTCAATCGCGCGCGCTGTCGAATTCCTCGAACACACAACAAATTCTCGCAAAGCAAAATGGAAGTTGACGTTCCAAGCCACCGGCATCGGCTGGCTGCGCCTGGAAGCCGCACCCGAGAATCTCCACGCTGTCCTTTCGGACCTTCGCTTTGAACTCGAACGCGATGGCGGCTCACTCGCACTGTGCTATCACCCTGCTAGCATGTTGCGTCTCGACGCCTGGGGAAAACCCGGAGACGCTCTTCCTTTAATGCGCGCCGTAAAAAATCAGTTCGATCCAAAAAACACGCTGAATCCCGGCCGCTTCGTCGCCGGCATTTGATCAAGGAGCTTTCGCTCATGAGAAAATTCGTTTTTGCATTTCCCCTCATCGCCCTTTTGTTCGTTGCTAACCCGAACCGCAGCCATGCGCAATCCGCGCCTGCCACTCCACCAGAGCTTCACGCTCTCAAAATTACCATTCTCTCCACCATGCTCGCCGACGACGGCATCGGCGAATGGGGTTTCGCAGCGCTTGTAGAAGCCGACGGCCACAAAATTCTTTTCGACACAGGCGCCCGTCCCAATACCGTCCTCGAAAACGCCCGCGAGCTCAAAATCGACCTCGGAGACGTCCAGGACGTGGTTCTCAGCCACTTCCATGACGACCACACCACCGGCCTCATGACCCTCCGCCGCGAGTTTTCCAAATCCAATCCGAAAGCCCTTTCGCGCGTTCACGTCGCCAACGGCATTTTCCTCGAGCGCCGCGGGCACAATCTAAACCCCATGCTGCAGATGAAAAAAGAGTTCGAGGCCACCGGCGGCGTCTTTGTCGTGCACGAAAAACCCCAAGAACTCTTGCCCGGCGTCTGGCTCACAGGCCCGGTCCCGCGCGTCTATCCCGAAAAAAATTATCCGGCGGGCACGGAGGTCAACACCGGAAACGCCTGGGTCGAAGACACCGTTCCCGACGATCAATCTCTCGTCTTTAACACTTCGCGCGGTCTCGTCTTGCTCTCGGGCTGCGGACATTCCGGAATCATCAACACGCTGCAATACGCACGCGGCTTTCTTCGCCCTGCGCCCGTCGACGCCGCCGTCGGCGGCTTCCATCTCTTCGCCGCCAGCGACCAACAACTCGCCTGGACTGCTTCAAAGCTCAAGGAATACCAGACCGCCCGCATTCTCGGTGCGCACTGCACAGGAATCGAAAGCGTCTATCGTCTCCGTGAACTTCTCGGCCTCACGCGCCAGACCTGTCTCGTGGGAACCATCGGCGCGGTCTACGACCTCAACAACGGAATCAAAACCGGGCCAATCGCCCAGTAACTCGTAAACCAGATTGGAGGTGCGTCGGATGAGTGGGATAAAACATCTGAGCATCCGGAAAAAACCTGCTCTTCGATGGCTCGTTTCCCTCTCCTTCTCGCTCGGCGTTGCCGTCATCACTTCCCCAGAAACGTCGGCACCTGCCGCGTCCGCACCGCAGTCTAGAAGCGCGAACGCCGCGGTTGTTCTCGAAACTCTCTCGTGGGACGAAGCCGAACACATTCTCACTCCAGACGCCGTCGTCGTTATCGCTCTCGGCGCCGAATCCAAAGAGCATGGCCGCCATCTCCAGCTCAACAACGACTTCCTCATGGCCGAATATCTCAAGAAACGCGTTCTCGACTCCGCTCCGCAGAACGTCGTCGTCGCTCCCACCATCAACTACAGTTTTTATCCGGCCTTCCTCGAATATCCCGGCTCCACTTCGCTCAGCATGGACACCGCCCGCGCGATGTTCAGCGACATCATCCATTCCCTGGCGCACTACGGCCCGCGCCGCTTCTACATCCTCAACACCGGCATCTCCACGCTCAAGCCGCTCGCCCAAGCCGCTGCCGACCTTTCGAAGGACGGCATCTTTCTGCGCTACACCGACCTGACCAAAGACAATCCCGTCGAAAAAAAGGTGCGCCAATCCGGAGGCACCCATGCCGACGAAATCGAAACCTCGATGATGCTCTATATCGCGCCGGAAACCGTTCGCATGAAAAAAGCCGCCCGTGATTTGAATCCCAATCAACCTGGCGGCCTCACTCGTAATCCCCAAGCTAAAGGCACCTATTCGCCGACCGGTGCCTGGGGGGACCCCACGCTCGCCACGCGCGAAAAAGGCCAAGCCGTCGTCGAATCCCTGGTCTCAACCATCCTGAAAGACATTGACGACCTGCGCCAGACTACTCTCCAGCCCGCAAAATGATTCGACCGAAGACTTTTCGTCCGCGGCGCGACTCTCGGTCCTGTGCGTCTCTCGGTTATCTTTTCCGTCTCTTTTGTCGCCGGCCGTTTGCCAGCGCCACCGCCGTTCGGTTATGTTCACGAGTGGCCGCGAGCCACGATCTTCCATGACCACACCTCCCGACGCGCATACACTGGCCAGCGCCTTCGACGCGCACCATCCGCCCTCCAAACAAATCATCGAGAACTGCGTCCACTGCGGTTTCTGCTTACCCGTCTGCCCCACCTACGTTCTCTGGAATGAAGAAATGGACTCCCCCCGCGGCCGCATTTACCTCATGAAACTCGCTAGCGAAGGCCATGCGAGCATGAACCCGCAGTGGGTCGGCCATTTCGATTCCTGCCTCGGCTGCATGGCCTGCATGACCGCCTGCCCCTCCGGCGTCGACTACGGAAAACTAATCGAAGCCACGCGCGCCCAAATCGAGCGCCATCATCCGCGCTCCCTCGGCGAAAAACTCCACCGCCGTTTTCTCTTCGCGGTTTTCACGCGCCCAGATCGCCTCCGCCTCCTTCGCTGGCCGCTGCTCGCCTACCAAAAATCAGGCCTGCAATCGCTAGTTCGCGGCGTCGGGCTCCTGAAGCTTTTTCCAAAGCGCCTGCAATCCATGGAAGCACTAATGCCGCAGCTCGAAAAGAATGAACACCTGGCGGCAGTCACGCCGGCGCAAGGCGCGAAGCGCCGTCGCGTCGGCCTCCTGCTCGGCTGTGTTCAGCGCGAATTCTTTCCCCAAGTGAACGCCGCCACCGCCCGCGTCCTGGCAGCTGAAGGCTGCGAAGTCGTCGCGCCACAAGACCAGCTGTGTTGCGGCGCGCTAATGGTTCACGCCGGAGAGGAAACAGGCGCCCTCCGACTCGCCAGAAAAACTATCGACACATTCGAGCGCGCCGACGTCGACACCATCGTCACCAACGCCGCAGGCTGCGGCTCAAATGTAAAGGAATACGGCCATTTGCTGCGCGACGATCGACACTACGCCGATCGTGCCAAGGTCTTCGCCGCAAAATGCAAGGACATCACCGAAGTTCTCACCGAACTGCCGCCGCGCGCCGCAAGAAATCCCCTGCACCTCCGCGTAGCGTTCCACGATTCCTGCCACCTGCAACACGCCCAAGGCGTCCGCTCGCAACCCCGCCAATTGCTGGCCGCGATCCCGGGCATCGAGCTCACGGAAATCCCCGAAAGCGCCATCTGCTGCGGTTCCGCCGGCGTCTACAATCTAGTTCAACCCGACGCCGCCAACGCTCTGGGCGATCGCAAAGCCCAACTTATCGCCCCTCTCAACGCCGAGGTCGTAGCCACCGGCAACCCGGGCTGCCTGCTGCAACTCCAATCCTCCCTAGCCCGCCAAGGCTACCCCACCCCGGTAGTCCACACTATCCAACTCATCGACGCCTCCATCCGCGGCACTCTTTCACCTTCAATCCACTCTACGCTCGCGCCCTCGTAGGGGCACGACATGCCATGCCCCTCTTGGGCCAGCGCAACCCGCCCAAAAACTCTAGACGCGCTTTTGTTACGACGCGCTTTTGCTCCAGGCCCCCAAGATCGCCCCCATCAAACAAAGACCCACGAGTGAGTAAAACTCATTGATGGCGAACAATTGCATCGGCCGCATCTCGTACATGTAATTCGTAAAAGCCATCGGGCCAACAAATCCGATCCACAAAAGTATCCCCAGCGCCGCGCCTCTCGCAGCCGTGTTTACGCTCCGCCAGATGCAGATCTGTGCCAGCACAAACGCAATCAGCAAATTCAGTGCAAACGTGATAGCGTAAGGCAAAATGGGGTTCATGCCGGCCGCTTTTTCCGCGGTCATTTGCTCGAGCGCCATCCACGGTTTAGCAAATAAAAATCCGTACCAAACCGCTCCGAGTATCCAGTAAGTCAAAGCCGAAACAAACACGGCTGCATAATTTGTCTTCATCGCTCACCTCTCACTCATCTCTCCGACCCAAAGCCCTTCAGCTATACGCACGCACAAAGAAATAAACGGTCATGGCAGTCCCAACCAAAATCACAAACGCCGGTGTCCACCACTGCGGCAGCTTCTGCGCATAGTGTGCGCTTGTGAATCCCCCCAACAAAGATCCCGCCGTCATCACCAGCGCCTGCGGCCAGAATATCACCCGCGAAATCACAAACGTCACCACGGCAACTCCGAATCATCACCCTGCGTGGAATGTTCAAGCGCATGCGGTACGCGCCGCCGCTGGCGGTCGTGCCCGCCCAAAGCGCCAGCGTATTGGTGGCGTTGGCCGGCACGGCCGGCACACCCGTAAACAAAAGCGCCGGAAACGCCACAAAACTGCCGTCACCAGCGACGGCGTTAATAGCTCCCCCGAGTGCCCCGGCGAAAAACAGAAATATCGCGGTGTGTCGGTTCAAACAAATCTTCTATCACGATTCCTGCCCCCGCTCCACTCAGAACGCAATCCAGTCTCTACCGCCAATCTCCCCGGCGCCGCCCCGCGATCCATGCGGCATCTCCCAGGACCAAACAGGACCAAGTCCTTTCTTGACAAGCCGCCTCGCTCCGTATATGTACGGTCAGTTTCTTGATGCTCTTCCCCATCGGAGACCGGACTCGAATTCTCCAACGCGAGTCACAGGGGGTATTCCTGATGAAAGAGTGAACGCCTCGAGCCGTGGTGTGTTCCTCATCCGGCTCTTTGTTTGAATCTGGGAGCAAGACCTGAATTCAGCGAACGACCGAAGAGGAGGGAGCATGGGAAGCCAGGCAGAGGTAATCGCAGGGGGCGGAGAAAAAAGAGACAGCATCCCCAAGGTGATTCTGGCCTCCGCCGTCGGCACGATGATCGAATGGTACGACTTCTACATCTTTGGAAGTCTGGCTGTCGTTCTCTCCCCTAAATTCTTCCCGCCTGGCAACGACACGTTCGCCTACATTTCCTATCTGGCGACCTTCGCAGTGGGTTTCATGGTCCGACCGTTCGGGGCCTTGTTCTTCGGCCGCATCGGAGACATCGTTGGCCGAAAGTACGCTTTCCTGGTGACGCTTTCGATCATGGGCGGCGCAACGGCGCTGATCGGATTCCTTCCAACGTACGCGACCATCGGGTTGTTTGCGCCTATCATCCTACTGACCATTCGCGTTCTGCAGGGCCTTGCACTTGGCGGTGAGTATGGCGGCGCAACGGTCTACGTGGCCGAGCACGTGCCCGACGGCAAGCGCGGCTACTACACCAGCTTCATCCAAATTACGGCGACGCTTGGTCTTTTCGTATCGTTGCTGGTCATCCTCCTGACGCAACAAGCCATGACTCCGGACGCCTTCAAAGCATGGGGCTGGCGCATTCCGTTCCTCGCTTCCATCATTCTGGTAACAATTTCCCTCTATATCCGCTTGAAGATGAAGGAGTCTCCGATTTTTACGCAGATCAAAGCCGCCGGCATGACTTCGGCTCAGCCTCTGAAAGAGGCCTTCACAAAACCGGAAAATCTGAAGCGCGTTTTGATCTCGCTGTTTGGCGCAACGGCCGGCCAGGGCGTTATCTGGTACACAGGCCAGTTCTATGTACTCCTCGTTTTCCTGCAAACGATTCTTAAAATTAATCCAAAACTCTCCAACATCATTGTCGCCTACGCCCTTCTTTTCGGAATGCCTTTCTTCACCGTCTTCGGCGCTCTTTCCGATAAGATAGGACGCAAGTGGCTCATGATGGCTGCCTGCTTTCTCGCCGTCCTCACCTACCTGCCGATTTATCACGCCATGCAACGAGCCGCCGGGAACAACGTTCAGACACTCAGTTCCGTGAGAGACAAAATCACCGGCGCTCCGAAGCTGACCGCGCTCACGGTAGACGATACCGGAAAAACCGTTCCAGCCAAGGAAGCCTCCAACCCGAACGTGCCCATGCTCGTCTTCCTCGTTTTCATCCAGGTTATCTATGTCTGCATGATTTATGGACCGATTGCGGCGTATCTCGTCGAGGCTTTCCCGGCGAAAATACGCTATACCTCCTTATCTCTGCCTTACCACATCGGGAATGGTGTCTTCGGCGGCTTGGTCCCGCTCATAGGCGTCTATGTCTGCGAACGCACCCACGACATTTACGCCGGCCTGTACTACCCCATGATCGTGGCCAGCATTACCTTCGTCGTGGGAAGCTTGTTCCTGAAGGAAACCTATGGCCGTAAGATTTGGGACGAAGTCGGCGGCATGAAGTAGCACCACCTGGCCTCCCGCCGGCCGCGCGCATTGACTCCCGCGCCCGCGTGGGAGCATCATTTTTGGCGGGCAAGCTCATTCGAGATGTGAAATGAGCCTTTCCGAGCCGGACTGTCCCTCGTTGTAGAGTCACAACCGAAATCGATCTTCCAAGGGAGTTGTCGCCGTGGCAAAAGCTCGTCAGAAAATAAAAGCGAAGGCATCAAACGGCAAGAGCAAACTCACGGAAGCCCAAATCGCCGTTCATTGGAAAGAAGAGGAATACTTTTACCCCTCGAAAAAATTCAAAGCCCAGGCCAATCTCGCCGATCCTGCCTTCGTCAAAAAATTCAGCGAGAAGCGTTTCCCGCGGTGCTTTGACATCTACGCCAGGCTCCTCGACTGGGACAAGACTTGGCACAAAACTCTCGACACCTCCAATCCCCCGTTCTGGAAATGGTTTGTCGGCGGAAAACTTAACGCCTGCTACAACTGCGTCGATCGTCATCTTGCCAAACACAAAAACAAGGCTGCCTTAATCTTCATCCCTGAACCCGAGGGCGAATCCGCAACCGTCATCACCTATCAGGAACTCTACCAGCGCGTGAATGAGGTCGCCGCCATGCTTCGCGATTTTGCCGGACTCCAAACCGGCGACCGCGTCACTATTCACATGCCGATGATTCCCGAGTTGCCCATCACCATGCTCGCTTGCGCGCGCCTCGGCATCGTTCATTCGGTTGTCTTCGGCGGGTTCAGCGGAGAAGCCTGCGGCCTTCGCGCCGCCGATTCCGGCAGTCGTATCCTCATCTACGCCGATGGCTATCACCGCAACGGCAAGTGGGTCGATCACAAAGCCAGCGCCGATATTGCCGTGCGCACCGCCGTGAAAGAGGGCCAGCAAATCGAAAAGGTTCTCGTCTGGCAGCGCTATCCGGGGAAATACACTTCCGATTCGCCGGTGATCGCGGACCGCGATTTTTTCATCAATGATGTCTTAAAAGACTATCGCGGCAAAATCGTCGCGCCCGTTTCCCAGGACGCCGAGGCTCCGCTCTTCCTCATGTACACCAGCGGCACGACTGGCAAGCCCAAAGGCTGCCAACACCGCACGGGCGGCTACCTCGCCTACGCTGCGGGCACCTCAAAGTATTACCAGGACATTCATCCCGAAGACGTTTACTGGTGCATGGCCGACATCGGCTGGATCACCGGCCACTCCTACATCGTCTACGGCCCGCTGGCCCTCGGCGCCTCCAGCGTTCTCTACGAAGGCGTGCCGCAATTCCCAGACGCTGCACGTCCCTGGCGCATCGCCGAGCGTCTCGACGTCAACATCTTCCACACTTCTCCTACTGCCATCCGCATGCTACGCAAAGCCGGCGGCGACGAGCCAAAAAAATACAACTATCACTTCAAACACATGACCACGGTAGGCGAGCCCATCGAGCCTGAAGTCTGGCGCTGGTACTACGAAACGGTTGGCAAAGGCGAAGCGGTCATCGTCGATACGTGGTGGCAAACCGAAACCGGCGGCTTCCTGTGTAGCACGAAACCTGCGCTCGACCCCATGAAGCCCGGCAGCGCAGGCCCGGCAGTCCTGGGCATCTATCCTGTCATCTGGGACGAGAACGGTGAAGAGGTAAAGCCCGGCTCCGGCAAAGCAGGAAACATCTGCATTCGCAATCCCTGGCCCGGCATCATGCAAACCATCTGGGGCAGCTCCGAGCGCTTCGTCAATCAGTATTACAAAAAGTATTGCAAGGACCCCAAGAGCAAAGATTGGCGCGACTGGCCTTACTACGCCGCCGACGGTGCCGTTCTTCCCGCCGACGGTTACTACCGCATCCTCGGGCGCGTCGACGACGTCATCAACGTCGCCGGGCACCGCCTCGGCACCAAGGAAGTCGAATCCGCCTGCCTCAGCATCACAGAAATCGCCGAAGCAGCCGTGGTCCCCGTCGTTGACGAAATCAAGGGCCGTATCCCGGAAGTGTACATTTCTCTGAAGCCCGGCGTGCTTCCCAGCAAAGCCATGCAGGACAAAGTCATCTCCACCATCGAAACCATCATCGGCAAGATCGCCAGGCCGAAGCGCATCCACATCGTCCCCGACATGCCCAAAACGCGTTCCGGCAAAATCATGCGCCGCGTCCTCGCCGCCATCTCCAATCACATGGACACCGGCGACATCACCACGCTCGCCAATCCGGATATCGTCGCCCAAATTCGCGAGCTAGTGCAGGGCCGCAACACCGGCCCGCTCCAGGAAGGCCCCGAAGACATCAAACTCTTCGGCGAAGAAAAGTAACGAGAGCCTTGTGGGCGGGGCTTGCCCGGCCTGCTTGAGCCAGAGAATCGATAACGTAATGAAAGAACAAGGAGCCGTCCATGTCAGACCTATCCAGAAGACAATTCATAAAACAAGCGGCGACGAGCGCTGCAGCAGCTAGTCTCTTATCCGCCACCTTGGAACTCCACGCCAATCCTCTAGGCCTGCCAATCGGCTGCCAAACTTGGCCTGTAAGAGACGCCATCGCCAAAGACTTCCCAGGCGCAATCAAACAACTCGCCGCCGCCGGTTTTCAAAACATCGAACTGTGCTCGCCGGTCGGCTACGAGGACTCCGGCTTCGGCGGCCTGGCCAAATACAAAGGCTCCGAACTCCGCAAAATGCTGAACGATTGGGGCGTCGCCTGCTTCAGCTCACATTTCGGCATCGCGGAACTAAGAAAAGATCAACCAAGTAGAATTGCCTGGGCGCAAGATTTAGGCCTGAAACAAATGATCGTCCCAAGCCTCGATGGCCCGAAAAACCCCACGCTCGACGACGTGAAACGCGCCGCCGACGAATACAACAAAATGGGCGAAAACGCCGCCAAAGCCGGCATCCAGCAAGGCCTGCACAACGAGGGCTTCGAGCTCTCCAAGGTCAACGGCAAACGCACCTACGACCTCTTGCTCGAACTCCTCGATCCCAAACTAGTCAAATTCCAATTCCAAATCTCCACCATCAACGAAGGCTACGACGCCGCAGAGTATTTCATGAAATATCCCGGTCGCTTCTTTTCCATGCATGTCCAAGGCTGGTCCGCGGCCACGAAGAAAATCATGCCAGTAGGCCAGGACACGCTCGACTGGAAGAAAATCTTCACTGCCGCAAGAACCGGGGGCGTCGAAAACTATTTCGTCGAAATGAACCTCGACCTGATGAAAGCCAGCGTCCCCTACCTTCGCAGTCTAAAGGTCTGATGCGAAAGTCCGCTGCCTCCGGACGCGCAAAAGGAGTGAGCGGGCCAGTTTCATAGTTGCCAATCAGGCGCCGAGAACCCGTCTATTGCGTTAACATCACTCGCTTGCTGCGTACCACGGCCACTCCTTCCGGTTGTGCAGAGACCCGCTGAAAATGCACAGCGTCTCAGAAAGAATCCATAGGGTTGATGCTCTAAGGGCTTTCTCGGGGGTTCCTACAGCGGTTACTGCATTGAGCAGGCATGCGTGCTTCGCTACTGTCTGGATTGGGTGAGGCTGGCCATGCTGGACCTGTTCGAGATATTAGGACTGTTGTTAAAAGTCTTCGTCTACGCCCTAGTTGCAGTGACTTCTGCGGTGGTGATCTACGCGCTCTTCGCATGGTGGCTGGACAAACGCCACCGTCCGCGGCTCACTTCTTGAAAGCCCGCAAGATCGCGCTGCGGTCCTTGTCGCGCTGACGCTCACCATCGCCGGTAGTGTAATCGCCTACACTGGCCGTTCCGAGAAGCGAGGGTCACGCACTCTTCTCCAGGAAGATTTTCCTCCTACCGTCACCTTCCAGAAATTCCACTCCACTTTTTTCCCTCATCCCGGCTGCGTTGGTGAGGGCCTCGCTTTCCGGCGGCTTGGCGGCTCCCCCGGCGCGCCTCCCATCGTGACCATCGAGCGACTCAGCGTCGAGGCCCACTATATCGACCTATTCCCGGCATTGCCGGCTGGCTTGCCTCTCAAGACAGATTTCAGGGCATCTTGCGACACATGGAGTCCGAAGGCAGCATTGACCTTCCCGACTTCATGGTCACGCACAGCCATCGCTCCGTCCATCTGCTGCCGCACCAACGTCGCCGGCCACGTCGAGCTTCGCTATGCGACCGCAACCTTCTGGACTCGTCCTTTACGGTTCCGGGTGCTTTCGCTCAGGCTGCACGGTACCTATAATCTCGAAAGCGAAGCAATCGACCTGCACGGCACGCTGAAGAGCGACGCCGAGCTCTCCAGAATGAGCAGCGGCTTCAAATCCGTGCTGCTAAAGCCCTTCGACGTTTTCTTGCAAAGAAAGCATGCCGGGGCGGTCGTCGCTGCCCATCTTGTTGGCACCTATCACCTATAAGGACCTGCAGCCCGGCCGCGATCTGCCCGTGAAATCGTCCTCAGACAAATCGCCGGCCCCACGCGAAATAAGGACACCCGGGGGCACGGACCTCCCCGTTGCGTTACAGGGGCGAAGCCCGCAAGTAAACGTGGTTCCCGAACATGTCCAATTCGCCCGTAAAGCGGCGAATTTCGGGTCTGACGCCGGATGATCCTGTTATGTAGTTCGTGACGGCCGTTTCATCAAGCGAGCGACAATAGCAATCCCGATGGTCTAGTCTAGAATCCATGGACCAGGACCGCCGCGGTTTTAGATTCTTGTTCGACGCTGCCGCCGAGATTGCTCCAGAGAGCTCGCCCAGTGCCACTGTCTCTGTTCGCGCCACAGAAGTCAGTCTCCATGGCTGTTACCTCGAGACGCCCGCTCCATTTGCCGAACTCACGCCTGTCTTCGTAAAGATTTTCTATGCCGATGAGTACTTCGAGGCAAAAGGCACGGTGATCTATGTCAAGCCAGCCGTGGGTATGGGCGTGCAGTTTCGGGATGTGAAGCCCCCATGCCGAATCATTCTGCAAAAGTGGATTCTCGCCGCGCTGCAAAACCGCTCAAAAACACAGTAGCGCGAGGGCCAGCCATCTCGGTGTTAGCGGTTCCGCAGGTCCATTCTCTACGTTAGCCGTCCACGACCCTTGAGTTTGCATGCCGTGGGAATTCGAAAGACCGGGCATGGGCATGCCGCAAGCGAACGGCAGCAACAGGAAGAAAAGGAGAATCGCGTCCTGGGAAAACCGCAGATTCATGTTTGGCCAAGTTTGTCGGATCGCTGGTGTTACGTTTTCCACAGACAGACGCGAACTCGCCTGGCTCGTTCTATCATCGTACACAGAGTCGCCCAGGAAATTACCGTCGGGCGCCGCAGAGGTTTTGCGTTTGCGCCAGCACATCGGCGTCAAACTGAGCGGCCTGCCATCCGTGTGTCGAGCACACTTGGTCTGCCGTTAATCCCAGGGCTCCGCGCAAGTCGGCACCCGCGACGTTGGCTCCGCCGATTTCCGTACCGCGAAAAATGGCTCCGTTGAAGTACGCGCCACGCAAATCTGCGTTTCGCATGTCCGCGTCCATCAAGATCGTTCCCTTGAACTGGGCGCCTGACATGTTGGCCTCCAGCAGTTTTGCCGAAGAGAAATCGGTCTGCTCCAAATTGGCGAACGAGAGCACCGCATGCTCCATCTTCGTGTCTCGCATGTCCGAGCGGGACAGATCGGCGCGCAACATTTGCGCATTGCGGAGATTCACCGCATAGAGCGAGGCGCCTCCCAGCTTGGCATTGGACATCAGTGCGCTTTCTAGCGTCGCGAAGGAAAGATCGGCGCCGCGCAAATCCGCGCCCGTGAAGTTCACTCGGCTGGCGTCCGCGGACACCATCACCGTTTTTGACGCCTGCACGCGGTCGAGGATCGCGTCCTGCAAGACAGCTTCGCGCAGATTCGCGCCTCGCATATCCGCTTCGGAGAGATACGCACCCTCCAAATTTGCGCGCCACAGTTTTGCGTTCACGAGATACGACTTATAGGCGCGCGCAAATCGCAAATTCATTTCGTTCAGCTTCGCACCCGGCACAGCTGCGAGTGCTTCTTCACTCCAATTCCCGTGCGGCGGCGGCCCGGACAGCGTCGCTTCCGTCAACTCCGCGTAAGGTCTGTACCCGATCGATTGCATCGCTTCCGAAGCCCATCTCAGCATACTCGTCGGCGGGTGCTGGGCCGCGACGTTTCGGTCGGACGGCAAGCCGCGGTTCACGCCCAGCGAGAAAACCAGCAGGGCGCACCCGGTAATCAACGCTGCGCGGGCCGTCGTGAAGCTTAGCCGCAACAGGTTTTTTGATTTTTGCCGCAACAAATCACCAGGTTGCAGCACGCGAGCGACAATGGTCGGAACACAAGTCGCTGCCGCCACGGAAAGCGTCAGGAGAAAAGCGTGAAGTAGGGTCCCGCGAAAATCCTGCCGGACCAGATATCGCAGCCAAAACAAGAACAGTGTTGCCGGGACCACCCAATAGGCCAACACCGTCGCTACGATCGTTTCCAATACCCAAAAAGGCGACCGTCCTTCGCGCATCCAGCGAAAATGCCGTCTCACCAGCCCCATCAAGTACCACGGCCCGTCCTTTTCCAGCGTTTGCCCGTCCTTGAAAACCGCCGGCAGCCCCGACATGCTTCCCCACAAACGCAACAGCAAGAAGTGAAATCGCAAATACAAAATGAAAAGCAGGAGCGGCGCGCCCAGATAAAAACTGGTCATCGAAATAACTTTCGGGAAACGCGCCACGGGAATCACGGAGGCGTCCACGATCAGCCGCACATCGGTCGTCAATCCGATCAGCCCAATGCAGGCAAGACTCGCAGCCAGAATCAAAAAGTAAAACCACCGGGCGACCTTGGACGCATCCGCAATTGCTCTAGTGCTATCGAAGGTCGCGATTGTTTCTGGCAAAATCGCATCGAAAAGATTCGTTCCGCCAAGCCGCCCCACCCACAGGCCATCTGCGCCGTAGAGATTCGCGCCCATCAGATTCGCGCCGCGCAATTCGGTGCCCAGCAAATTGGCTTCGCGCAAGTCCGCTTGCACCAGGCTGGCCCCGCGCAGATTCGCCATCGACAAATCCGCGCCAATCAAATTCGCGCGCTGGATAAACGCGCCCTCCAAGTTGACTCCCGTGAGATCCGAGTGGGAAAGATTCACGCCGCAAAGATCCGCTTTGACCCCGGATTCTCCGCCCGACTCCACCCACATTTTGTGCTGATCGAGGATTTCCGCCAGATCGAGCAGCGAAATCGATCCAGCCGCTTCTTCAGCCGAAACTTGGTTCGAAAGTTGGTTCTGCGAATCGTGAAATTCCGCGAGCATCGTCAAACGTTCCCCCACTCAAAAGGTTGGCGCCGTTATTGTGTTCATGGCCCTCACACTACGACCTGCCATCCGGAGCGTGACCGGCCACAAGCGCCGGTGTGTTTGCGCTGAATCCCTGCTGGGCGGATTCCATCATCGCCTACAACGCACACGAAAATCGCCTGCCCAAAGGGACAGGAGGCGCAGAGGTAACTGTGCTCCCTGTGGATTTCCGTGCCGCCCTCCCCCCGGCGTTCTCGGCCGAACCAGCCTCTTCTGCCTGGTTCGCGCTCTTGCGGCGTGAGTTGTGAGAGAATCCGCGGGAACGAAACACAAGCGAGGTGAGTTGTGGCGGACGCTGCGATCGAAACGCGCCTGGAACCGCCGATTCAACAGCTTCAAAAAGTAGCTGGTCCGGTCCACACGCTCTTCCTTCTTCTCGCCCTGTCCGTGGTTGCTGCTATCGGATATTTCTCCGTCCATCGCCACGGCGCTGTCGATCAGCCTCATCGTTTGTTTTTTTATCTCACCACGATCGCCTGGGAATGGATTCTTGTCGCCTACGTTTACCTGGGCCTGCGCCGCCGTGGAAAATCCATGCGAAACATCGCCGGCAAAAGCTGGAAAAGCGCTTCGGATTTTTTAATCGACGTCGCTATTGCTTTCGGCTTTTGGATCGCCGCAATTTTTGTCCTCGGTCTCGTGGCTCACACCGTGGGCTCCCAGGGAATGAGCCGAGCCGCACGCCTGCTTGCTCCACAGGGCCCGTTCGAATCGCTCTGTGGATCGCTCTCGCCGTCACCGCCGGCATCTGCGAAGAAACCATTTTTCGCGGCTACCTGCAGCGGCAGTTTGTCGCTTGGACCCGCAGCGCTCCTATCGGCGTGCTTCTCTCGGCGGCGCTGTTTGGCGCGGGCCACATTTATCAGGGTGCGAGGGCCACGGTCGTCATAGGCGTATACGGTCTGATGTTCGGAATCCTTGCAGAAGCCCGGCAAAATCTGCGTCCCGGAATCATCACCCACGCGTGGCATGACGCGATCACCGGTCTGGTCATTCGTTTTTTGCCGAAGTGAAGCAACCAAGGAATTCTTGAGGAAGCAGCGTACTTCCCGACGAAAGAGAAAGAAGAGGTCCGCCCGCTGAAAAGAAATTCAGCTGGGAGAAAAAAGCAGCCGGGGCGCTCCGCTGAGGGGCCGAGGTACCCCGGCTTATCCTGCCCGCCTCCGCAGTGAGCGAGCAAGAAACTTGTGAAAAAATTTTGCGCTTCGGGCGCAATCGAGGCTTCTCGAGCGACGCCGTCGCTTCAAGAGACTTTTAAGAAGTTCTGCCTCTCGGCGATCCGGTTACCGCAAAATCCATCCGCAGCGTAATCGAGCTACGGCGACGAGTTCTTACTTCGAGTCGTCGTCGCCGCGGAGGAATTCGTATCGCTCGATCGCGGCGACCACGCCAATGGCGCCCTCGTCGCGCGGCTCAGTCCGCTGGACGCGGCCGAGGCAGCGTACGCGCACCGGGCCAGCCAGCGTGATTTCGTTCGGCAGTGTCAGGAGAATTTCTACAGGCGAGCCTTCCCGCACGTCCTTGGAAAGAAAAAAGTACACTCCGCGAGAGCTGACGTCGCGGGATTCGGTGCTTGTCTCGCCAACCGCAGCGCCCGTTGTCCAACGGACGGTCAGCGGGAGCCGCATTTGGAAGCGTTGAGTAGTGCGGCGTTCTGAACCGGTCAAGGCATACCTCCTGATTGAAGACAGAGTGTATCCGGGAGCGGTCCAGGGGACAATAGGACTGCGGGTACAAAATCGATTGAACATTGGAACGTACCGATGTACTAGGACGGCTGCGGAAAAGGCCCCGGGTGACAGATAATGGGTGAATAGCGACTGGCGCGAAGGGGGAGAGCAACGACAGGAAGGGACCCACCACCGGTGGCGGGAAGTATGCGTAAGGGCATGAAAAGAGTGGAGTTACGTACGTTTTTCGTAGGTCCACCAGGGGGTGTCGTTACGGGAACATGGGGTGCACCTGCTCGTCACCGGCCTTGGGCTGATCGCGTGTCCTGATCCGTACTATGCCGCCAGCGAGTGACACGCGTTGTCCGTCCTTGTGGTCCATTGCCGACCCCAAGCGGGACGACGGAGACGCCCGGCAAGGCCATTACAAAGTCTGGAATCTTTCTTTCACTTCGCGGACAAATTCCAGAAACGCTGTGGAGTTCGTGATACCCGGATGCCAGCAGAGGTCACGATCGATTAGGTCGTAAGTCTCTTGAATGCGCGCGCCTGGGATAATATTACCGCCGGCATCGCGATCGCGGCCCATGAGCCAGAGATGGTCAGCGACTGTCGCCGCAGCGGTGACATCGTGGGTCACAACGATAATCGTATTCAATTCGTCGAGGCAGGCAATTTCATTGACGAGTTCGCAGACCTTGGCCTCCATGACCAGGTCGAGTCCGGAGAACGGCTCGTCCATCAGTAGAAAGTGCTCGCTGCACAGAAGTTGCTGGACGATGGCGATTCTCTGGCGCTGGCCGCCGGAAATCTGCGCCGGGTAGAGTTGTGAACATTCGAGCATGTCCAGGCGCTTCAAGTACTTCAAGACTTTTTCGTGTGCGACGTCGGTATTCTTCTCGGTTTGCTTCCCGGCGAGCATCAAGTTGCTGAAAATCGTGCGATTCTCGAACAGCGGATAGTTCTGAGCGACAACGCCGACCATGCCGGCTTTCACCGGCGTGAGCGTGGAATTAACAAGTACCTGTCCGGAAGTGGGCTGATTCAACCCTGCGATGATGCGAAAGAGCTGGGTTTTGCCGATGCCCGAGGGGCCGAGAAAGCCAACGACTTGGCCTTGGGTACAGTCGTCGCGCACGATGTCACGGATTTCCGCGTTGACGTCCCGAAGAATGACCTTGCCGTCGTAGGAAAGACTGACGTGGTCGACCTTGAGAAGCGTATCGGTGTACCTACATCGTTGGGGCAAGCGCAATCCTCACAATCTCGTAAGCTGCTACCGTTTTTCCAATTGCAAATCAGCGTAAGGAAAGAGAAACTTTTTCGCTAAACCCAGCGCGTAGTCCTGAAACAGGCCAATCAACAGAATGGCGATTTGAATGGCAAAGACAGCCTCGAGCCGGAAGTGTTTATTCTGGTTGAGCAGCAACGCTCCGATGCCGCCCTCCGACCGCGATATACCTTCGACCATGGTGAGCATCATCCATCCCATCGCGGCGTTCTGGCGCATGGCATCGAATGCGGCATCGGCCCGGCCGAGAATGATCACTTCCCAAACCACGCGCCATTCGCCCATGCGCAGAGTGCGGGCCAGGTCAAATTTTTCTTTAGGCACCTGGGCCACTACGTCGATCATGCTGGTGACAAAAAACACGGAGACACCAAAGACGAGGAGACTCACTTTCAAGCGGTGGCCACTAGCAAAAATGATGGTAAAGAAAAAGGTAAGACCTACCATGCCGAGGAATCTGCCCTTGGAGACTGCATGTGCGATAGGTTGGAACGCCGGGACAACCGTCAAATAGGCCAGCCCCAGCGAAATCACCGTCGCCCAGGCCATGGCTTGCACGTTCAAGAGGAAGCTGACAATCAGCTCCTGGCCCAAGCCCTCGTGGTTCCAAAGATCAACGAAGGCGCGCCACACGCCCAGGGGCTTGGGCAGGAATACATAGGACGATGTCGACCACACCAGCAGCAGTACGGCGATCTGGAAGACGATGATAAAGCGGAACGCCGATTTCGAAATCACGCGGTTCGGAGAAAACGCGCCGAGTACCTCGTGCGGAAAGCTGACGGGTCGGCCGGCTGCAGGGGCCGTCGCGGCGACACCCCCTACTGCCGGTTTCAGGATGGGCACCGAAGGATCCTATTCTTTGCCTGACAGGATGATTTCTACGCGCCGGTTCTTCGCTCTTCCTTCTGGTGTATCGTTCGATGCCAACGGCTTGGAGTCGCCGTAGGCATGAATGCGGAAACGGCTGTCGGGGAAGTTCGAGGGAGCTTTTCTTTGCAGCCAGTCGCGCACGGCCTGGGCACGGCGCTCGGCCAAGTCCATGTTGCCCTCGCGAGAGCCGGTATTGTCCGTGTGTCCATTCAAAGTGACGAACAAAGCGCCGGCAATGGCGAGGTCGTCTTTGATCTCATACATCTTGCGTTCGCCGTCCGCAGTGAATGAGGACTTGCCGGTGTCGAACTCGATGCTCCAGTCGCGCTTCGAAACCACGGTTCCGGTGTCGCCGCTCGAACTGAAGCTGGCGACATCAGCTTCCGCGCCGGTCTGGGAGAGCATCGAAGAGGCTCCGAGAACGTAGGAAGTATCGAGAATCTCTTTGACGTCCGGAATCTTGTTTGCGTCCTTGAAAAGTTCAGGGTACTGCTGAGTCGCGATGTTCCCGAACACCGTGTACGTGGAACGGAAGTTGTTATTGGAGCCAGGCTGCAATCCAAACAACAGAAGATTGTCGTTAAGATTGTTGACGGCAGAGCCGCCGAGGTCCACCATGTTTCCGGTTTTGTCCGGTTCGCGTGTTCCCTGGTAGTACTTGAGCCAGTATTCGCCGTTCTGTTCGTTGTAAACCTTCGCGCTGATGGCCGCAGCGCGCTTCAGTGCTTCTGGATAAGCCTTCAACTGGTCGGCGGCCTCAAAACTGGCGGCTAGCATTCCCTGAACTTCGTTGCGATGGTCCTGATTGAATTTCTTGATGCCTATGATGACATCGGGCATCTGCGAGCGGTATTGCTTTGAAGAGACGATGGAGACCAGGCCGCCGCGGCCGTGGGCTACGTTGACATCGCCAGGCGTCCAGGTGACGACGCCATTCACGCAGACATTTTTCGTCTCGCCAGTCAGCCGGCCATCGTGAACTACCTTTCGGTCCTCGCAGGTATTGGCGTTATAGATCTCCGCGGCTTTGATGTAGTCCGGAGCATTCACCCAATTGAGCGCGTCGGAATCCCATGTTTTTTCATCCGGGTTGTTCTTGATCTGGTTGTCCGCGGCCCATTTCATGGCGATATTCCAGTCGCCGTCGCGAAGAACTCCGGCGACGAGGCCACCCTTAGCGGCCTGCGCGTCCGACTTCCATTCTGGAGGACCCATGAGTTTGTCTTCTCCGCGGGAATATCCGGTAGAGCCAATGACCTGCGCGATGTATTCACCAGCGCCGCTGTCCAGCTTCTTCAGCTGTGGATTGACCGCAGCAAAAAACTGCCCCGAGCCGTCACCCATGATCAGGACGTAGTTTGCGCCGGCTGAACATTGGCTGGCACCGTCGTGGAGCTCCTTGGCGCAGGCAATCAAGTCGTTCTGCATCTGGCCGGTATCATCCTGGCGGATTAGCTTCACGTTTGCGCCATGCTTCTCCATCAGACTGTTGCGAGTCGTATCCGGACCGCCATTGGCGTAGATATAATTCATCTGGGCGTTCCAAGCCCAAATTTCAGTGCGCATGAGCGGAGCCTTCACCGACGCTGAAGCTGCTTCCGGAAAAGGCGCGGGTTCGACGTTGGCGACGACCGCTTCCTTCAAGTCCGGCAAAGCGGCCTTGGAGGGAATGAGGGCCTTTGCGATGCCCGGCGCGGGAATCCACCCGCGGCTGACCGCAGTGCGGAAGCCGAAGAAGAGCACTGCGCCTACGATCAGCAGCAGAACGATCTTTGCGCCCGGCTTCAGCCGGTGCCCCGTTGGTGGTGTTGAGATTTTATCGTTAAACATTTGAACTTTTCCTCCGCCTACGAGTTACTTGATCAAATCTGTGTAATCGTCTTTCTTATTCGCGGGCATAGCCGCGGACCGGTCTGGCACGCCACCCGGCACCGCGGTCACGGATGCCGGCAAGAGCTTTTGCTGAAACTCGGACAATTGCTTGACGGCCTCGTCGTTGATGGCCCCCGTTTCCAAGTCCATGTTGGTCATAAGCTTGTTAGCAAGACGGTTGAAATCTTCCATCTCTCCCAGCATTTGGCCGGCGTCATCTGCGAGGTATTCCAGCGTCTGGTCGTAAATCTGGTTGGCGACGGGGTCGCCGCGAAAGATCTTTTTTGCTGCCTGGAACACGGAATAAGCCTTTTTCAGCGCCTTCCGCCGCATCTCTTCTTCACTAACGCGATTCTCTTTGTCGGTGACCTGGAATTCCGCAGTGGCACGCCAGCGGATGAGCTGGTCATACAGGATCTTGAGCTTGTCGCGCAAATCGGTGAGCGATTTGTCGATATTGATGAGGCTGGCGGCATGCCGCTGGTTGGTGACCTTGGCGGACAGGTACTGCTGTTGATCGAGAGAGGTCAACCCGCTTGCGGCCATCTTCTTGTCGGCTTGGTTGGCCAGCGCCATGCTGTGCTCGGCCTCTTTTTGGTTCGTATTGATCTGGTTCTCGAGCGTGCGGATCGAACCACTCAGGTTGCCGAGCTGCTCGTCCATGATGGCGAGATTTTTTTTCATTTCGCCGATGTAGTTCTTGAGGATGCCAATGGGGTCCAGTTCGATAAAGAGTCCGGTGAGAAACCTCATGACGCTCTGAAAGATGAGCTTCCCGAGAGTTCGGACGCGTTTGTCGGTGACGATGAAAAGGAACACCAGTATCCCCCCGATCAGCAGGGCGAGGTGTAAAGTGTCGGTTGCCGCTGCGATCAGGAACGGAAGAATCTGGACGAAGCCGTACGCCACAGCGATGCCGCCGAGGACCAGCACGACTTTCCCGACGGTCCCTTCAGGCCGCTGCCAGAAATTCTTCAAACCTTGCAAAATCGGGGAACTTGGAGTGCTCGCCATGGTATCTCCCTATCCCAAAATCGTTTCGAATTCCTTGCGTTGTTGCTGGATCTCGGCGCGCCGACGTTCCAGCGCGGCCGCAAAATTGGTTTTCGCCTCCTGCAGCTTCGAACGCGACACTTCCGCCTGCGATTGAAGGGACTTCACTTGCTGTTGGAGGTTAGAGATCTCTTTCTGCTTTTGCTGAATGGCATCGTTGACTTCGGTGATCTGGGCGAGCTTGGCATCGACTTCCGTTCGTGAAACGTCGTCGGTTTGCTTGGTGAAAGTGCTCGCCGAGGAATTGAGAACATTCAGCAAACTGTCAAAACCCTTCAAGATCGCATCTCTCGTCAAGCTGCCCTGCGATTGGGCGGTGGCCAGCGCGGCTTTGTACCGCAGTGCCTTATCGGCGATCACCGAGGTAAGCGGCGCAGCAAAAGCTTCAATCTTGGCCAGCTCGGGAACCGCGGAGAGGTCGGTTTGCTTGGCCAGCCGCGTATAGAACTGATTGTCGCGTGTGCCCATCGGAACGTAGGTGGGAGCAGCGGCGGAATCAAGGGGCCCGGGAGCCGTTGCGGAGCTGGGAGCAGGCTTGGCAGGTTGCTGCGCCACCGGCTCCTCTTCAAAAATAGCCTTCTTGATCAGGTCCATGAAGGGCATGGGTCACGTCCTTACTTCGTTTGTCCTGCGCGCACAGCCGGGAAGCACACCAACTCATAAATCCCAGGCCCAGCAAGACCGGACTCGCCATATAAAATCCGTCCACTATCGGCCCGTATCGTATCCTGTAGCTACGAGAACCCTTGCGTTTTATTCGGGATACCGGGTCATCCTAGACTGTGCCAGCTGCTCTTTTCAATCAGGAAATTGCCTCCGTATGGCCATTGATAAACTGGCAATCTACTCTGCCTTGATGTGCTCATTAAACCGCTTACGGCGAAAGCATGCAATTCAGTTACAATGCACACTTTCACCGTTCAAAATGATGGCTTTTTTGAACTGACGGAGCCGTGACAAAGGAAGAGACTGTGGCCGCAAAGACGCTAGCCAATGTGCTGAGCCAGGTTGTGGAAGCAAGGGCAGAGTACGACACCCGGCTATTGGCGCAGCAGTTGGGAACGAATTATCGCTCCCTGATGTATTGGCTCAGGGGGGACCGCCCCATCCCAGCGGAACTACTGCCGAAGGTATGCATGCTTTTGAAGAATTTCGAAGCTTTGGATGTGCTTGAATCGCAGGCGGGAAGAGTGGCTTTCAAGATTCCAGATCCGCAAGAGACTTCGGGGAAAGAGTTTTTGGTTATCTCCAAGCTCATGAAGGATGTGGGCTCGGCGCTGGAAAGCATTGCCAACACATTGGCGGACGGGATTGTGGAGGAGAGCGAGTTGAACGCGACGGTGCCGAAGCTTGAAGCGGTGATTCGGGAATGCGCGTCGGTGAAATACTTGCTGGAAACACTCTGCAAGGACCGAAGAAAGAAAGCTAAGAAGTAGGCTGCTTGTTCGAATCCGAATTAGCGTCGAGAGATTCGTTTGAGAAAGCTCGATACGTCGAGTGGGGTTGATGTCGAGCGAGAATTTTGAATTGCGAACCACCGTATCCTACGATGGTCAGCCGTTGGCAGGCGTCATCGCGGGCTTTAGGTAAGTGGGATGCTCCATCCCTTGAGCGCTTTATAGGCTTCGAGCTGGGCGAGCGGAGCACGAGAAACGACTACAAACGTGGTATCGCGTTCGCTAAGCAAGGAGAGATCGCCGAGGGCATCTAGCAAACCTGTACAGCCTGAGCAGCCCTGGTCCCATGCCGGATTGAACATGAATTGATAGACCATGAGTTGGCGACGGCCGCCGAGGAGGGCTTTGAGATTGTGTTGGCCATGCGGGCCGTCAAAGACATAGTCCTTTTCGAGCTTCACCATGGGAAGGCGGCGCCGCTCGGGATATTGACGCGGTTGCAGTGCTTGGTGAGCTCCTTTTCCTTAGCCGGGAGTTTCCTGCGCTCGATCACTGGTCTCGCGAAACGATTCCTGGTTGTGCGATTACCGCTGTTGCCATGTGGGGACTCCCCTCTAATTCGGTTCGTTGCTGCGGCGGTCAGAAGCAGCGCATCTGTTAGTGGCTACTCCGATAATCTGCCGTCCCGAGCTCGTGCCGTGCGCATCCTTAGACGGTCGCGCCGAAAGCCTGTTCAAGAAGTAGTCCCAACGGTTAGCGAAGGCAGTTCGATTCTGCCCAGTCGCGAAGGTTCGATCTACTGAATCGCGCCTTCACCCATCAGCCGGGGCACGCAACTGCGCGAGGCGGATTCTGACGCCGGCCCAGGCGGTCGGTGTTGCGAGCACGACTCCTGTGCCCTCCGTGTCGCTCAAACCGACAGCGATGATAAGTAGTTTTCAAGGCGGTCGTAGCTTAGCGCCATGCCTTGCTTCATGCCCGTCTTGAGGGCGGCATCGCGAGCCTCCTTGGACGGGTAAAGAAGGGTAACGGTGGCGGTGGTCTTCCCGGCGTGCTCGCTGAAGACGACGGTGTTGAGCGTTTCGGGCCAGTCGGGGCCCCAGGACTCGCTGGAGACTACGCGTTCGGGCGGTTTGACTTCGCGATACTCGCCGCGCATCTCCATTTCCTGGCCGTTCGAGTGGCGCCAGACGAAGTGCCATGAGCCGCCGGGGCGGAGGTCCATTTCGCAGACGGGCATGGTCCAGCCGTCCGGGCCGAGCATCCAGAGCGGCAGGTATTGGGGGTTGGTCCAAGCCTCGAAGACGAGATGGCGCGGCGCATTAAAGACGCGAGTCACGACGATCTCGCGGTCTGTGGGTATTGTTACATTAAAGATTTCAGAGCTCGGCATTGGTGATCTCCTCTAGTTTTTTGTGCCTACCGGTTTCTTTTCTTTGGTCCTCAAGTCATCAAGCTTCAACTGGTCGAGAAGAGTGTCCAGGCGCTGGAAGTTGCCGGCCCACAGGCGGCGGTACTTCTCGAGCCATTCGGTGGCCTCCACGAACCGCTTGGCCTCTAGGCGGCGGGGGCGGCGCTGCGCGTCCCGGCCGCGCGAGATGAGGCCGGCGCGCTCCAGGACTTTCAGGTGCTTGGAGATGGCCGGCTGACTCATCTCAAAAGGTTCGGCGAGCTCCATGACCGAGGCTTCGCCGGATGCGAGGCGGGCGAGGATGGCGCGGCGAGTTGGATCGGCCAGGGCGGCGAAAGTGGCGTCAAGTCGATCGGATGAAGTCATTGCATAACCTATAGGTTTTACAACCATATGGTTATATATAGGGCCGGGACAGATGTCAAGAGAGAATAAATTCGGGGCTCGTCAAGTTTTGGCGAACGTCCACGACAGCTGTGAGGGTAGGTTCATATGGAAGGATGGAGGCAATCTGTTACCCCCCAGCGAGACGGTGGGCGTCTCAGGCGGGGTCTAGAGTGGCGAGAACGGGCTCGCGCTTAGAGACTGTACGCGGTTTCAGTTTCGCGGTCTTGCCAAAAAAGCGGAAATCACAACGCTCGCAGCGAAATGGCAGGACCGATAGCTTGGCCAAGAATGCCTCGAAAAATCCCCTCTTCTTGGATCTGCGGATGCGACCGCTGTGACACCATGGACAACGAAACGGCATGGCAGTGCCTTTCTCAAATGAAGGGTGATTGGTAGAGCAGAGAGCCGCCCCAGCCCGGGCCCTTCGATTTCTAGGAAGAGTTTCGTTTCTTCGCTCTCATCCCGCACCCAGGATCAGGGATATAGAGCTTTTTGCCTATCCCATGAATCCTGTAAAAGCGAACAGCACTTCCTTGAGTTGGGAACGGAAGGTTTGCTCGATTAGACGGTGGGGGATGGCCTTCGGAAAGAAATCGAGGTGCGGCTAGGTCTGATCGATTAGGCGGTGGTGAATGGCGTAGAGTGCGAGTTCGAGGCGGTCGGAGACGCCTAGTTTGTCGAAGATATTGTGCAGATGATTCTTTACGGTTTGCTCGCTGATGAAAAGTTTCTCGCCGATTTCTTTGTTGCGGAAGCCCTGGGCAACCAGCTGGACGATTTCTTTTTCCCGGTCGCTGAGCAGGGGCTTTTCTCGGCGCGGGCCCGACTCAGAGGATTTTGAGAACGCTTTCATGACCTCGGCGGTCATGCGGTTATCGAGCCAAATTTCGCCGGCGTGAACGCGATGGATACTTTTTACTAGCAGATCCGTGGCGGACTGCTTGAGAACCACGCCGCGAGCGCCGAGGCGCATGGCACGCACAACGTCGCGGTCGTCTTCAGCAGCCGTCAACACGATGACGCGTGTTGGCAGCGTATCGAAATTGACTTCTTCGAGGACCGCTAGGCCGTCTTTGTCGGGCATGCGGAGATCGAGCAAAAGAATTTCGGGCTTGAGTTTGGCGAGGAGTTTGATGCACTCGGCGCCGTTCTGGGCTTCGCCAACGATGGTGATGTCATCGTCGGCATCGAGAAGTTTGCGGAGGCCGTCGCGAAAGATAGCGTGGTCATCCGCTAGGAGGACGCGAATTTGCTGTTTAGATTTGGCCATGTCAACCGAGCGGGACTTCGATTGTTAGTCGCGCTCCATGGCCAGGGTTTGACTCAACGGTCAAAACTCCTCCCACAGTACGCGTATGCTCCTTGATGGAAATCGGACCCAGCCGCAGGCGGTCGAGCTCATCCCCGGTAAACCGGCCGGCAAAACTAAAGCCCTCGCCGTTGTCATCCACAACGAGGACGATGCGGCTGTCATCCTGCGTCAGTTTTACCACGACATGGGAAGCCTTCGCATGCTTTTTTATGTTGTTGAGTGCTTCACGGTAAATCTGGAAAATCTCGCGGCAGACGCGGTCGGGGGCGTGGAGGTCGGCGGATTCGATCATGACGTCGAGGGCCAGGGTGGACTCGTTGCGGTAGCGCTCGGCGAAACCCTGCATGAGGTCGACGAGGTCGGCACTCTGGACGCGCAGGGGCCGCAGGTCGGTGACCATGCGGCGGAGCTCGGCGGACTCGTTTTTTACGGTGTGCTGGAGGTTTCCGAGGCTGACTTCGGACTGGTCCGGGGAGGCTACGACTTTGCGGCGGAGGACGTCGAGCTGGATTTCGATGCTGAGGAGGGTTTGGAGAATGCCGTCGTGGAGGTCGCGGGAGATGCGGCTGCGTTCGCCTTCGATGGCGCGGGCGCGAAGATGGCGAAGGAGGAACACGTTTTCGAGCGGGGGGCCGATGTGGCGGGCGATGCGTTCGAGCCAGGCTAGATCGGGGCGCTCGAAGGGCTTGCGGCCGTTGATTAGGAAGAGGCGACCGGCGGGCTGGCCGAGCTGGTCGAAGGCTACGGAGAGCATGGAGCGCATGCTGAACTCTTGCTGGGTGGGGCCTGGGAGACGGGGGAGGGTGTTTAGGCGGCGGCCGTCGCGGCGATCCCATCCGAAGCCGCTGCCGGCGCCTTGAAGGCTGTTCCAGCAGACGGTGGCGTCCATGTCGTCGAGAAGGAAGCCGTCGGCCCGGGCTATGGGGTAACTTTCGGGGACTAGGCGCTCGCTCTCACCGAGCTTTAGGCGCCAGAGGTAGATGCGCTCGAGATCGGTGTCGCGGTAGGCGAGGAGGGCGACTTCAACCTTGAACGCTCTGGCGAGTTCGTCGAGGAGAAGGCGCAGGGACTCGGCGAGGCCTTGGTCTACCTGGAGAGTTGCGGTGATGCTCGAGAAGAAGTCGTTTTGCGAAGCATAGTGGCGGCTGCGGTCCGCGAGGAAGGCGAGGGCGGCCCCGCCGGCGAAGGTGCCGATGACGAGACCCACCCAGGCAATGACGCGCATCCAGCCAATTTCGCCTTTGACGGCGGTGAGGAGAACCAGAATCAATGCGAGCGCACCGGCGAGCGGAATGGCGGCGCGGAGGCCCCAGCGCATGCCCGCGACCCAGCAAACGAAGAGATACGGAAACCAGACGGGCACGGACAGCGGGCTGATGTACATGAAAAAGCCGAGGGCCAGAAGATCGCAGGCGATCGGCAAGTGCCAGGAACGTTGGCGGAGGAAGCGCTCGAGTGGAATGACCGCGAAAGCAAGGACTAGATAGGCGACGAGAAAAGAGATAGAACGCTTGGCTGCTAGGGGATCCGGCTGCTGGAGCAACGCCAAAATGGAAAGCAAAACGACGATTGGACGAGCGTAAACGATTTGCCGCTCGAGATGGCGGCGGTCCGTGTCACGGGGGCTCATGCGCGGGGACGCGATTCCTCTCAAATAGTCTAGCAAGAGGCGCGGTCCCAGAAAGGTGGCGTATCCAGGTTGCAACGATTTAGGCAACGCTGGGGAGTGCGCGCCCTTGGCTGTTCGAGCGATCCCGTGGCGGTGGGGTGGTGAGTCAGTTTGTCGAAGCCTGGGAACATTTTTGAAGGCCGCCGAGTCTGAATAGATATGTGGGTACCCGCGACCGCACAAGTGGGATGCGTTGTATTCCTTGCCGCCGTCACCGGATTCTTAGGGACTAGATACGGGGTTGAATCTCGCACACCGAGAGCAGTGGACATGCTGATATCGCCGGCCCGAGCGATTGTCAGCACTGGCCGGTTCAACGTAAGTTTCCACGGTTTTTATTCCATTCTCATTGGCGAAGAGCAAGATGGCCATTTCAGTTGCAACGTCGGATTGGAGACGCGGCGAATATCCTCTATCGGTGGACTTCCCGTGTACCGCTATCGGTGGCTAGAGGATGAGAGTCGCTCCACGGGGCGAAATACTATCGCTGGCCATTTTCTGGGCGGTTTTGAAGGCAAACCCGGAAACTACCACCCTGAGATTGAAGTCGTGTCTGACACGGGCTTGTTCGGATGCCGGCAAGCCGCGCCTGTACATAGTAGCCCGAACCACGACTTCGCAAGATGGTACAACCGGAAACTGCGTTTTGGATTTCATTTGTTGCAGCCTGTCTCGGACTCGCCCTGCTGACTATTGGCGTAAGAGAGGGGTTTCGCACACGCTCCACAGACGTTCGTACCGACTGTTTGTCCTCACATCTTTTCCAAAGTCAACCCTATTCAAAAATATCCCTTGTGAGCTGGCGTGAGTAGTTCACGTGGACTCAAGCAACGAATGGTATTCAAACTCCGCAAGAATTGAGCCGGCCAACCTGCCGTATGCATCGCGGGCGCAAATCCGACCAGGGACAAGCGGCATCGTGTTTTTTTTGACGCGCAGCCGGATGTCCCTTATGCTGAGACCATTGAAGAAATGCCGGGCAGCATAGTTTTGCTCACACCCCAAACAAAGCGGAGCCGCGTCCCTCCAAGTGCCCGGTTACTCGCGTTAGCGGAGATGCGTGGAGCGGCATTTCACATGTGCGATTAGTGCGTTTTATCAGTTGGCTATCGGCTTTCTACCCACGCCGCAAATCCATCCTTTGTCGCGTTCCTCAATTACCTGCACATCCGAATAACCGGTGTTTGTGCAGAGTTCGCGATGCTCATTCACACTCAGGAGTGTCATCCCCGTTCGTGAGGCGTATTTTTCGGCAAGCTTTGCAGCCATGGTGTTCGCTCCCTTATAGATCTCTGCAATGAGGACGAGCGTGCCACCGGGCTTCATGACCCTGAAGACTTCGCGCATGTCACCGGGCAAGTTGGGCCACCAGAAGTGTGTTTCCACAGCCGTGACGAGATCGAACATGCCGTCCGGAAACGGTAACTGAGAAACAGAGCCCTGCCGGATCTCGACGCGGCCGAGATCTATCCATCGCGCATTCGTTCTCTTTGTTGCAGCGACGCTCTGGTCGGAATAATCGACGCCGTAGACTTTTCCCTGCGTGGCGATCGCCGCTAACTTACCGACTGTCCTGCCGCCACCGCAACCGACATCGAGGATCGTGTGGTGATTCTCTATCGAGATGTGCTCTAAACCCCAGTCTGTCAGCTTGGAATGGCTCGAATTCATTCGCCACAAAGTGAATCGGCCGAACCACCCTGTTGGCTTGCTGCATTGATTTACCGGTGCGCTACTGCTGGCCACGGTTGTTCACCCTTTCAGACCGTCTAGCCGTGAAGACCAGCCAGATGCAGTCAGCATCGAGGTAATCTCACTTGCTGGCAACCCATCGCGAATCGCAGCCTGATCGCCTTCGCCGCAGGGTCGAGCTTTGCTCACACCGTGGCGTTCATGACAGTCCGGAACGCAGAAGAACGCGGGTATGGGGGGCAATTGGCTTTCCAAGTGCATGGCAAGACAATCGTATTACGAAAGTCGAATATCAGCTATACCGGACGTGTTGAGCGCCACAAGAGTTAGGCAAATCCAAAGTCCGCTGCCGATCTATTTTGTTCTTTGGCAGGTGGTATTGGTAGCTGTTACACAAACGTGGGAAGCAGATTCTTCGTCACGCTGCGCTTCGTACTTCCGCTTCATTTCATCAAGCGACGCAACCAGGGGCGCTCCAGAAGGATTAAACTTGCAGTTACACGCAGAGCAATCGAAGCCCTGAAAACTTTGGCCTTTAATCCATTTTAGACTGCGTGGCATCGCAACATTATAACGCCGCGTTGTATAAAACGGAACACCGTCTGATTACTGGAACGTCAAGACCTTCTGGCGATAGATACGAAGTACAGAGAGCAGCCACTCTTCATGCGCCACATTAGACTCTGGATGCGGCCGGATGATGGTCTCCGTGGCGGGAAGTCGCGGTACCGCAGATCTGAAGTAGCACTTCGCCGAATACCGCGTCAATCAGGCATCTCAGCTCCGTCCCCAAGCTATGCCGATTGCTAACATCTTCACCAGCCATGATTGTGCTCAGGAGAGGAAGTTTCCAGATCGTCGTTAGGCGTTGAGTGCCGCAGCATTCGACGGTGCCAAACGAGGGATTTGACGGCGGAGACCAGAGTCATGATGCTCAGTGTAAAGCACACTGCACCACCGATCAGGACCGCAGCCTCGTTGGTCGATTCGTTTGAGCTTCCTTCGTACAACATATAGAGACCAAGGAACAATAGGGCTGCGGATACGATGATTTCAAAGAGCGTCGATATTCTTTTCATGAAAAGCTCCCAGCTACATGTTGTTAGCGGCTCGATGAGAACCGCTGAATCTAAAGTTCCTTTCCGGTCAGTCGTATATTCGCCCTAGCTTTTCGGAGCCCGCAATCACCGAGGCGCAGCAGTCTGGCTGGAAAAGACAACCGTTGCCTTTCAAAACCTGGGCTGGGGGATGTTTGATCGACTGCGTGTGTTGCTGATGCAGGTATCTATAGCCAATTCTGGGAAAGCTGTCAATAATAAATCAGTTTAGGTCACTATCTTTTATCCGAGCAGGCTGGTCTGGTTCAGAGAATCTCACTTCGGTCAACATTATCACCGTCCCTGTCAGGTGTGACTGCGGTCACATTCTACACTCTGACGAACCTTGTTGAAAACCATGTCTGCCGTCAGGAAAGTCTCCGTTCGGACCAGCGATGTCCTGATGATTCGTGTAACCGGAGTGCGACTTGCAAAGATTCTGCAAACGATTATCTGGAGGTAGCTCAGGCCACCTCTTACGCCGGATGCCGTTCCGTCCATAACCAGGTTCAGTAAAGCAACTGGGCACTCCGCAGTCATTTCTCCTTTCGTGGCGTCGTGGCACATATAAGCAAACTGGCCTGCCACACGCGTTTGGCGGAATTCCAATCTGGGCAATGGATTGCGTAAACTTTAGGGATAATTCGGCGCAGGGGATGCCTCGCGGCTGTGCGTAGCCAATCGGCAAGTGCGCGCATCAAAATCCTTATGAAGTTCAAGAAAATCGAACCGGAAGTATTTGCCTGCACGACGTCGGCGGCGCGGCCGTTCGGTTGCATGGAACTTTGGGCGGGTAACGAAAGAGCCCACCGTTCGCTTGAGTTGGCTGGGCTGGAAGCGGATGTCATCGCCATACCGTCCGGCGCGGAGAGCGGCGGAGACCTATCAGCGGTCTTTTCTTGCAGTGACAATATTGCTCGAGTGGTGCTGGCGGATTGTGTGGGGCATGGCTATGTGGCCAGCAAAGTGGCACGGCACGTCCATCACCTGCTGCACAAATTTCAGGACATTCGGGATACCGCCGTGCTGCTGGCTGCGCTAAACGACGAATTCACGTTGGATTCGGAGAAGTCGAGTGAAGCGCTGCGGCTGACAACCGTGGTGACCGGCACATTTGATGGCGGGACGGGCGAGTTTAATTTTGCGTATGCGGCGCATCCGCGCATGCTGCTGTGGCGGGCGCGCGAGGGCAAGTTTCTCGAGATTGGAGAAGGCATGGAGAACCTGCCGCTTGGTTTCGTCACTGGCGAAATGTACAGCGAGCAGAGCGTTCAGCTTCGGCCGGCGGACATGATCCTGGCGTTTTCCGATGGCGCGACTGAAGTACAGTCGCCCGCCGGCGACCAACTGACGCCGCGCGGCTTCCTGCAATTGGCGGAATCGACGCTGGCAAACCTGCCGGGCTCGGTCCGGCTGCCGGATTTTTCCGCGGCGCTGCTGGAAGGCGTGCAACGTCACAGAGGAAGCCTGGACCTTGATGACGACGTCACGCTGCTGACGCTGCGTCGCTCCGGCTGAGAACGCCGCGCGAAGATCGAAAACTCCATTCCGAGCTAGGGCTTCGGGGCGGGTCGCGCAGGCGGATGCTCAGCAAAATATTGATCAAGGCTCGCGCGGAATTCCGCTATGCCTTGCTGGACATTTTTGTCGAGGGCCGCGACAACCGCGCTGACGTCTTTCCCGCTGGCGGGCTCATCATGCGTATAGAAGTGCGTCCAAACCACGGCGGCCGTTTTGATTTCGCGGAGTTCCAATTCCATGGTGACCCGGGCAAGCAGCGCGTTTCCCTCGACTTCCTTGAAGTCATAGAGACGTCCATGCAAAAGAAAGTCTCCGTGAATATCGCTTCGCAAAGTGTACACGCCGTGGTAGCGGCCCGATGCGCGGAATTGCCTTAACATAACCTCCGCAATCATTTCGGTGGGCGGCTCGGACCATTTGTGATACTCGTACGTCCCCATGGCTTCGCCACCGGAGCTGTAAACGATCTGGTCTTCGCGATACATAGCGGGAGCCGTGAGGCGCCCGATCAGCAGGGTGATGGGCAGAGGATTGGAGTTGGCCACGGGAGCCGAGTCTCCGGGCACCGTGAGTTGATAATATTTGCTGGGGCGGGCCGCGCCACATCCGACGGTCAAAACAACGGCCAGCGCAAACAGCGAGAGCGTGATTCTCGAGGTTAGCGTCATTCGACAGATCAGGAATTTGCGGCCGGCGCGCGGCATTTCCATAGGGCTCCTCATGAGTTCTCCATTTCCTCCCTTCATTGGTGCGCACCCGGTTGGTGTTCGCGGGGATTCGTCGCGCGTATGAGAGTGTACGGGCGGTTCTTGATGGTGTTCGTGAATTCCTTGAGATTCTGGGAGACTCGGCGGAAATTCTCGAGAAGCTCGTCTATATTTTCGGTGTTGACGTCGAGCGTTTGGTCTACCTGCCCGGTAATATCGGTGAGCGTCGTCAGGGATTTGCGAAGCTCGACGACAGCCTGGCGCACATCGGCACGGTTTTCTCCGAGAACTTCGTCGATATGCGTGAGGGCTTTGTTGGCTTCCTCGGAAGTCTTGCGCAGGTCCTGAAGAAGCGGTTCCAGCTTCTGGCTCACATTGTCCAGATGCTGGATAGTCGATTTGATCTGCGGACGGTTTTCTTCGATCAGGCCGCGCGTGCCCGCGAGCGTCGCGGAGAGATTCGCGCGGTTCGTGGCGTTCAAGAGGTCATTCACGCGCTCGACGGTGACTTTCAACTCCGCGGAGCGATCGTTTAGCGATTCAATGAGTTGCTTTGCTTGCGGCGCGAGGTCATTGATCTGCTCGGTCAGTGCATTGAAATCCAAGTAAAGATCCGACGGTAACGCAGAGCCGGGAGGTGCGAGCGCGGTCTGCGCGCCACCTGGGAGAATCTCCAAATGATTGTCGCCAAGAGGACTCATGCTCATGATTTTGGCGTGGCTGTCGGTCTTCACCGGCAGATCGGTTTCGACACTGAAAACTACGTCGATTTGCGCGGGATTTTTTGGGTCGATCGATAGCTTATCCACGCGGCCCACTTTGGGGCCCCCTGCGTACCGGACCATCGCGCCCTGCTCCAGCCCGCCAGCGAACGGAAAGTAAGCATGATAAGTCTTCGCGGTGCGGCCAAAGGCCCCGGAGATGGCAAACACCATGCCTATCAGAACCGTTACGGCGACGATAACGAACAGTCCTACAAAAACCTGATCGCGCTTTCCTGCCATCACGTCCTCTTTCCCCTGCCAGTGCCCATCACAAGCGGCGGTCTTGAGTGAGCATTTGCAGATAATCCATTTCGCGCGCAACTTCCGGCTCGGGCACTCGGTCCAGGAATTGCCGGAGACGCGGCTGTGTGCTGGCACGCATTTCCGCGGTCGTGCCGATGGCCACTACGTGGCCTTTGTCGATGAGCACCATGCGATCGGCGATTAAGTAAGCGCTAGCCAATTCGTGAGTGACCACAATTATGGTCATGCGGAACGCTTGCTTCAGTTCGAGAATCAGCTGGTCGATGCCGGCAGCGATGATCGGATCCAATCCCGCCGAAGGTTCATCGAAGAAAAGAATTTCCGGGTCCATCGCCAGAGCGCGAGCGACCGCCGCGCGCTTCTTCATGCCGCCGCTCAGCTGCGACGGCATGTAATACTCAAATCCAGCAAGCCCTACCTGCTCGAGCTTGAGGCGCAGCATGATTTCGATCGTCGAGTCTTCGAGCTTGGTGTGCTCGCGCAGCGGGAGCGCCACATTCTCGCCTACGGTCATTGAGCCAAAAAGCGCGCCTCCCTGAAACGACATGCCGATTTTTTTGCGAATCTCGTCCATTTCCGCATCGGGGATCGCCGCGATATTTTTGCCTTTGATCCAAATTTCTCCGGAGCTCGTTTTTTCCAAACCAACCAATGTCCGCAATAGCGTGCTCTTACCCGAGCCGGAACCTCCCAGGATCACCAAGGTTTCGCCGCGCGTCACGTCAAACGTGATGCCATGGAGAATCTCGACCTCGCCATAGCTCACGCGCACATCGCGCAGTGAGATCATCACCTGCGAATCGAGCGAATCTGAATTTTCCATTTCCGTTGGCAAGGTCACACGTTCCTAACTTCCGCTCACAAAAAAGAACAAGCACGTAAAAACCAGGTCCACCAGCACTACAAGAAAAATCGACATCACGACAGCTCTCGTCGTTGAGCGGCCGACTTGCTCCGCGCCCGCGCCGGTCGCCAATCCCTCTTGGCATCCCACGGCAGTGATCGTAATTCCAAACATCACGCTCTTGACGAGTCCGGTCATGATGTCACGAAGAAGCAGCGAATCCAGCGAAACTTGGATATAACGGCCAAACGTAAAACCGGCTTGGGCTACGCCGAAAAGCGAGCCGCCGAGAATGCCCATGGCGTTGGCCCAGATCGTGAGACAAGGCAACATGACAATCATGGCCAGGAATTTTGGCGTAACTAGAAAACGGACCGGACTTATCGCCATGGTTTCCAGCGCGTCGATTTCTTCCGTGACCTTCATGGTGCCGATTTCGGCGGCGAACGCCGAGCCCGAACGGCCGATCACTACGATGGCGGTAATGAGCGGGCCGAGTTCGCGCGACATCGAAATCGCCACGGCCGTGGCGACATAGTTCATCGCACCAAACCGCCGCAGCTCATACGCGGCCTGGAGCGCGAGAATCAATCCAATGAAAAATGTAATCAAAGAAAGAATCGGCAAAGCCCGGACGCCGACGTCCATGGCTTGCGAAACGGCTCGCTGCAAACGCAGCGGCTTGCCTTGAAACGGCCCGATAAACGTATAGTAGGCCGCGCGGCCTCCCAACGAAGCGAGGGAGCCGACATATGCAAGACCGTTTGTCACGCCGCCGCCGATTTGTGACACGAATTGCATCGCTAATTCTGTGTGGCTCAATTCCCTGTAAAGCAATTCAATAAACTCAGGAAAATTTGTCGCCCTGAAACAAGTTTCTTAAGCTGCAAGCGCTTGTTCTTCGTTGTCGTAAACTTCAAAAATTCTCAGCAAACGCGAGAGCTGCAAGACTTCCCGCGCGGAGGTGCTCAAGCCAAACAAGATGAAGCGCGAGCCAACGTCGCGCGCGGCTTTCAGGCCTTCGACCAGAGAAGCCACTCCGGAGCTGTCGATGTAGCGCACATTGCTGAGGTTCATCACGACCCGGGGCGTGCGATCATCACGTATTTCCTTCAACAGCGCCTTTCGGACTGCCGGCGAGTTCGCCAGGTCGATGTCTCCCGACACATCGAAAATCGTGGTCTTATCCAGTTGCCGGCGGGTAATCTGCACAGTTTTTCTCCTTCAAGCCATCACGAGTTCACGTCCTGCTTCGGCGCGCGCACGTATTTGACCAAGCGGAGACGGTTGGTCCCATTCGCGCGTTTGTATTCGACGATGTCCATACTTTGTTGAATAAAATGCAGCCCAAGCCCGCCCGGTCGTACCTCCTCCAGTTTACGCATGCACAATTGCGCCCGCTTGATGGAGGGGCCACGATCACACAAAAGGATCTCGAGACCTTCGGAAGCCTTCGGAGTGGCCGCCCCGGGGACGGAGCGAAAGAGCATCTCAATCGGGCGATCGGGCCGACCGTTGTAGGAATGCCGGATGATATTCGTCAGCGCTTCGTCGACAGCGCGTGTGACCGCGCGGCAATCCGGCGCAGAAAATCCAAACGATTCCGTCAATCGTTCCACGGCCCCGCGCACCGCGCAGAGCAAACTGGGATCGCTCGGCAGCTCCAGCCTCAGCAGCAAGCCGCGGCTCAAGTCCCCGTTGCGCCCCTTAGGTTTGCTTCGCCGTGCTCCATGAAGGATTTTCATATGAATCTCAATTTCGCCGCCGGCTTTTGTTCGCCTACGGAGCGAAGTCATCGTACGCCCTGGTCATTCCCTTCCCTGCAAATTCTGCAAAATCCTCAGCGGCGTCCGCCGAGCGCGAAAATCAACTGCGCTCTCGAGACGCTCTGCGAAAAAGCCAGCAAGGCGCGCTGCGGGGAAGCCGCTTCCGGCAGCCACGGAGAACAGATGCGGAACGTGGGGCGTTCTCAGGCCTGGGCTGAGTTTTGCATAGCGTACTGTAAGCGTTTGGGCCTGCCTCTTGCAATCCCTGCGATAAAAATTGGATGCTCCGATAGGGCGCTTCGGTTCATGGTAGTCGGTGGCAACGGGCCCGACCGTTTTCTTCCCAAATGGGCCGCAGAAGCCGCGCTCGCGGGAGGCTTTTCTGCGCCACTTTTCCATAGCGAAAAAGTAGCGTAAACTAGGTCCATCGAACGGCGGTGGGAGTAGCTCAGCTGGTAGAGCGTCGGTCTGTGGCACCGAAAGTCGCGGGTTCAAATCCCGTCTCCCACCCCAACCTTCCTTGTTTTGCAGACTCCGGTAGTCTAAAAGGCTTCAGGGCCGAACGCTTGACCAAAGGGAAACAACCCGTCCGATGACTTTGATTCAATGCAGTGCCGTGCTGTTTGACATGGATGGCGTGCTCGTCGATTCCACTCCGGCAGTCGCTCGCGTCTGGACAAGCTGGGCACTCGAACACGCATTGGTTCCTGACACCGTAGTGCGCCAAGCGCACGGCAGGCCCAGCCTGGCCACCATCATCGAACTGCTGCCCAACGGGGATCACGCCGCCGAAAATCGTGAAGTCGAGCGCCGCGAAATCGAGGACATCGCCGATGTGGTCGCGCTCCCCGGAGCGCTTCCACTTTTGCAAACGATTCCGCGGCACAGGTGGGCGGTTGTCACCTCCGCGACTCGTGCGCTGGCGGAAGTGCGCCTGCGTGCGGCTGGATTGCCGATTCCGAAACATTTGGTCACCGCCAGTGAACTACTGCGCGGCAAGCCCTTCCCCGATCCCTATCTGAAAGGCGCAGAGGTTCTGGGAATTGCCCCGGCGGATTGCGTTGTCGCCGAAGACGCCGCCTCGGGAATTCGCTCCGGCAAAGCCGCGGGCGCGCGCGTACTCGGATTGCGCACCACTTCGACGGACGAAGAGCTCTTGGCCGCCGGAGCCGATTGGATCGCCGACGATCTGAGCGCGCTTTCTCTCGAGCCCCGGCTCCGAACCTCGGCGCTCGCCTTTCTTCTCGATGAGGAAGAGAAGAAATAACGCGTGCCGCGTCAAAAGAGATACAATCTCAGATTTCACAAGGTTGAAAACTGGGGAGAGTAATGATGAATCGTTCGAAGCGGAGCAAACTAGTCTTCCAGTCGTTTTTTGTCATGGCGATGTTTGTGGTCGTGCGCCCGTGCGGCATTCAAGCGCAAGACAAAGACGCGAAACCCGCTGACAAGCCGGCGGAAGCGCCTGCACCGCCCGCCCCCAAGGAAGAGTCTTCTGTCACCGACCACTCGATCAAAATCGGCTCGCAAACAATCCCCTACAAAGCGACGGCGGCAACCATTCTCCTGAAGAACGAAAAGGACGAGCCCATCGCGCTGCTCTATTCGACGGCCTACACGCGCAGCGACGTGAAAGACCCGAGCACGCGTCCGATTGCCTTCGTCTACAACGGCGGCCCGGGCTCCGCGTCCGTGTGGCTGCACATGGGTTCGTTCTCACCCAAACGCGTCGCTACCGTCAACGCCGAGGCCACGCCGTCCGCTCCGTACAAGCTGACCGACAATGTGAATTGCCTTCTCGACAAAACGGACTTGGTTTTTGTCGATCCCATCGGCACAGGCTTCAGCCACGCCGTAGGCAAATCGCAGGACAAAGATTTCTGGGGCGTGGACCAGGATGTGAAGTCGCTCGCCCAGTTCGTCAATACCTATGTGAGCCGCAACAACCGCTGGAATTCGCCGAAGTTCTTGATCGGCGAGAGCTACGGCACATTCCGTTCCGCCGCTCTTTCGAACTACCTGCAATCGCACGACGGGCTTTATTTCAATGGCATCGTCCTCATCTCTTCCGTGCTGGACCTGGGAACAATCTCCTTTAATCCCGGCGAAGACATGCCCTACGTTTTTTATCTGCCCAGCTACGCAGCGACCGCGTGGTACCACAAGGTCCTGAAGGACCGCCCCGACAATCTTCCCGCATTTCTCGAAGAAGCCCGCCATTTTGCGCAAACGGGATATCTCGACGCGCTGGTGAAAGGCTCGAAACTCGGCGGCGCGGAAAAAGCCGAAGTCGCGAAACAACTCTCGCGCTACACTGGCCTAGGCGAAGACTACCTCATTAAAGCCGATCTGCGCGTTAACCTTCCGCAATTCATGAAAGAGCTGCAGCGCAGCCGGGGTTTGACCACCGGCCGCCTCGACGCCCGCTTCTCCGGCTATAGCTACGATCTCCTTGGCGAGTTTGCCGAATACGATCCGCAGGACACTTCGATCACGGGGCCCTTCACCGCAGCCTTCAACACTTATGTTCGGGAAGATCTGAAGTTCGGACAGGACAAGGTGTACCACACCGGCTCGGACGAAGCCGGCAACAATTGGGACTGGAAACATCGCAGCGGCGACAACTTCGGCTTCCCTGGTTCACCAAACGTCGAGGGCGATTTGATCCAGGCGATGCTCACGAATCCGCATCTGCAAATCGAAGTCGAAAATGGCTTATACGATCTGGCCACGCCCTTCTACGCTACGGAATACACCATGGAGCATCTGGGCCTCCCGGAAACGTTGCAGAAAAATATTCATCTGCAATATTACGATGCAGGTCACATGATGTACCTGCGCGACGAGGATCTTGCCAAGCTCAAAACCAACATCGCTAACTTCATCGACGGCGCCTCGAAATAGCACCACTCACAATGTGATCTCCGCGTTCCTGCCGGCGAAAGTGCCTCCGAGGTGTTACCTGCGACCAGACCGGGTGCTCGGTTCCGGACCGACCCCGCGGCGCGGTGATGCTCGCGGTCCAGCAGCGTAATTCGTTCGCACCCTCCCGGTGACTTTTGAGTACGTCTGCTGAGAGTTACCTCCCGCGCGCCATTCCTATCGTTTACAATCGCTTCTGTCATTACTCGTTGGACTCAGCCTATCCCTTAGGTTGACCAGGTTGAAAATCCATGGGAACCCCGACACAAGTAGCTCCGGCACAAGCCGCACCAGTGCAGGTACCACCGGCGCAACGCAAATTCGACACCGCCCAGCTCATCACCGCGATGCTTAAGGCTCACGGTCACGTAAGCGACCTGATTTTTTCACCGGGCCGCGCCCCGCAAATTGAAGTCAGCGGGCAGCTCGTGGAGCTGAAGTTCAAGGGGATCGAATGCCTCAGCGCGCAAGACACCGACGACATCGCGCGCGACTTGATGGGCAAGAATGAACATCCCATCCGCAAGCTCGAACTCGAAGGTTCGGCGGATCTTTCCTATGGCGTTGCCGGTGTAGGTAGATTCCGCGTCAATATTTTCCGTCAGCGCGGAAGCTGCGCAATAGTTATGCGCGTGATTCCAGACCGCATTCCGGGCTTTGAAGAACTCAATTTGCCACCAAAACTGCGGGACCTGGTGCAGCTAAGAAACGGGATCGTCCTCGTAACAGGCCCGACGGGTTCGGGAAAGTCATCGACGCTAGCGGCGGTCATCGACATGATGAACACGGAAAAGGCGTTTCACATCCTTACGATCGAGGATCCCATTGAGTTTCTTCACAAACACAAGAAAGCTACGATTCACCAACGGGAGCTCCACAGCGACACGCCGACTTTCGCCCTCGCTCTTCGCGCAGCGCTCCGCCAGGCTCCCAAGGTGATACTGGTCGGAGAGATGCGCGACCGCGAGACAATCGAGATCGCTCTGGAAGCTTCCGAGACCGGACACCTCGTCCTTTCCACACTGCACACCATCGACGCCGCGAAAACCGTCGAGCGCATCGTCGGCGCGTTTCCCATGAGCGATCAGCAAGGCGTGCGCAACCGGCTCTCCAAGGCCTTCCGTTACATCCTTTCCCAGCGACTCCTGCCGCGCAAAGACGGCAAGGGCAGGGTGGCCGTAATCGAGATTCTTGCTTCCACAATGCGCACCCGCGAATATGTGGAAAAGGGAGAAGCCGAAGGCAAGTCCCTGCTGGACGCCATGCGCGACGGCGACACTGAAGGCATGCAGCATTTTGATGGAGAAATCGAGAAAATGATCCGCTCTGGCACCGTAAGCCTGGAGACGGGCCTTGCCTTTTCATCCAACGCAGGCAACCTGCGGCTGGAACTTGCGGACTTCACGGAAGGACCAGTCCGAGCCAAGAAACCCGAAACCCCCGCCGAAAACATCGAGATGGAAATCGAGCGCTGAACGCGCTCCAACACCCTTAGAATCCTGCACCACAATCGTGGTGTGCTTCCTGACGCGCGCATTCCAGAAGCAATTCACGCTAGAATCCCTCTCGCAAAATGAATCCACTAGGAAGCCAATCGGACACGCACTTCTGGCCATGGGCCGAAATCGCGCTGCTGCTCGCGTTCATCCTCGGACTTCTGGCTCTCTGGAAACCAAGCATCGGCGAGAACCTCTTTCGCAGAATAGAAAAGTCTCTTTCGCATTTTGCGGAGCACAAAACACTCGCTGTTTGCTTGATGTTTATGGTTGTCGTGGTCTTCCGCCTATCGGTGTTGCCGCTCTTGCCCGTGCCGATCCCCGGCATTCACGACGAATTCAGCTACCTGCTCATGGCGGACACGTTTGCCCACGGCCGCTTGGCCAATCCAACCCATCCGATGTGGATCAGCTTCGAAACCTTTCACGTGAATTGGGTTCCCACCTATTCCTCGATATACCCGCCCGCACAGGGTTTCGTCATGGCCATCGGACAATTGCTCGGCAACCCGTGGATCGGCGTGCTCCTCAGCGACGCCGCCATGTGTGCGGCGATTTTATGGATGCTGCAAGCGTGGATGCCCGCGCGATGGGCGTTATTGGGCGGAGTGTTTGCTGCACTCAATTTGGGAATCGCCAGCTATTGGATGAACAGCTACTGGGGCGGCGCGGTGGCCGGCGCCGGCGGCACGCTGGTGCTCGGAGCGCTTGCGCGCATCCGGCGGCGCGCAAGTATCGGCAGCGCTTTGATTCTCGGGCTAGGCATCGCCATCCTCGCAAATAGCCGTCCTTATGAGGGACTTCTGTTCTGTGCTCCGTCAGGAGTGTGGCTCCTCGCGTGGCTGGCGGGAAGAGTAAAATCGCGCGACCCCGCAGGAGTTCGCATCCGAATCGTGCTCCTGCCGCTCACCGCGGTCATGGTCCCGACTCTGGCCTTCATCGGTTATTACAACTGGCGTCTGACCGGCAATGCACTGCTTTTCCCGCACGTCTTGAATACACGGACGTATCACTCGACACCGCTGTTTCTGTGGGAACACCTCAAGCCCGAGCTTACTTACAACAACCAGCAATTCGAGGATTTCTACAACGGCTGGGAGCGCGAAGACTATCAAACCACTTGGAAGGACGCGCGAGTTGTGACGGCGGAAAAACTAGCTAGAATGGGCGTGGAATTCTTTTGGCCGGGCACACTGTTCCTGCTGCCCACCGTGCCGTTTGCCTTTCGCGACCGCAAGATGCGCCTGCTCGTCTTTACATTTTTCCTGTGCCTCGCAGGAGTATTTGCGGTGATCTGGTCGGCGCCCCACTATGCCGCGCCCCTGACGTGCATCATTTACGCACTGCTGGCGCGGTCCGTTCGCCACTTGCGCACCATGAAATGGAAGGCGCGGCCGGTAGGCGTAGCGTTGTCCCGCGCGCTCCTTATGCTGCTCGTGCTAAGCACATGCGTTAGCATTGCACGCCGCTCCTGCGATCCGCTCTGGTGGACCTGCACTGGCGACCCCAGCCGCGTTGCGGTAATGAAACAACTTCTCGGCGCGCCCGGAAAACACCTCATCATGGTGCGCTACTCCGACGATCACAACATTCACGACGAATGGGTCTACAACGGCGCCGAAATCGACGGCTCAAAAGTCATCTGGGCCCGCGAGCTTGGGGAAGCGCAAAACGCCAAGCTCTTCACTTACTTCAAAGATCGCCAAATCTGGCTAGTCGAACCCGACACCGATAACACCGAACTCAAACCCTACACCCCGCCGCCCGATCTGTGACTTTCAGCCAGCGATCGAAGAACTGTCGGCGCGCGGTTTACAGCCAAGCTCCCTGCTTCCCGGGTTCCTTCGAAGATCGATCCGAACGAGCGCTTCCGACGCCAAAACTGCAGTGCCGTGACTTCCAGCTTGCATTTTGGCGTCCCGCCATTATGATGGCGCAGTTCCCTCCTGAGACTCCACATTGTCTAACACATCGGCCGAGTCTTCCACCAGCACCAGCGCCACGCCAGCGAGCGCAACGGGCGGCCACGGAAAATTGCTTCAGGTGCTCGGCATGTGGTTCGGCATTGCCGTGGCAATCGGCAATTCCATTGGTGCCGGCATCGTGCGCACTCCGGGCGACATCGCCAAGATGCTGCCGAACGCCTGGATGTTCATCGGCGTCTGGGTTGTTGGCGGAATGTACGCGCTCTTCGGCGCATCCTCGCTCGCGGAACTCGGAGCCGCAATTCCTCGCAGCGGTGGCCAGTACAATTTTTCGCGGCGTGCCATCGGAGAGTACGCGGGCTTCATCGTCGGATGGAGTGACTGGCTCTCGACGTGCGGCACGGCCGCCGCGGTCTCCATCGTCATAGCCGAGTACAGCCGCGATTTTTTTCCCGCCCTCGCGGGGCATGAACCGACGATTGCGGTCGGCATCATCTGCGTATTTTTTTTCTTGCAGTGGCGCGGAATCCGCTGGGGCAGCGGTACGCAGCTTGTGACCTCGGCAATCAAGACAGCGTCCTTTTTGTTCCTCGTGGCTGCTTGCTTCATGCTGGGCGGGCATACCCGCTTCGCTGCTTCCGCGACTGCTTCCCCGCTGCCGGCGATGCCAACCGGCTGGCCATTTGTCATCGCAATCATTCTGAGCTTGCAGGCCGTCGTTTACACCATCGACGGCTGGGACGGCGTCGTTTACGTTGGAGGCGAAGTCCGCAATCCGGGACGAGACGTTCCACGCGCGATCTTTGGCAGCGTTTTCTCCGTGATGGGAATTTACCTGCTGCTGAACCTCGCGGTGCTTTATGTGCTTCCCATGAGCGAAATCGCTGGACACGACTTTGCACTCGGTGCAGCGGCCGCGCGCATTTTTGGAAAGTACGGCGACCCGGCAATCCGTTTCATCATGATCGTCTCCATATTGAGCTCTCTCAACGCCAATCAGATTTTTTGCACGCGCACGCTGTACGCCATGAGCTGCGACGGATTATTTTTTGGCCGCGCTTCTCGCGTGAACAAGGGCGGCACTCCGGTCCTCGCGCTTTTTCTCAGTACCGTGGCCGGTGTGCTTTTCCTGCTGACGGGAACATTCGAGCGCGTCATTGATATGCTTTCGTTTTTCTTTGTGGCGAATTACTCTCTGTCTTACTCGTCTCTTTTCCTGCTGCGCAAACGAGAGCCCCAGATGGCGCGGCCGTATCGCGCGTGGGGTTATCCGTGGACGACGGGAATCGCGCTGGCCGCTTCGGCCGTGTTTCTGGTCGCTTCGATCCTGACGGATCTCCAAGGCTCGCTGGCATCGGGACGGTTCTGGCCACCGAGCCCCGCGGTCCTCGCGCTGGCAGTTCTGGTGCTGAGCTACCCGGTGTTTCGCACGCTGAAGTGGGCGACGAAAGATAAAGCTTTGACGGACTCGTCGTCTTAAACGGCGCAGCTGCCTTACCTGAACTTCTCCTTGGCAACATCCTTAGTTCTGTATTTTTTCGGCGACGGTTTTCGCTTGAAGGAAAAGCAGGAGGTAGTCTCTTCCACCTGCTTTGGAATCGGTGCCGGACATATTGAAGCCGCCGAAGGGATGCGCGCCAACCATCGCGCCGGTGCATTTGCGATTCAGATAGAGATTGCCAACGTGAAAGGATTCCTGGGCTTTTTCCAACTTCGCCGGGTTCTTCGAGTAGACGCCGCCCGTCAGGCCGAACTCGGTATTATTGGCGATCTCCAGCGCGTGGTCGAAGTCGCGCGCCTTGATCACCGCCAGAACAGGCCCGAAGATTTCTTCCTGGGAGATGCGCGCTTTGGGATCGACGTCGACGATAATGGTCGGCTCGATAAAGTAACCATCACCGGAAGCGCGGCCCCCGCCGTGGAGCAACTTTCCTTCTTTCTTTCCAACTTCGATGTAGTCGAGAATCGCTTTCATTGCGGACTTGCTTACTACCGGGCCCATGTAATTGTTGGGATCCTCGCTGGGGCCGACGGCGATTTTCTTGGTGCGCTCGACAAGTTTCTCAACGAAAGCGTCGTAGACTTTTTCCGAAACGATGGCGCGCGAACACGCCGAGCACTTCTGGCCCTGGTAGCCAAACGCGGCTTGCGCAACGCCTTCGACGGCGGCGTCCACGTCACCTTCTTCATCGAGGATGATCGAATCCTTGCCGCCCATTTCGAGCACCGTACGCTTGATCCAGATTTGTCCAGGAACCGTTTTGCCGGCGAGTTCGCTGATGCGCAGGCCAACTTCCTTGGAACCCGTGAAGGCGATGTAGCGAGTCTTAGGATGCCTCACCAGAACATCACCGACTTCTGCCCCAGGACCTGTCAGAAAATTGAGCGCGTCTTTGGGAATGCCGGCCTGGTAGGCAATTTCGACAAATTTTGCGGCGACCGTGGGCGTGTCGCCAGCCGGCTTGAGAACGACGGTGTTTCCCGTAACGAGCGAGGCCATGGTCATTCCGGCCGCGATGGCGGCGGGAAAGTTCCAAGGTGGGATCACCACACCGACGCCCAGGGGGATGTAGACCAGATAGTTTTTCTCGCCCTTTATGGGCACAACTTTTTGCGGGCCAGCCAGGCGCAGCATTTCGCGACCATAGAACTCGAGAAAATCGATAGTCTCGGCGGTGTCCGCGTCAGCTTCGGGCCAAGTTTTGCCGGCTTCGTAACAAATCAATGCGTTCATTTCAAATTTGCGATCGCGAAGAATCTTGGCGGCGCGGAAGAGGCATTCGACGCGCTGCTCGGCGGGCACGCGCTTCCAAGATTCAAAAGCCTTGTTGGCGGCTTCTACGGCTTGCGCGGCCATCTGCGAAGTCGCGGTTTGGAAGATGCCAATGACCTGCGAAGGGTGAGAGGGATTGGTCGAGGTGCGCTTCTCGGCCGTAATGATTTTCTCACCGCCGATGTACATAGGATATTCCCGGCCAAATTCGGAGGCGACTTTTTTCAGCGCGTCTTCCATGGCCTTGCGGTTTTCGGGCTTCGAGAAATCGACAAACGGTTCGTTGGTGAACTCAGAAACTTGGATTTTCGCTTCGGCCGTGGCCATGGTGGATTTCCTCCTCGATAGGCAATCAGGGAATTGTACTGCGAGGGTTGAATTTGCGACAAGGTGGCTGGAGGATCGCGGCCCGGGTTCTGTGACGCTCTGAGAACGGAGGACACAGATGCGCTTTGGTCCGACGGCACGGATCTCTGGGCGAACTCGAAAACGGGCACGGCCTGCCGAACCCCTAGGAAGTGAGCTCGCGCGTGGCTTCGGCGAAGGTTTTTGTGTGCAGGTCGATGTCGGCTTCGGTGGTGGCGGGGCACATTAAGGCCATGTTGTGGAAGGGCGTTAAGAGGACGCCGCGGTTCAGGGTGTAGAGATGGAGGAATCGTTCGAGTTCGAAGTCGGCGGTGGCGGCGGATTGGGCACCGTTGCGGGGCGCGTGGGGGGAGAAGGTGTATTCGGCGCGAGCGCCTAGACGGGTGACGTTCCACGGGAGGCCTTTTGCGTGGATCTGATCGGCGACACCGTCGGCGAAGCGATTGGCTAGCGGGATCATGTGGGCGAAAGCTGCGGGCGTGAGGATGTGTTCGAGCGTGGCGCGCATAGCCGCTAGAGAAAGAGCGTTGCCGGCTAGCGTGCCGCCGATGCCGCCGACGTCAATGTCCTC
>Ga0210395_10000180_pt1 | contig 50118 bp, 33 predicted proteins | sample IncBWH4OmetaG_FD_150861 | JGI IMG/M metagenome (GOLD analysis project Ga0210395, IMG submission 150861) | Forest soil microbial communities from Barre Woods Harvard Forest LTER site, Petersham, Massachusetts, United States - Inc-BW-H-4-O ...
GGGCGCGGCGCAGCGAGGCGATGAGCTTCGCCGCTATCGGCATGGCCGCTCCAAGGGATCTCGATCCACCGCCGACGCCCCGCCCTCAGCGCCGCCGGCGCCAGCAATGCGAACGCGAATTGATTATGGGAAAATTATGACAAATTCAGCCCAAATGCAAGAGTAAGTTCAGAGCCGCCAATAAAACCGTCGCCTGTCACGGTAATATTAATGATTTCCCGTCCGTTTCTGCGGCGCGCCCGGCCGCGCCGCCGTCGGGATCAGGTGATGAAGAAGAGGTGCGATGCGGCGAGCGTCGGGTGGTTGGTCAGGGTGGCGACGAGGTGCTCGCTGGCGGTGGTGCCGGAGGCCGAGTAGTAGAGGTCGCCATTGGCTGCGTCGTAGGCAAAGCGCTGGGTCGCGGCGGTGAAGGCGCCGGTGGCGTCCGAGGTGAACAGGCTTGTCGGCAATGCCTTTGGCGTGGCGCTGGCGCCGCTCTGGCCGAGGGCAAAGCCCGCATTGCTGAAGGCGATCTCGTTGGTCGCGGATGCCGCGAAATCGGCGATCGTGTTCTTCCCCGCGGCGCTGAAGGCGAACTCGTTGGCGCCGAGCCCGCCGGTCATTTTGGTGTCGCCGCCGGCATAAAACACATCGTTGCCGGCGCCGCCGGTCAGTGTGTCTGCCCCCGCCCCGGCATGGACGATGACCCGATTGGCCCCGGTCAGCGCCGCGGCGTTGATTGTGTTGCCGTCGTTGCCGCCATAGATCGTGATCGAGCTTCCGGTCACCCCGGTAAAGTTGGCGTTGGCGAGGGTCAGGCTGTTCGCCCCGCCATTGCCGAGGTAGTAATCCTCGACCCCGCTGACCCCGCCGGCATCGACCGTGCCGGCGGTCGTCATCACCAGAGTGTTGGTGCCGCCGCCGCCCTTGACGATGTCGGTATTGGCGAGGTTCGCAGCCGAGAAATAGAAATAGTCGTTGCCCGCACCCCCGGTGAAGACGTCCTTGCCGGCGCCGCCGACCGCGATGACCCGGTTGGCCCCGGTCAGCGCCGACGCATTGATTGTGTTGCCGTCATTGCCGCCATAGATCGTGATCGAATTGCCGGTCACCCCGGTAAAGTTGGCGTTGGCCAAGGTCAGGCTGTCGGCGCCGCCGTTGGCGAGATAGTAGTACTCGACCCCGCTGACCCCGCCGGCGTCGACCGTCCCGGCGGTGGTCATCACCAGGTAATTGGTCCCGCCGCCGCCCGCGACCGTGTCGGTGCTGGCGAGGTTCGCCGCCGAGAAATAGAAATAGTCGTTGCCCGCACCGCCGGTGAAGACGTCCTTGCCGGCGCCGCCGACCGCGATGACCCGGTTGGCCCCGGTCAGGGCCGCGGCGTTGACCGTGTTGCCGTCATTGCCGCCATAGATCGTGATCGAATTGCCGGTCACCCCGGTAAAGTTGGCGTTGGCAAGGGCCAGGCTGTTCGCCCCGCCATTGGCGAGATAATAGTATTCGACCCCGCTGACCCCGCCGGCATTGACGGTGCCGGCGGTCGTCATGACCAGATAATTGGTACCACCGCCGCCCTTGACCGTGTCGGTGTTGGCGAGGTTTGCCGCCGAGAAATAGAAATAGTCGTTCCCCGCCCCGCCGGTGAAGACGTCCTTGCCGGCGCCGCCGACGGCGATGATGCGGTTGGTCCCGATCAAGGCCGACGCGTTGACCGTGTTGCCGTCATTGCCGCCATAGATCGTGATCGAATTGCCGGTCACCCCGGTAAAGTTGGCATTGGCGAGGGTCAGGCTGTTCGCCCCGCCATTGGCGAGGTAATAGTACTCGACCCCGCTGACCCCGCCGACATTGACGGTGCCGGCGGTGGTCATCACCAGAGTGTTGGTCCCGCCGCCGCCCTTGACGATGTCGCTGTTGGCGAGGTTCGCGGCCGAAAAGTAGAAATAGTCATTGCCGGGCCCGCCGGTGAAATCGTCGACGCCGGGATTGCCGACAAACACCACCTCGTTATCCGGGGTAGCGCTGTCGATCGTGACGCTCTGCGCCGGCGAGGAGGGGCTGGTGTTGGCGGCCGCATCGACCTCTTTGGCGGTGAGGCTGTGCGCGCCAATTGCGAGCGGGCTCGCGGTGGTGATCGACCAGGCCCCGGCCGCCGCCACCACCGCACTGCCGATCGCCGTCGTGCCGTTGTAAAGCGTGACCGTGTCGCCGGCCTCCCCCTTGCCAGCGACACTAAAAGTATCGCCCGAGGTTCCCTTGTCCGCCGCCACCGCAAAACTCAGCCCCGACGGGGCCGGCGGCGGCGGCTGTGCCAGTGCGATGTATGCTGGGCTGTCCAGTCCGGAGATCAGCTTGGCGTTCACAGTGGCGCCGGAGGTGGTGTATTCGCCAATCCAACCAGGGCCGAGACTCCCCGCACTGCTCGCGTTAGCGTTCACGACGAACAAGTCTGATCCGGACACCGCGATACCTTCCGGGAAGCTCAATCCCGAGATTAGCGAGGCGTTCACCGTCGCGCCCGAGGTGGTGTATTCGCCAATCGTGCCGCTAAAGTTCACGACGAACAGATCCGAACCGGACACCGCAATGCCCGTGGGTCTCACTCCCGAGATCAGTGATGCGTTCACCGTGGCGCCCGAGGTCGTGTATTCGCCAATCGTGCCGCTGTCATAGTTTGCGACGAAGAGATCCGAACGGGACACCGCAATATCTAGTGGAAGGGCCAGCCCCGAAATAAGCGAGGCGTTGACTACGGCGCCCGAGGTCGTATATTTGCCAATCACGCCAGTGTTCGCACCGGGGCCAGTGCTGGCGACGAACAGATTTGATCCGGACACAGCAACGTTCGATGCGCCGCCCAACCCGGGGACCAGCGAGGCGTTCACCGTAGCGCCCGAGATGGTGTATTCGCCAAACGTGTCCGTGCCTTCGCCCGCGACGAACAAATTTGATCCAGAAACCGAAATGCCCTGTGGTTCGCTGAGGCCCGAGATCAGCGAAGAGTTCACCGTAGCGCCCGAGGTGGTGTATTCGCCGACCGTGTCGTTGCCGAAATTGGTGACAAAGATGTAGGTAGCCGGTGTAGCGATATCTGTGGCGCTGAGCGTTATATCTGTCCCACTGTGACCGTCCGAAGCGACATCAAACGAAGCATCAGTATAGTTTCCCGACAATTGCTGCGTGTAGCTTTGGCTTCCCTCGGACACCGTCAGCACATCGGTCGCCGGATTCACCGTCGCTGACCCGCCACTGACGTACGGAAGATACGCCACGTCGATCGTACCGCCGCTTTTCAGCGTTGTATCAGCGGCAACACCGCCAGAGGACACGACCTCGTAGCCGCCGCTGTTCACCGTAGTGCCGGTCGCTGTGCCGCCGGAGAACACGTTCTGATGGCCGCCGCTGCTCACGGTGGTACTGCTCGCGAAGCCCCAGTATACATTCTCGGTTCCGCCGTTCAGCGTGGTGTTGCTCACGGTGTTATCGTTGGCCGAGCCGAGAGAGAGTACGTCCTCGGTACCTCCGCTGTTCACCGTTGTGCTAATGGCTGTGCCGCCGTAATAAACGGACTCGAAGCCACCACTGTTTACGATGGTACCTGTGGCGGTTCCGCCGCCGACGTCCTCTCCTTCGCCGAATTTGATGTAGTTTACTGTTGTGCCAATGGCCGTTCCGCCAGCAAACACGACCTCGGAGCCGCCATTCATCTTGGTGCCGATCGCCATGCCGCCGGACTCGACGAGCTGCTGGCCGCCGTTGTACACCGCGGTGCCGCTGGCCGTGCCGTTCACATCCTCGACGCCAGCGGAGGAGTCGGAGCCGGCGTTGGTGCCGCTAAGCGTGGTGCTGATGGAACGGCCGCCGGCAAATACGTCCAATACGTAAGAGAAGCCGCCGCTGACCACGGTGGTGAAGCTGGCCGTGCCGCCGGAGTCCACGTACTCATCACCACCGCTGCTCACGATGGTGCTGATGGCCGTACCGCCAGAAAGGACACTCTGTTCGCCGCCGCTGTTCATCGTCGTGTCGATAGCCGTGCCGTAGACATACTGATTGCCGCCGCTGACCAGCGCACCGCTATCGGTGCCGCCGGCGCTGACCCTCTCGGTGCCGCCGCTGTCGATGATCGTGGAGGACGCCGAGCCGCTGGAAAGCACTTCCAGGGTGCCGCCGCTTGCTACCGTGGTTGTAGTCGCCACTCCGCCTGACGACACGATCTCAGTTCCACCGCTGAGCACCGTTCCGCTCGCCGTGCCGCTGGCGGTGCTGATCGTCGTGCTGCCGGAGTACTCGGCACCGCCGAAGAGTTCCAGCGTGCCGCCGCTATGGACGACCGTGCCGCTCGCCGTGCCGCCGTTGACCAATTGATAGCCGCCGCCGTTGACGATCGTACCGCTCGCCGTGTCGGAGAGCTGGACCTCCTGCAGACCGCCGCTGTTTACCATGGTGCTGATGGCTGTGCCGTCGACGTACTCGGCGCCGCCGAGGTTGACGATCGTGCCACTCGCCGTGCCGCCGGGCTCGTCGATCTGCTGGCCGCCGGTGTTGATAATCGTGCCGCTGGCCGTGCCGAAGACGAACTGGTAGCCGCCGACAGGATCGCGCCGACATCAGTCCCGCCCGACAGCACGTCGACCGTGCCGCCGCTGAGGACGGTGAGGCCGGTGCTCGTCTGCACGGAAGAGATGTTGAGCGTCTGACCGCTGCTGACCGTGGTCATGGCAGGCTCCTGACGTTGGCGGTTAATTTTCCAGAGTGCCGATGCAAACGAAGGGTGCCGAACCCCGGAATGGTTTGGATGACCCGTTTAACCTGCTCGGCGGTAATCAAGCGGGTGCATTCGAACTGGCGCGGCGTGCCGGCGTGGCGGGGGCACCACAGGAAATCCTTGTGGTCAAAGCGCTCGCGCACGTCGTTCCAGCAGCTGTTGCAGGCGTGCCAATTGATCACCCGATAGGGTGTCGTGAACTCGTTGGTCGGATGGGTGAAGCCGCTGATCAGCACCACCGGCGTGCCTGCAGCCCAGGCCAACCAGGACAACCCGCTGCTGAGGCCGATAAAGGCCGCGGCATGGCGCAGCCAACGTGCCCGCTCGGCCAAGGGCCGGTCCCCGGTCTCGTCCTCGGCGCCGTGCGGGATGTGGGTCCAGATCATGCCCGCGCCATTCACCGGACTTTTGTCGATACAGATCACGCGATAGCCACTGGCCTTCAGGAACGCGATCACCTCGCGCCAGCCATGCGGGTTGTTCCAGGTCTTGCACTGCGTCGAGCTTTGCACGGCGATGCAGACATAGGGTTCGGCGATCGGCCGGCTTTCGTCCGGCAACGCCAAGCGTGGCGGCTCCTCCGCCGGGTCGACCCCGAGGATGTAGCCGGCCGTGCGGTGCAACCCGACGTGGCGGAAATCGGTCGGCTGGTTGATAAAGTCCTTGTCGTCAAAGAACAGGCCCAGGCAGTAGGTGGCGTAGGCTTGGGCGGGAAGGTCCTGCTCGACCAACGCTTCGTGAGTGACGAAGCGGATCGCCGGGTAGGCGTCGCGCAGCAGCGGGATGATCAGGCCGGACATCGCGCAGGTCAGTCGGCAGCCATGCACCTCGCCGAAGCGAGCGGCGTAGGAGAACCAAGCCAGGATGTCGCCGAGCGTGCCTATCGGAAATTGGATCAGCACGTCGCGATTGCGAGCGTCGTACTCATGGGCCAGCACTGCGGTGGGAGTTCCGGCCTCGTCCAGCTCCCATACCTCGACGCTGAGCCGGACGAAGAAGCGCTTCGACGAACGAACCAAGGCGCCTTGGTTTTCGCTCTGGAACAGGATGTTGCCGGTATCGAGATCGCGCAGCCGAACCCGCCACTTGCCCTCGGTCCGGTTCGGCAGCAGGAGGCGCGCACCCTCGTTGAAATCGAAACGGATACCTTTCGGCCCGAGTTGGGTGGGTATGCCGACGGGAGGCGGATAGGGCTTATTCGGTTCAGTCTCTGGGTTCGCGCCAGCTGAAGCGTCGGGCGGTGGCGGAGCGAATTCCGCCGGGGTGGCGGACGGCTGCTGATCTCGGATTAAGACCTCCCCATCCATTCGCGCTTCTCCCGTTGCCAGCGCTCTAACGGGCATCGCCAGGAGATTGCCGCCGCCATCACTGGAATCGGCTCCGATTGGGCATCCCGAGGCTGCCGTCGAACGGCTTGTGCTTCTTTTTTTGGCAAGCTAACCCTAAAGGATGATCGATCAAACGGCAAGTTTCATTTAACGCGGACGGAGGCCGTCGTGAGGGGTTCGGCCGAGATCGGCCGTCGGTCAATCGGCGCGCAGCGGGCATCAGCCGGCGGGGCGCCAGATGCGGCGGTGGTAGGCGGCGTCCCAGAACAGCCAGTCGTATTGCGCGGCTAAGGGGAAGGCGGCGAGCATCCGCTCGCGCATCCCGCGCCCGCGGCTTCGGCGGCGCGGGCGAGCGGCGCCGCGCCCGGCCCTGCGCGCTCAGGTGATGAAGAACAGGTGCGATGCGGTCAGTGCCGGGTCCCCGGTCAGGGTGGCGACGAGGTGTTCGGTGGCGGTGGTGCCGGAGGCCGAGTAGTAGAGATCGCCATTGCTCGTGCCATAGGCAAAGTGCTGCCCCGTCGGCGATGTCGAGGAGGTGAAAGTGCCGGTGCTGTCGCTGACGAACAGGCCCGATGGCAATGCCGTCGGCGTCGCGCTGGCGCCGGTCAGGCCGAGTTTGAAGCCCGCATTGCTGAACGCGATCTCGTTGGTCGCCGACTTGGCGAAATCTACGATCGTGTTGGCGCCCGCGGCGCTGAAGGCGAACTCGTTGGTGCCGAGCCCGCCGGTCATCGTCGTCTTGCCATCGGCGTAGAACACGTCGTTGCCGGCGCCGCCGGTCAGCGTATCGGCCCCCGCCCCGGCATGGACGATCAGCTGGTTGGTCCCGGTCACGGCCGAGGCGTTGACCGTGTTGCCGTCATTGCCGTCATATACCGTGATCGAGTGCGGACTGCCGGTCAGCCCGGTGAAGTTGGCGTTGGTCAGGGTCAGGGTGTTGGCGCCGGTGCTTGCCAGCCTGATCGTCGGGAACCCGCTAACCCCCGCCAGGTTGACCGTGCCCGCACTCGTCAGGGTCAGCGTATTCGAGCCGCCGCTGCCGGCGATCGTCACCCCGCTCACCGCCGTGGCGAGCGCGTCGACCGTCCAGGTGGCGCCGGAATCCACCGTCACCTTGCCGAAATTGGTGAACTCGGTGCCGAGCGCGTTCAGCACCCCGGCGCCGGACCCGGCCGCAAGCTCGAGCGTGCTGTTGGCGCCGCCGCCCGCTACCGTGCCGACAAAGGAAAAACCGGGGTCGAGGACCAGTCGATCGACGCCGCTGCCTAGCCTGACCGCGGTCGCGCCGGCGGTCTCGATCTTGCCGCCAACGGTCAGCGTACCGGTGACGTTCAGCGGGTTCGATAACAATTCGATGGTACCTCCTGCGCCGACCGTCGTCTTACCGGCATCGCTGAGGGTCCCGCCCACCTCCAGCCCGTCGCCGCTGGTCAGGGCGAGGGCGCCGCCCGATTGCACCGTGACATTGGCCCCGACCGCGAGCGCTTCGTTCGCGGCAAAGCTCAGCGTGTTCCCCGAGGCGATCGTCAGGCTGTCGATCGTGTCGCCGGTGTTCAGCGTGACCGTGCCGCTCGCGGTTTTCCCGATTGTGACGTCGGTGTCGGAGGTTGGGACGCCGGCGCTCCAATCGGCTGCCGTGTTCCAGTTGCCGCTGCCGCCGTTCCACAAATCGGCCGTCGTCGTCGGCGTCGTCAGCACCTGCAGCTCGATGTTTCCGGCCGCGACATTGTAGAGCGCGCCGAGGGTCAAGCCGCCGCCGATCGCGACAAAGGCGCCGTTTCCGGCAAGGGAGCCGTCCTCGATCGCGCCGAACAGTCCGGGCAGGGTGCCGGGTGCGAAGGTCATCACCGGAAAGATCTCGCCGGCGGCCAAGGTGAAGAAGACGTCCGCGTTCAGCGTCCCGCCCTGAATGTTCGCGGCGCCGCTCACCGCGAGCTTGCTCTGCTGGCCGGCCGCGGTTCCGGTCAGCACCTCCTCCAATATGCCCGCCCCGCTCTGCGAATAGGTGCCGGTGACGGTCAGGGTGCCGGGCGAATTGGACGTATAGGTGCCGCCGGCAACCGAGCCTCCGGTGTTGACGATCTTGCCGGTGACCGTGCCGGCGCCCTCAAGGACGCCGCCCGTGACGTCGATCGCCGCCGCCGCCAATGCGCCCGTGGCCGCCACGGCCGTGGTCCCGAGGCTTTGCGTGTAGGTTTCGCCACTGGCATTGAGCGCGCTGAAACTGCCGATGGTGATGCTGCCGGTGTTGGCTGCGGCTCCGGTGACGGCCAATGTAGCCTTTGCGGGGCTGCCGCCGCTCAAATTGACCATGTCGTTGTTGGCAAGGCTTCCCACCTTCACCGTCGTTGCCTTCGCGAGGCTGGTGTTGCCGATGTCGAGCGTGCCGTTGTTGGTCAGCGTGCCGCCGATCGTCAGGCTGCTGCCGCCGCTGCCGCTGGTATCGACATACACGGCGCCATTGCGGCCGTTGCCAAAAGCCCCGGTGACCTTCAATGTCGCCGACCCCGCAGCGCCGCTGTATAGGTAGATGACGCCGTAATTGCTCAGGGCGGCGGCATTGACCGTCGTCGCCACGGCGAGACTGGTGTTGCCGACGTAGAGGTAGTCCGCGTTGGTCAAGGTGCCGCCGATCGTCAGCCTGCTGCCGCCGCTGCCGGTTTCGTCGACCTCCAGATAATAGGTGTTGTCGAGGCCGACCGCCGTGGTCAGCGCCGGGGCGTCCTCCAGGACCAAGACGCCGGCGTTGCTGGCGAGCCCGGTCAAGGCACTGTCGGTGGTCGGCGCGCTGCTCAGCGCCACCACCGCCTTGGGGCCGTTCAAGGTCACGTTTGCGCCGCTGCCGATCGCGGTCACCCCGCCGCTGGCAAACTCCAGCAGCGCGTCGCCCGAGAGCTGGTAGGTGCCGCTCAGCGTCGCCGGCGCGGCACCGGTGACGTCTAAAGTCGCCGTCGCGATCGAGCCCTCGTTCATATAAATTGTGCCGGTGCTGGCGAGTGCCGCCGCCTTCACAATCGTCGCCTTGGCCAAGCTCGTGTTGCCGATATCGAGCGTGCCGTTGTTGGTCAGCGTGCCGCCAATCGTCAGGCTGCTGCCGCCGACGCCGCTCGTGTCGACGTCCACGGCGTCGTTGGGGCCGTTGCCAAAAGCGCCGGTGACCTTCAACGTCGCCGCTGCGGTGCCGCTGTACAGGTAGATGACACCATAATTGCTCAAGGCGGCGGCATTGACCGTCGTCGCCACGGCAAGAGCGGTGTTGCCGACGTAGAGGTAGTACTCGTTGGTCAAGGCGCCGCCGACCGTCAGGCTGCTGGCGCCGCTGCCGGTTTCGTCGACTTCCAGGTAGTAGGTGTTGTCGAGGCCGACGGTCGTGGCCAGCGCCGCGCCGCCCTCCAGGACCAAGACGCCGGCGTTGCTGCCAAGCCCGGTCAAGGCGCTATTGGTGGTCAGCCCGCTGCTCAATGCCACCAGCGCCTTGGGGCCGTCCAAGGTCACGTTGGCGCCGCTGCCGATCGCGGTCACCCCGCCGCTGGCAAACTCCAGCAGCGCGTCGCCCGAGAGCTGGTAGGTGCCGCTCAGCGTCGCCGGCGCCGCTCCGGTAATGTCCAACGTCGCGGTCGCGGCCGTGCCCTCGTTCAGGTAAATCGCGCCGGTGCTGGCGAGAGCCGCCGCCTTCACCGTCGTCGCCTTGGCCAGGCTGGTGGAGCCGATATAGAAATAGCCGCTATTGGTCAGCGTACCGCCGATCGTCAGGCTGCTGCCGCCGGTGCCGCTATAGTCGACCTCGACATAATCGCTATTGCCGAAAGCCCCGGTGACTTTCAATGACGCCGCCGCCGTGCCGCTAATTACCTCAATCAGATCGTAATTGCTCAGAGCAGCGGCATTGACCGTCGTCGCCACGGCCAGGCTGGTATTGCCGATGTCGAGAGTGCCGCTGTTGGTCAGCGTACCGCCGATCGTCAGATTGCTGCCGCCGCCGCCAGAATTGTCGACATACAGATAATAGGTGTTGTCGAGGCCGACATTCGTGGTCAGCGCCGGGGCGTCCTCCAGCACCAAGAAGCCGGCGTTGCTGGCGAGCCCGGTCAAGGCGCTGTCGGTGGTCGGCGCGCTGCTCAGCGCCACCACCGCCTTGGGGCCATTCAAGGTCACGTTGGCGCCGCTGCCGATCGCGGTCACCCCGCCGCTGGCAAACTCCAGTACCGCGTCGCCCGAGAGCTGGTAAGTGCCGCTTAGCGTCGCCGGCGCCGCTCCGGTGATGTCCAACGTCGCGGTCGCGGCCGTGCCCTCGTTCATGTAAATCGCGCCGGTGCTGGCGAGAGCCGCCGCCTTCACCGTCGTCGCCTTGGTCAGGCTTGTGGAGCCGATGTAGAAATAGCCGCTGTTGGTCAGCGTGCCGCCGATCGTCAGATTGCTGCCGCCGGCGCCGCCATAATCGACCTCGACATAATCGCTATTGCCGAAAGCCCCGGCGACCTTCAATGACGCCGCCGCCGTGCCGCTGGTCAACTCGATCAGATACGAATTGGCCACGGCGCCGGCGGTCACCGTTGTCGCCGCGGTGAGACCAGTGTTGCCGATGTCGAAGCTGCCCTGGTTCGTCAGCGTGCCGCCAATCTTCAGGCTGCTGCCGCCGGTGCCGCTCGTGTCAACGTCAACCGCGCCATTGGTGCTGAAACCCGCGGTCACCGTGTCGGTAAGGCCGGAGGCGGTGACCGCGAGGGCAGCGCCGGAGTCGGTGAGCGCGATCGAATCCGCGGCAATAGCGGATGTCACCGCGATGGAATAGCTGCCCGCGACCCCGATCGTGACGGCGTCGGCGGAGCCGGGAACCGCGCCCGTGCTCCAATCCACGGCGGTGGTCCAGTTTCCGGAAACAGCGCTTTTCCAGCTTACCGCAGCCATCTGTGCCCCCGTCAAACTTTCCGCTCCGGCGGTCCGACGGCGTGGTGCCCCACCGACAGCCAATGCACCCGTTAATCGGTTCGACCGGAGATATCCCCACACTTACAGTAAATTCCTAGTCAAAACAACACAAATTGATACGGCCATCGTGACAAAGATTAACCTAAATCGGGCAGTCGGAGCCGAACAACTTCGGCTAGCGTGGGCGTCAGTTTAACTTTTGCGGCAGGTTTTGGGCCGTCTCAGAGCGTGGCAACGGTTCGAGTTGGCGCCCATTGAGGTAGGACGCGATGACACCGATCGAGGCCGCATCGGCGCCCCCGGCCACCGGCGACCTCGCAGGCGAAATCGACGGCCGGCGCTCATTCACGATATCAAATCGACGGGCTGGGCGGCATCAGCCGGCGGCGGGCCATTGGCGGCGATGGTAGGCGCCGTCCCAGAACATCCATTCGTATTGCGCGGCCCGGATGAAGGCGGCGAGCATCCGCTTGCGGACCCCTTCGCTCGCGGCATCGGCGGCGCGGTCGGCGGTGGCGACAACGGCCTCTACCGCCTCGCCAAAGTGAGGGTCGGCATAGGTGTCGATCCACGCGCGGTAGGGGTTGTCGGGTGCCGCGGTCCCGGCGATCGCGCAGCCGACATCCCAATAAATCCAGAAGCACGGCAACAACGCCGCGACCAGCACCTCCCACGGCTCGTGATAGGCCGTGGCGAGCAGAAAGCTCGTATAGGCGAGGCAGTCGGGCATGGGCTCGGCCGTCGCCAACGTCGCCGGGTCGATGCCGAACGCCCGCAAGTAATGCTCGTGCAGGGCGCGCTCGACCGCGACCGCGCCCACCGCCGACTGGGCGAAAGATTGCAGTGTCGCAGTGTCGGGGGCTTTGGCCGCGGCGATCGCCAAGGCCCGCGAAAACTGGCCGAGATAGAGTGCGTCCTGGGTCACGTAGTGCTGAAAGCGGTCGCGCGCCAAGCTGCCGGCGGCAAGTTCGGTGTTGAAGGGCAGCGCGCCGATCGCGGCGCGCAAGGCCTGGGTGCGCTCTCTGGCCCCCTGCGAAAACCGCGTCATCCCGCCTCCTCCGCCGCTCGCCGCCGCAGGATGTGCCTCGCCGCCGGGCGAGTCGAGCGCATCCCTGCCGCATCCCCATTGTCCCCGGAGCCGATTTGCGGCTAGTCTCAGTGCGGCGTTTTGACGCGATGCGTCGGTCGGCCGTAGAACCTTAAAGCGTTCAAAAAAAGAAAGCTCATTCCACATGCCGCGTCGCCGTGAAGTGCATCGGAAACCGGAGGATGGACGATGCTCGAACTTCTCGAACAGCAGCGAACCCTGACGGTCAACCAGTGGAAGATCATAACCGCCGCGATCCTCGGCGATATGCTCGACTTCTTCGACTTTTTTCTGATCGGGTTTGTGCTCGCCTTTATTGTCGGCGCCTGGCACCTGACTTACGGCCAGTCGGCCTGGATCCTGCTGTCGGCCGGCATCGGCGCCATCCCCGGCGCCTTTTTCTGGGGCTGGATGGCCGACAAGATCGGCCGGCGCAAGGTGTTTATCGCCACCGCGCTGAACTTCTCGATCGCCACCGGCATCATGGCGCTGACCCCGGACAAGGGCGGCTGGATCTTTCTCTCGGTCTTTCGTTTTTTTGTCGGCGCGGGTGCTGCGGGCCTGGTCGTCGTCGATTTGCCGCTGGTGCAGGAATTCGTCCCCGCGTCAAAGCGCGGCTGGATCGGCGGGCTGGTGACCAGCACCGTTTCGGTGGGCGGGATGCTGGGCGCGGTGTCGGGCGCCTATCTCGAACCGCTTATCGGCTGGCGCGGGCTTTTTGCCGTCGGCTTGCTGCCGGCGCTGTTTACCTTGGTGATCCGCGCCTGGGTGCCCGAATCGCCGCGCTGGCTGATCCGCAAGGGACGGCGCGAGGATGCGCGCCGGTCGATCGCCTGGGCGTTGGAGGTCGATCCGGAGACGATCGAATTGCCGGAAACCCTGCCCGAAACGCTGCACACGCCGTGGCGCGAGCTGTTCAAATACCCCCGCAGCATGGCGTTGACCGCGCTGACCGGCCTGTCGCAAACGGCGGGGGTCGGGCTTGCGCTGTGGGCGACGACATTGCTCGTCATGATCGTGCGGATCAAGCCCAACGAGGCGTCTTTCCTGATGATCTGGGTCGCCCTGTCGGCGTTTGTCGGGCGGCTGTTTTGCGCCTACCTCGCCGACGCGATCGGCCGCCGCTGGTCGGGCATCCTGTCCTGCGCGGGTGCCGCCATTACCCTCGTCGTCGCCGGCTATCTCGCCAACGACTTTATCGGCGGGGTCTCGGTATTTTGGCTGATGCTGATGGCGCACAGCTTTTTTGGCGGCGGCTCCTATGCGATCATCGCACCCTATTTGGCCGAGGTGTGGCCGACCGGGCTGCGCGCGAGCGGCATGGGGTTCGGCTATGGGATCGGCAATTTCGGCAAGATCATCAGCCCGCTAGGGCTGGCGGTGATCGTCGGCACGTCGAACTTCGTCAAGCCGCAGGCCACCCTCGCAGCGATTTTACCGGCGATGCTGTTTCTCGCCTTTTGGGCGGTGCTGGCGGTATTGGCCTTTCTGCTGATCGGCGTCGAGACCAAGGGCCGGTCGATCGAGGAAATCGACCGCGCCATGACCAAGCCCGCCATCGCCCGGGTCAAGGCCTCGGCCGCGTAATATTCACCACCCCGGGAGGCATTCTCGACCCTTCGTTGTCCTAAGCTGATCAATGCGACATCAGCACCGGGATCGTCATGCTGGCGAGAATCGAGCGGGTGGCGCCGCCGAGCAATAATTCGCGCGCCCGCGAATGGCCGTAGGCGCCCATCACCAACAAATCGGCGCCGAGATCGGCGGCCCGCGACAGCAGTACCTCGCCGATCGGGACATCGGTCGATACGGTCCGCTCGATCTGCGCCTTGACGCCGTGTCGCGCCAGATGCAGCGCGATGTCGGCGCCGGGGAGATCGCCGTGGCCGTCGGGTCCGGGATGCGGATCGACCGCCAGCACGGTGACGGTCTCGGCCGCCGCCAACAATGGCATCGCGTCGGCGACGGCGCGCGCCGCCTCGCGGCTCGCATTCCACGCGACCAGCGCGCAGCGGCCGACCGTCGCGAAATGGCCGGCATAGGGCACGACCAGGATCGGCCGGCCGGAAGCCAGCGTGACGCGCTCCGGCCGCGGCCTGACCAGGGCCATCTCGTCATTATCCGGATCGCGCTGGCCGAGGATCGCCAGATCGGCGTAGCGCGCGTGCAATGCCGGATCGGCTTCCGAGCCTTCGACGGCGCCGCGCCATTCGGTCGCGAGCCCGCGCAATTGGGCCGCGTGTTCGAACGCCTCGCGCGTCTCTTCGGCCTGCGCCAATACCCGCGCGCGCCATTCGCGATAGACCGGTTCGAGCGCCGCCAAATCGGCATAGCCGGCGCGCCGCTGCAAATCGGAGCTGGGGATCGCATACAACCCGACGACATGAGCGGCAAACCGCTCGGCAAGAGCGGCGGCGAGGTCGATCCGCCCGCGCGTGTCCGCGCCAGAATCGAGTACCACCAGCAGATCCTTGTAGCTCACCATCGACCTCCTGCATCCGATCTGCCGGTCGCCGGGATTATGCGCCCTCGACGCCCCCGGTGACGGAAGATCGGTCGCGCAGCTTGCCCCGATTGGCGAAATGAGGGAAGACAGCGCCGTCTCGACCGGAGGTTTTGCCCGATGCGCACGTTCGCTCTTGCCGCTGTGGTTTCGTCGCTGGCTGTCGCGGCGCTGTCAGGCTGCCTCGACAACGAGCGCGTGCGCGTTCAGAGCTTTACCCCCGGCCCGAACGGCAGCTTTGTCTATTCCGCCCGCACCAACACGGTCATGACCGAAAACGACGATGGGGTGGCCGAGGAGATCCGCCGCGACTGGCTCGCCCAGACCCTCGAAGCACAAGGAATGTGCCGCGGCGGCTATGTCGTCTATCAGCGAAACCTGCTGATCCCGCCGCAGCGCCCCGCGTTTAGCGAACCGCCAAACGACCTCGCCTTTGGCAATGGCGGCGACGTCGTCTACAACGGGAGCTGCCTGTAGCCCGTAGCCTTTAGTGGCGGGCGTCGGCGCCCCAGCGCTCGAGGAGCGGCCCGCCGGCGCCGCCGACCGGATCGGTGGCGGGCCGCGGCACCGCCTCAATGTTGGCGAGTGCCCGCTCGCGGTCGCCTTTGCCGGGAACCCGCATGTCGGGGCCGCGGCCGCCGGGATAAGCGCCGACGATCAACAAGTCCGGGCTCGTCGCCTCGCCCTTATGCGCAACGCCGGCCGGAATCACCACGACGTCGCCGGCGCGCAGCTCGACGATAGCACCGCCCTCGCCGCCGAGCCTGACCTGGGCCGAGCCGGCGACGATGCCGAGCGCCTCATGCGCGGTGCTGTGATAGTGGTGGTAGGGGTAGACGCCGCCGCGCCAACCGCCGCTCCAGCCGTTGCCGGCGAACAGCGTCTCGCACGCCCCCGCCGCATCAGGGCCGGTGTCGAGCACGCCGCGGTAGACGACGAGCGGCAAGCGCGGGTTGTTGGGGACGATGCCGTCATCGGCGAACAGGTGCTCTTCGATCACCGGCGTGCGCGCTCCGGTCATGGCCGGCACTCCTTTTGCGGTCGGGCGTGATCGGGCAGCCTACGCCGCGCCGAAAACCGGGCCAACCGAAATCGAACCGCGGCTCGAGCGGCCTCGGTGACGAGTTACCGGATACGCGATTTGCTTGGACCCCAAAATTTTTGCTGTCGATCAGCTGACCGTGCCACGATCCAATTTACCGCTATTACCCTGATCGACAGGTAAAGATTAAGAAATCATCGTGCGCCGATCGTTGATGCTGCTATCCCCACAACAGCGAGCCGAGCAATGCCCAGATGGCCGCCCATATGCCGAGCGACAACAAGCTAACGACGATCAAAGAAGCGAGCGGGCCGTACCGACCAGTCGCCAGTTCCGCCGGCGCATCGACCGGCAGCGCCCCGGCGAACTGGCGACCTCGGTCACCGGTTTTCGAATAGTCGGACGCGGCGTTGCTGTTCACCGGGCTGCCCTCCATGTTGGCCGGAAGGCCGGACGCCACCGCGCCCGTCTCGACCGCAGGCATCGTAATTTTTAAGGATATCCTTCCTTAGGTCAGCAGATCGTCCGCGCCGCGTCAGAATTACATCGCCGAACGCCAATCAAACACGGTGGATGCCGTTTCCACCAGAGGGCGCTCGCCTTTGTCTCAAGTAATTTCTTACGGATTAGAACAAATATCGTAGCGATCATCGTTGGCACATGCCGCAGCGGATCATACCTTGCGGGTGCTTGTCGCAGAACCTGCCGCAGGATTTAACAAATGCAAATTAACGCTTTTGTAACAGACATCGGACACCAAGAGGGACGCACCGGCGAGGGCCGGCTACCGGTACGGACCGCGGTCGTCACCATTTTTGTGCTTTCGTTGCTGAGCTGGGTACCTATCGTTCTTCCGCTACTGGCGTGTTTTCACCGCTGAAATAATTCAGTAGGCTGGCGTGACGGATTGCCAAAAGCTATCAATCTTATTGGTTCGAGCGGCTCAATCGGCGCTGATCTGATAACCCCAGGCGCGGATCTGCGCCACCCCGGCCTGATAGCCCTTTGGGCTGAGGCTGAAGCTGAACTGTGATTTGGCGGTAAAGACATCGATCAAGATCAGCGAGCCGATTTCGAGCTGCCTGACCAATTCGACGGATTGCGCCGTCGGAAAAATGCAATAGCGCGAACCGCGGCAGATGGCCGCCGGGTTTTTGTCGACCCGCAGCACCGCCTTGACCGGAAGCGGGCTCCCGACAATGCCGATATTTCCGGTTCGCAGCATGACGACAAGCGCGAAGGAGCCCTTTCCGTCATACGCGTCCTGCCAAAACGGCACGGTGATCGAACAGTCGCTGGCGCCGCTGCCAGGTCTGCCGCCGCATTCGGTGATCCATTCGTCCGCCTGAAAGCGCTGCGCGGCAAGAGCGCTGCCGCCGGCGCCCAGGCAAAGCATCATGGCGAGAACCGCAAACGCCGCCGATCGGCGGCAACAGGCGATCGTGAAATTGCGCTTTTCGCTGACAGGGCGAAAGCGCCGCAAGACGGTCATTTTCCCGTTGTCGGCAAACGGCAACTCTGCACCCCCGCGACCAGGCTCGATTCCGCAATCGTGCACGATTCCGGCAATGGTGCTTGGCCCCCGGCGATCGTCAAGGAGAACGCGCCGCAGCCGTCGACGGTGAGGGGCGATTGCCACGGATTTGCCTCGGCGGTTGCAGGCAGCCGGCGGGTGTGCCGCGATGTTCCGCCGCGTCAGCGGCATTTACCCTGATCCGGCTTCACCCCATATCTAGCTGAGACGGTATTACGGAAATGTTAACCTTGATTTTGCTTTTCACCACGGCTAAATGGCGCTAGGTGTACTCGCGGCCGGTAACACAGGATCACCAGATTAGGATTGAGATTTGTCTCTATCGAAAATTTTGACTGCAAGCAGCCCGCTTATGGAACCCTTCCGGACCGCGGGTCGTTGGCGCCGGTCACTAAGCTGTCGCAATAAAGTGGCATACACCGACAAACTGACCGCCGAGCGCCTCGCCTCGGCCGTTTGATCGAAACTGCTCCGCAACTGATCCAGGGATATCGGATGGCTCGTTATCTGGTGACCGGTGGTGCCGGCTTTATCGGCTCGCATCTTGTCGAATCACTGATCGATGACGGACATTCTGTTAGGGTGCTCGACGATCTCTCGAGCGGAAACCGCGAGAATATCCCCGCCGGGGTCGAGTTCATCAGAGCCGACGTCACTGACCCCAGCGTCGTCGGGCCGGCTTTTGACGGCATCGAGGGTTGCTTTCACTTGGCGGCGATCGCTTCAGTGGAACAGGGCAACCGCGACTGGCTGCGCACGCACCAAGTGAATCTGAGCGGCACGATCAACATCTTCAATGCCGCACGGCGACTGCGCAACATCAGCGACATACCCGTCGTTTATGCGTCGAGTGCCGCGGTTTACGGAAACAGCGGCGCCGCGGCGGCCGCGGAGACCAGTTGCGCCGCGCCGCTCAGCGCATACGGTGCGGACAAGCGAGCCTGCGAACTGCACGCTCGGGCCGCCGGCCTCACTCATGGGCTGCGCACGGTCGGACTGCGCTTTTTCAACATATATGGTCCCCGTCAGGATCCGCGCTCGCCCTATTCGGGGGTTATCGCGATCTTTCTCGACCGCCTGCAGCGCAGCGAGCCGATCGAGATTTTTGGTGACGGCGCGCAGGTGCGCGACTTCACCTATATTGGCGACGCGGTTGCGGCATTGAGGCAGGCGATGCCGGCGGGAAGCGCTTCGGCGCCGCTGTTCAATATCTGTACCGGAAGGGGCACGACCGTGCGCCGCCTCGCGGAAACGATCGCCGAGCTGTGCCAGACCGAGCTCGTCGTCCGTTATCGACCCGCGCGCTGCGCCGAGGTGCCGGTCTCGATCGGAGACCCGCGGCGCGCGGCTGAGGAACTGGGCTTTCGCGCGCGCGGGAATCTGCCCGACGGTTTAGCGTCGACGCTCGAAGCGCTGACGCGCGGCAAACGCGCCGCTTCCCACGCCTTGGCGTGACTGAACCATCCCGGCGTGCCGCTGCCTAGCCAAAGCGATATCGATAGACAGCCGGCGGGGCGCGCCTTCTTCGCCGCTCGCAGCCGGCTGGCCATGGTATAGATCGGCGATACGGTCCAGCTAGCGGGGCTCAGGAGCCTCCTTCTCGGCCCATCGAGGACAAAAGCCTGCTGAAGCCTTGGAGGCATTTGTTTTGTTTACGATACGAGACTGGCCGCCCCGCGTTTGCTAATTTGCCGCAGGCGCGCGCCGGTGGAGGCTCGGGTGCAGGTAGCGAGGACAGTCGTCGAGTTGAGACAGAGTCTCGCCGCCTGGCGCAAAGCCGGCGAGCGCATCGGCCTTGTGCCGACGATGGGCGCGCTGCATCGGGGCCACATGGCGTTGGTTGCCGCGGCGCGCGCTGCTTGCGACCGGGTTGTCGCGACAATTTTTGTCAATCCAAAGCAGTTCGCCCCAAACGAGGATCTCGGCGCCTACCCGCGCCGCGAGGCCGCCGATCTCGACCTGCTGCAATCCGCGGGTGTCGATCTCGCTTTCGTGCCTGCTGCCGGTGAAATTTATCCGCCGGAATTTTCGACCCTGGTTCGGGTCGGCGGGCTTAGCGAAGGGTTGTGCGGCGCCCATCGGTCCGGTCATTTCGATGGCGTCGCCACGGTTGTAGCGAAGCTCTTGATCCAATCGCTGCCGGACAGCGCCTATTTCGGTGAAAAGGACTATCAGCAACTGCTCGTCATCCGCCGCTTGGTGCGCGATCTCGACATCCCGGTGAGGATCGAGGGTGTCGCCACCGTACGCGAACCGGATGGGCTGGCGCTGTCTTCGCGCAACGCCTATTTATCGCCTGGGGAACGGCGCGTCGCCGCCAATCTCGCTCGGGTCCTGAGCGAGATCGCCGCCGCTCTCGAACGCGAACCCAGCGGCGTCGCCCGCGAGATCGCGCGCGGTCGCGCGGAACTCGCAAGCTGCGGCTTCGCTCTCGAATATCTCGAAATTCGCGACGCCGAAAATTTGGCGCCGGTGACGCGCGTCGTCCGCACGCCTTGTCGCGTGCTCGCCGCCGCCTATCTCGGCCGCACCCGGCTGATCGACAACATGCCGATCACGCGGTCCGCGTCAGACTGATCGCGTCCCGCCACATCCGACAACCGCCCCCGATTACCTCATCCCCACAGCCGGTCGCTCGCGATCCGCGCGCCTTCGCCAAGGGCCCTGAGCTTTGCCCATACGACGGACGGCGCCACCGCGTTGTCGACAAAAGCAAAGGTCGCAAAGCCGCAATCGGCGCCGGCAATGACCCGCTCGCGGCCGACGACATCCGCGAAATTGGCGATGCGCTGGGCGATCAGCCGGGGATGCTCGACAAAATTGGTCGTCGAGTCGATGACGCCGGGGATCAGCACCTTGTCATCGGGGATCCTGGCGCCGCGCAGATCCTCCCATTCATGGGCGTGGCGGGGATTGGCGGCCTCGAAGGACAGCCCCGACGGGCGCGCCCTGATCGCGACATCGAGGATCTTGGCGAGCGGGATATCGTGGGTGTGCGGCCCCTCGTAATTGCCCCAGCACAGATGCATGCGCATCGCATCGGGCGGAATGTTCGCGGTGGCGTGGTTGAGCGCGGCGATGTTGCGCTCGGCAACGCGCAGGAATTCGTCGTCGGACAAGTGCTGGTACTGATTGTGCCGGGCCGAGCCGAGGTCCGGCGCATCGATCTGCAAAATAAAGCCGGCCTGATGGATCGCCTCGTATTCTTCCTTCAGCGCGTCGGCCAGCGCCGCGACATAGGCGTCTTCGTTCTGGTAGTAGCGGTCGGGAACGAACTTGGTCAGCACGCCGGGCGACGCCGCGTTCATGAACGCCTCGACCGGCTTTTCGGCGGCACAGGCGGCGGCGAGATTGGCGATGTCGACTTCGAGCGGCCGGTGGTCGTCATACGCGACCGTCCCGATGCAGCACGGCACCGCCTCGCGGCTGAACCACGAGGTGCCGCCGCGCTTTTGGTTGAGCCGCGCGTGAAAATCGGGGTGGTCGAGCAAGTCGCGATGCGTCGCGGTCGGCGGCGGCCGGTCGTTCGCCCCGCCGGGAAACGCGGCGATCCCCGACAGCCGATGGCGGACGTAAAAGGTGTAGGAGATCTTGCCAAATTCGCCGTCGCAGACGCTGTCGATGCCGGCCGTGACCTGTTTTCTGACGGCGTCGTGGACCGAGGCGGCAAGACAGGCGTCGAATGCCGACTGCTCGACCGGCCGCCCGGCTTCGCGCGCTTCGAGAAATTCGAGTAGATCAGGCGGGCGCGGCAGGCTGCCGACATGGGTCGTCAAAATACGCTCTGCGCTGTGCTGCATCCCTCGACCCCTGGTAGGACGTTCACTCGGCACCGACCGGCCGATAGGCGTGCCGCGTCAGCGCGCGTGAACGCAGCGGGCGCAAAACAAACAATGCCAGACCGACGACGACAAAATTCATGATCGCCGTGACCAGGAACACCATACGCCAGCTACCGGTCGCGGCAACGATGACATTCGCCACCGGCACGAGAAACGCCGAGGCCCCCTTGGCGGTGTAGAGCAGGCTGAGATTGGTGGTCGCGTATTTCGGGCCGAAGCTGTCGGTGCAAGTCGATGGGAACAGGCTGAAGATCTCGCCCCAGGTCAGGAAAATGAGGCCGGCGAAGATTACGAACGCCCAAGGGGCGGTCCCGACGGATCCCAACAGCCAATAGCTGATCCCGCCGAGGCCAAAGGCAATCGCCATCGTGTATTCGCGGCCGATATTGTCCGAAATCCAGCCGAACAAGGGGCGCGCCGCGCCATTGGCGACATTGTCGACGAGCAGGGCCACGGTCAGCGTCGTAGCGCCGGCGAATAGAATGATGCTGGCGACATGGAAATCGCGCGCGATCAGCGCGATCTGGGCGGTCGCCATCAAGCCGCTCGCCGAAACCAGCACGAACATCAGATAAAGCAGCCAGAAGACCGGCGTCGCCAGCATCGCCCGCGGCGAAAAGCTCTCGCTGGTCTGGATCACCTTGGGGGCCGCGACGTCGGGCGTCTCGCCGGGATAGGGCGAGCGCATCAGCCAGGCCAGCACAAAGACGATCGCGCCCTGCACCAGCCCGAACCAGAAGAACGCCGTCGCATAGCCATGACCATCGATGACCGCGCGGATCGGGACGACGGTCAGCGCCGCGCCGGCGCCAAACCCGGCCGCAGTCAGCCCAACCGCGAGGCCGCGCCGGTCGGGAAACCACTTGACCGCGTTGCCGACGCATGTCGCGTAGATCGCGCCGGCGCCGACGCCCGACAGCGCCGCGCCGAGGTAAAGCGTCGCCAACGTAGCGGCGCCCGAGTTGATGATCCAGCCGGCCGCGATCGTGATCCCGCCAAAGGCGACCATCAGGCGCGGCCCGTTTTTCGCCCCGATCCGATCGACGATCCAGCCCTCGACCGGCGTCAGCCAAGTTTCGAGCGCGACAAACAGGCTGAACGCGATCTGGATGTCGGCGACCGACCAACCGTGCGTCACGCTCATCGGATGGACGAACAGGGTCCATCCGTACTGCAGGTTGGCAATCATCACCATACAGAGGATGCCGACGATCAGCTGCAGCCAGCGGTTGGCGGCCGCCGCGGAGGGTGATTGGGCAGAAGTTGTGCGCGTGAGTGATGCGCTCTGCATCGGTCATTCCTCCCTAGCGCAATATCGGCTTGCGGCGGCGATCCGCGCGCGCCGACCGGTACGGATTGAACCGTCTTAACCGTGGCTTAAAGATTTCGCCGATGTCCGTCAACCGGCGAGGGGGTTCGGCTGGCGCTGCGCAAACCTTGCCGACGCGGTTGGGGCGGGGCATGCTGCGGCTCGCCGATAAAGCAGCACCCGGGGGAAGACGATGAAGACGAGTCAAGATCGCATTCTGACGACCCATGTCGGCAGCCTGCCGCGCCCGGCCGAATTGAAGCAGCTGCTCGTGCGCAAGGACCAGGGCGAGGCGTACGACGCCGAGGAACTCGCGCAGCTGGTACGCGAGGCGGTGCTCGACATCGTCCGTCGCCAGGCCGCGGTCGGCGTCGACATCGTCAACGACGGCGAAATGTCGAAGCCCGGCTACTCGACCTACATCGCCGACCGGCTGACGGGGTTTGCCGGCCACCAGCCGGCGAAGCCGCGGCTCGACACCCGCGACCACCCGGACTTTGCCGCCGCATACGAGCGGATGACCGGCAGCAACGTCGCCCGCCGCGCTGTCTGCGTCGGCCCGATCGAATGGCAGGATCGACGGCCGCTGCAGCAGGATATCGCAAATCTGCGCGCCGCACTCGACGAGGTCGAGGCGACCGAGGGGTTTATGACCGCGGCCTCACCCGGTCTTGTGCCGGTGTTCCAGAACAATTCGTTTTATCCCTCGCACGAGGCCTATGTCGAAGCGATCGCCGCGGCGATGCAGGAGGAATACGAGGCAATCGTTGGCGCCGGTTTTGTCTTGCAGCTCGATTGCCCGGATTTGGCGATGGCGCATCACACGAGCTTTCAGGAGTTGAGCGAGGACGATTTTCTGAAGCGCGCCGCTTTCCACGTCGAGGTGCTGAACCACGCCTTGCGCAACGTGCCGGCCGATCGCACGCGGATCCATATCTGCTGGGGCAATTACGAGGGGCCGCACGACCACGACATCGCGTTCGCAAAGGTGGCGCCGATCCTGGTCAAGGCCAAACCCCAGGCGCTCGTTGTCGAGGCCGCCAATCCGCGCCACGCGCACGAATGGGCCGTGTGGCAGGACACCAAATTGCCTGACGACAAGATCCTGATTCCGGGGGTGCTCGACACCTCGACCAATTACGTCGAGCATCCCGAGCTGGTCGCCGAGCGGATCTGCCGCTTTGCCGACATCGTCGGCCGCGAGCGGGTCATCGCCGGCAGCGATTGCGGGTTTGGCACCTTTGCCGGCTATGGCAAGCTCGACCCCGGCATCTCGTTCAAAAAACTCGCCGCGATGGCCGAAGGCGCCGCGATCGCCTCGAAGCGGTTATGGGGGCGTTGATCATGAGGCTGGTGCGCCGCTGAGCCGAAACGACCTGCTTCGGGGCATTGTCTTCATTTGTCTTCCCGGCGTAGGCCGGGACCCACCGATCCGCCTTCGAGCGGCATCAGGACTGGGTCCCGGCCTGCGCCGGGAAGACGATAAATGAAGCGGTCCCAATGCCCGCAAACCGCCGAGGCGGAATACTGCTGCAATTATCCTGATTGTGTCGTTACGCGGGCGTGGACGCCTCAGGCGAGGTCGAGGAGGGCGGGGGGTGCGGCGCTGCGCAATAACGCCTTGCGCGCCTGCCACTGGCCGGCGGGGTCCAGGGTTTCGAGAAACTGGACTTCGCCGCCCGAATAGAGCGCTACAGGCAGCCCGTCGCGGTAAAGGATACGATTTCCCATCAGGCCGGCGAGTTTGGAGCCGGGGGTCAGGATGCCGACAAGGTTGAGCGGGTCGGCGCCCGACAGCGACACGCAGATGTCGGAGGCCGGCTTGCGCCGGATCGCTCGCAACAGTCCGATCGCGTCGGGCAACGCGAACTGCTCGCCGGCAAAGCCCGCGACAAAGCGGCCGCCGCGGATCTCGCCGCGGGCTTCGAGCCGGCGGTAGACGCGCAGCAATTCCCGCCACGGCGGCAGCCACGGCGCTTCGCGTTCGAGCATCCGCCAGAACACGACGCCGTAGCGGCGCAGCAGCGCGCGGGCGATGTGCTCGACGATCTCATTTGCCGGCCGCGCCGCGCCGCGCCGCGCCAAGGCCCAGCGGCCGGCATCCGCCATGCCGAAGATCGGCCGCCGGCGGCGCCGCGACCGTTTGTCGGCCGGCACCAGCAAGGCGCGCAGCCCGGCGAAGCTGTCCGAATTGACGAGCCCCAGCGCCACCAGCTCGGCCAGCGCCTCTTCGACCTGTGGAGCAAGCAAATGCGCGCTCTCGACCAGCTCGTCGAAAAAAGAAGCACCGTGCTCGCGAATGCAATCGGCGACCGCGCGCGCCTTCGCGCTTGGTTGCGCCGCCTCGGCGCTTGGCGACAAGGATGCCCACACCGGCACGTGCCGGCGCGGCAGCAGCGCAATCGGCGTCGACCGCACCGGCGAGGCGCCGCGCTCGTTCGGGCGGGCGGCAGGTGGCCGCAACCGCGCCCAGGCGACACGGCCGGCGAGGCATTGGTCGTCGAGCCAAACCGGCTCGTATTCGGAAAGCCGTGCCGGCAGGATCTCGGTTTCCCACGCACCGGCCGGCGCCTGAAAGCCTTCGAGCTGGCCGATCAAGGCTTCGAGCGCATCCGGCCCTTCCATGCGCGCATCAGGCGCTACGCGCTGCCAGTCGAACAGAAAGCGCATAAAATCGCGCGCCGCGACCGGCTCGATCTCGGCCCGCAGGCGGTTGACCGTGTAGCGATGGATGCGCGCGAGCAGCCGCCGCTCGCACCATTCGTCTTGCTCGATGCCGGGGGTGAAGCGTCCGCGCAGGGCAAATCCTTCGGCCTCGAGTGCCGCCAGGGCGGCGGCAATGTCGCTGTCGTCGAGCCCGAGGGTCGCGGTGAGCGCGTCCTTGGTCGCCGGCCCCTGACCTTCGAGCCGGCCGCGCAGGATTTCGACAAGCGCCGCGTCGCGCTCCCACTCTTTTTGGTAAGCGGCAGGCGTGACGATTGGTGGGTCGAGTTTTAGATTCGGCCACAGCGCCTCAAACAGCGGCAGCCGCTCGGCGGTGATCCATAGCGCAGTTGTTGTGCCCGCTCCAATTTCGTCATTCCTGCGAAAGCGGGAATCCGGGGCTAGAGCGGAAGCGTTTGCCCCTGGACCGCCGCTTTCGCGGGGGTGACGGAGAAGCGCCACCCGGCGATCGCGCGCCAATTCGTCGAGCCATTCGTTCAAGCCCGGCTCGGCATCGACTTCCGCCGCGGTGATAAAGCTGAGCCAGTCGAGCGCGTCATGCAATTCGTCGGCATTCGCCGGGTCGGGCCAGGCCTCCTCGCGCACCCGCTCGATCGCCTGGACATCGAGCCGGCCGAGCTCCTCGGCCTCGTCGGGCGCGAGCCAGCGGCGCGCCATCACCGCCTGGGTCCGGCGCTCTTCGAGCGGCGCGTCGTCGAGATAGGCATAGGGCCGCGCCGACAGCACTTCGAGAGCGAGCGGCGACGGCTCGGTCAGGTCGCGTGCGACGATGCGGACCTCGCCGGCCTCGATGCCACAAAGCAGCCGTTCCAGCCCGCTTGCGTCCATCGCATCGTCGAGGCAGTCGGCGATCGTCTGGCGGACCAGCGGGTGATCGGGAATCTCGCGCGCGCCGGTCAGATTTTCGGCGCAGGCGATCTGGTCGGGGAAGATCGCCGCCAGCAGGTCCTCGGCATCCATGCGCGCGAGCGGCGGGGGCACCTTCTTGCCGCCGCGAAAGCGCGGCAAGGACAATGCCACCCCGGCGACCCAGCGCCAGCGGGTCGTGAACATCGGCGCGTCGAGCAATGCCTCGACCAGGAGCTGCCGCACACTCGCCGAGTGCAGATAGCGCTGTACTTCGGCGAGATCGAAACTGTGCGCCGTGGTCAAGGACAGCACGATGTTGTCTTCCGTCGCCGCCGCTTGCAGCTCGAAATTGAACTTGCGGCAAAAGCGCTTGCGCAGTGCCAAGCCCCAGGCGCGGTTGACGCGGCTGCCATAAGGCGAATGGATGACGAGCTGCATGCCGCCGACCGCGTCGAAAAAGCGCTCGAACACGATCGTGTCATGGGTCGGCAGCACGCCGAGCGCCGCCCGTGCCGCCGCCAGGTATTCGAAAAGCTGGTCGGCGGCAGGTTCGGCGATCCCGATTTCGTCGATAAGCCACCGAAGCGCGCTTGTCCCTCCCACCCTTTGCCCCCCTGCGTGCCGGGGAGGGTTAGGGTGGGGGCTGGCGGAGTGGGCGCCCAAGGTCGGCAACCGGTCGGAAATCTCGCGGCGCAGGCGCGAGACCGATTGCGACAGCTCGTCGCTGCGGCCGGGGGCCTCGCCGAGCCAGAACGGAATGTTCGGCGCCATCCCTTCGGCGTCGGCGACGCGCACGGTGCCGCGCTCGACGCGCAAAATGCGGTACGAGGTATTGCCGAGCTGAAAGATGTCGCCGGCCAGGCTCTCGACGGCAAAATCCTCGTTGACGGTGCCGATCGTCTGGTTTTCCGGCTCCAGAAGGACCTGATAATCGGCGTTGTCGGGGATCGTGCCGCCCGAGGTCAGCGCCACTAGCCGGGCACCGCGGCGCCCGCGCAGCCGGTTGTTGACCGCGTCGTGGTGGATCAGCGCGCCGCGCCGCCCGCGCCGCGTCGTGAACCCCCCTGCCAACATCGCGACGACGGCGGCGAAATCCTTGCGCTGAAGATCGCGGTACGGCCAGGAGCGGCGGAACAGCGCGTAGAGCGCATCCTCGCTCCATTCCTGTGTCGCGGTTTCGGCGACGATCTGCTGCGCCAATACATCGAGCGGCCCTTTCGGGATGGTCAGCTGGTCGAGCTCGCCGCGGCGCACGCTGTCGAGCAATGCGGCGCATTCGACAAGTTCGTCGCGCGACAATGGGAAAAGCCGGCCCTTGGGGGTGCCGTCGACCGCATGCCCCGAGCGGCCGACGCGCTGCAGAAAGGTCGCGATCGCGCGCGGCGAGCCGAGCTGGCAGACGAGGTCGACATCGCCGATGTCGATGCCGAGCTCGAGCGAGGCGGTCGCCACCAGCGCCTTCAAGGCGCCGGCTTTAAGCCGCTGCTCGGCGTCGAGGCGCAATTCCTTGGCGAGACTGCCGTGATGCGCCGCCACATGATCGGCGCCGAGGCGTTCGGACAAATGGCGCGTCACCCGCTCGACGAGGCGGCGGGTGTTGACAAAGACCAGCGTGGTGCGGTGCTCGCGGACGAGATCGGCGAGGCGGTTGTAGACCTCCTGCCAGACATCGCCGGACATGACCGCTTCGAGCGGCGAGGGTGGAACCTCGATCGCCAGATCGCGGGCGCGGCGGTGGCCGGTGTCGATGACCGTGTAGTCGCCGCCCGCGGCGCCGACCAGGAAACGCGCGACGGTTTCGATCGGCTTTTGCGTCGCCGACAGACCGATCCGCAGCAGCCGGTCGCCGGCGAGCGCGGCGAGCCGTTCGAGCGACACAGCGAGGTGGCTGCCGCGCTTGTTCGCCGCGACCGCGTGGATTTCGTCGACGATGACGGTCAGCGTCGTCGCCAGCATCGCCCGGCCGGACCCAGAGCCAAGCAGGATATAGAGCGATTCCGGAGTGGTGACGACGATGTGCGGCGGCCGGCGGCCCATCTGCTGGCGTTCGCCCGGCGGCGTGTCGCCGGTGCGCACCCAGCTGCGGATCTCGACATCCGGCAGGCCCTGCTCGCGCAACACCGCGCGAATCCCGGCGAGCGGCACTTCGAGGTTCTTGCGGATGTCGTTCGACAGCGCCTTCAGCGGCGAGACGTAGACGATCTGCGTCTCGTCGCGCAATTCGCCCGCCAACCCCTGGCGCACCAGCCCGTCGATCGCCGCGAGAAAGGCGGCGAGGGTCTTGCCCGAGCCCGTGGGTGCCGCGATCAGCACATGGCGGCTGGCCTGGATCGCCGGCCACGCTTCGGCCTGCGCCGCCGTCGGTGCGGCAAAGCTGCGCTCGAACCAGGCGGCGACGGCGGGGTGAAACAGCGAGAGCGGAGTCACTAGGGAAGGATAACAGAAGAGCGGGTATCCGACTCAGGCCACGGACCCGAATGAGTTATAATGGTGTCGCCCTTGCCGGAGCGCCAGCCGTTCCCGCCCCCCCCATTGCGCGCTCACGGCGGCACCTTCTGCAAGCGGCGGATGAATTCGGGGGTGCTGATCCGGTATTCCCAATAGTCGACCAGCGCCGATTCATTCAGCGCAATCCATTGGCTGACCAGCTGCAGGTCAGCAGCCGATAATTGCCCGGCGACCAGCCGGGAGGCGGGCCGCACTGCGACTGTCGCGAGGTTACCCGGCAACATTCGCGTGCCGTGCGATTGATTGACCTTGATGCGTACGTCGTGGCGCGCGTGGCCACGCTCCGATGCCCAGATTACCATCGGCAAGCCGGTGTCGTCCGGAAACAGGTTCGCCATCTTGAACAGCGTGTCGTTGTCGATCTCGCCGGTCATGATGGCGTTCCACAATGTTTCGCCGATAGCCGAAATTTACTTATGCACAGATGACGTCACTTGTCCGCCGGATTCGCTGGTTATCCACAGCCGCGGCGGGTTCAGATTTCGCCTTCCTGTTTCAGCATGCGCACGGTTTTGCGCAGCGCCGCGACCGTGTCCTCCAACTCGGGCTCGCCATGGGTGGCGGAGACGAGGCCGCCGGGGCTGGCGCTGAAATCGACGCCGTTCGTCATCATCGCCAGCCGCAATTTGTGGACGATGCCGGCCTGGCGGTTGCCGGTCAGGCTCGCGGTCGATTGTTGATGCGGGTCGAACCGGGTGGGCGTGATCGCGACATGGTCGGGATTGGTGAAGATGTGGAGCATCGAGAATGTTCCGTAGGCGGCCCACGGCAGCCGTTCCTCCTCAAACACCTCGTTGACGCGGCGGCGCAGGTTCTCGCCATAGCGGTTGGCGTGGGCGCAGGCGTCGGTCGTGCCGACGATCTCCAACGCCGCGACCCCAGCCGCGGCCGACAACGGGTTGGCGTTGAAGGTGCCGGGATGGGCGATCTTTTCGCGGTCGGCGGCCTTGGTCACTTGAAAGTCGAGCAGGTCGAGGATGTCCTTGCGCCCGGTGACCGCACCGCCGGGCAAGCCGCCCGACAGGATCTTGGCCAAGGTCGTCAAATCGGGGGTGATGCCGTATTCGGCCTGCGCCCCGCCCGGCGCCACGCGAAACCCGGTGACGACCTCGTCAAAGATCAGCAACACGCCGTGTTGGCGGGTCAGTTCGCGCAGCGCGTGCAGGAATTGCGGGTCTATCGGCAGCCGCGCGCCATGCGCACCGGTCGGCTCGAGGATCGCCGCGGCGATGTCGTCATGCTGCTCCAAGAGGCGCGCGAGCCCGTCGGCGTCGTTCTGCTCGGCGAGCAACACGTTGCCGGCGACACCGGGCAATACGCCGGTCGTCGGGCTGCCGTCGAAATGATTGGCGAAGCCCGAGGTCATGTGGTCGTGCCAGCCGTGGAAATGATGCTTGAAGCGGATGATCTTCGACTTGCCGCTAAAGGCGCGGGCGAGCCGCACCGCCATCAATGTCGCCTCGGTGCCCGACGACGTAAAGCGCACCCGCTCGGCCGACGGCACCAGCTTCAGCACCCACTCGGCCCAGGCGATCTCGGTCTCGTGGCTGGCGCCGTAATGCGTCCCGCGCTCGATCTGCTCGTGCACCGCCGCGACGACCTTGGGGTGCGAATGGCCGAGCAATAGCGCGCCGTGGCCGCCGAAATAATCGACGTATTCGTTGCCGTCGACATCCCATTTGCGCGGCCCCTTGGCGCGGGTGATGTAAACGCCGTAGGGCTCGATGTAGCGCGAATCATGGGTGATGCCGCTCGGGAACAGATGGTTGGCCTTGTCGGCGGCGGCCGCCGATCCCGGTGTTGCGGCGCGATAGGCGGCGATGATCGGCGAATTCGTCGTCACCGTGTCGGGCATGGCGGTCACTCCTCGGACGGAAAGCCGATCCTCGGGCTCGTTTTATGCTGTTGGAGAAGCCTGGCCAAGTAGAGAGAGGCGCGCGGAGATGCGGGCCGGCGCTTTCGACGCGCATCCGCTCGCGGATTTGGCGCGGCGCCTCGGCATTGCGCAAGCTGAGTTCGGAAACGAGAAGGGCCACCCCGCGGGGCGGCCCTCCTTTACCCAAATACCGGCGGCCGATCGCGGCCGCGCGCCGTCGCCTTCAGTCAGGCGCGGATCTCCACAGAAGCGGGGATCCTGGTCACGGCAGCGGACGACCGCGGTTTATGGTTAGACACAGGATCACCTCCTTTCAGTTGTTGCGCCAAAGGATCCCAAGGCTACGGGATGGTCGCGCCGGTGGCAAGCAATTGTTCGCGATCGAGCGGGATGGCATGCCGGCGGTTTCGCGGTAGAGTGCGCAAACAACTGGATTATCAGGGGAGAAGCGACCATGCGCCGCAGCGAGGAGCGGATTCTGACGACCCACACCGGCAGCCTGCCGCGCCCACCGGAGCTGACCCGGCTGCTGATCCGCCGAGCGCGCGGCGAATCGATCGACCCCGCCGAGTTCGACCGGCTCGGACAGCAGGCGTTGCGCTGGGTGGTCGGCAAACAGGCCGAAGCCGGCGTCGATATCGGCAACAACGGCGAACAGCAGCGCGAGGGCTTTTTCCTGCACATCCGCCACCGGATGAGCGGGTTTGGCGGGTCTTGGCAGCGCCGCACCCGCGCCGATGCGCTGCGCTATCCGGTGTTCCGCCGGATCATGGAGGAGCAGCTCGCCGCGCGTGAGGCGGTCAGCAACATGGGGCCGCCGAAAGCAATCGGGCCGGTGCGCTATCTCGGCCGCGCGGCGATCGAGGCCGAGTGCGGGGATTTCCGCGCCGCCCTCGCCGACACCGGCACGCAATTCGTCGAGCCGTTCCTGACCGCACCCTCGCCCGGCATCATCGCCGGTGCGATGAAAAACGAGCATTACCCGACCGAGTTGGCCTATCTCGACGACCTCGGTGCTGCGCTGCGCGAGGAATACGAAGCCATCGTCAACGCCGGCTTTCTGTTGCAGCTCGACTGCCCCGACCTGGCGCTCGAACGCCATCTCTCCTATCAGGACCGGCCGCTCTCCGACTTTCTTGGTTTTGTCGAGCGCGTCGTCGCGACGATCAACACCGCCCTCGTCAACATCCCGCGCGAAGAAGTGCGGCTCCATGTCTGCTGGGGCAATTACGAAGGGCCACATGACAGCGACGTGCCGCTATCGGACATCCTGCCGATCCTGCAGCAGGCCAAGGTCGGCGCGTTTTTCTTGCCCTTCGCCAATTCGCGCCACGCGCACGAATACAAGGTCTTTGGAAAGCAACCGCTCGCCGACGACCAGATCCTCGTTGCCGGGGTCATCGACAGCCTGACCAATTTTGTCGAGCACCCCGAAACCGTCGCCGACCGGATCGAGCGGGTGGCGCAAATCGTCGGCGACCCGCACCGCGTCATCGCCGGCACCGATTGCGGCTTTGACACCTCGGCCGGGATGGGCCGCGTCGCCGAGGATGTCGTGTGGGCTAAGCTTACAGCGCTCGCCGAGGGCGCCCGCCTCGCCTCGGCGCGGCTCGGGATGGGATAGCGGCACCGCTGCGCGCCGGGCAAAGCGCCCGACTAGCCCTTGAGGCGCTTGCTGCACTCGCTATAGTAACCGCCGCCCTTTTGAATCCAGCGCAACCCGCCATTGGCATTGGCGGTTTTATTGGCGTGGTATTGGTCGAGACAGGTGTGCATCCGCGCCTTTCCTGCAGTCTCGCCGGAATATTTCGTCGAGACCGCGGCGGGAAACACGGCATTGCCGGCCGGCATCGGTGGTTTGCTCTTGTTCGAGGCAACGGTTGGCGGCGATTGGCTCGCGGCGGAAGGTGTTGCGGCTGCCTGCGGGCCGGCCGCGCCGCATTGCGTCTTGCGGAAATCGGCCCATTTCATGCCGTTGAGCGTCCCGGCCTGCTGTGCCGCCTGATACTTGGCGCTGCACTCTTTCATCGACAACGCCCGCGCGGGTGGCACACCGCCGAGCGCAATTACGGCGATCACCAGCATGACCGATGCCACAGCCGAGCGGATCATCATCAAACGCCCCCTTGTGTAGACGCCGGCCCCCGTTTTGACGCCGGCCCCGTTTTGACGCTCGATTGACGAAATGGGGAGATAGTCCTGTTTATTAAATGGCAAAAAAGGGCGGACCGGGAACCCGCCGGCGTACGCCTGCCGCAAACCCGGTGGGATCGGGGTTGCGGCGCGGTTGGCCGACGGGGTTAAATCGGCGGCACCCAAGTATCGGAGAATGGCGATGAGCGACGCGACACCCTGGGTCGATCCCGAGCTTCTGGCGGCGGGGGCATTGCTGCAGCGCGGCGGATATGTGGTGCCCGACCGCACCAAGGCGCCGCTCTCCGAGGTGCGCGCGGCGCAAGACCGGGTCGGCGCGTTTCTCGGGGAAGGCTCGGCGCCGCTAAAGCACGAGCGTGACATCAGCCTTCCCGGCCCGCACGGGCAGGTGCCGTGCCGGCTCTATCTGCCGGACGACGCCGAGCGGCCGCCATTGATCGTTTACGCTCATGGCGGCGGGTTTATGCAGGGCAGCCTGCCCTCGTGGGACGCGATGCTGCGCGAGTTGGTGCGGCAATCCGGGGCGGCGGCGCTGTCGGTCGACTACAAGCTTTCGCCCGAGCACCGTTTCCCAAAAGCGTTCGAGGAGATGGTGGCGGTGATCCGGCTTGCCGCGCGCGAAGGTGCCGGGCTCGGCATCGACCCGACGCGGCTCGCGGTCGGCGGCGATTCGGCCGGCGGCAATCTGGCGCTCGCCGCGGCGATGGCATTGCGCGACGAGGGGCTCGGTGCCGTGCGCTTTATGCTGCTGATCTACGGCGTCTACTCGACCGACAGCGAGAGCCCGTCATGGCAGCGCTTTGGCCAAGGCGCCGGGCTGTCGCAGACCCAGATGCGGTGGATCTGGGAAACCTATCTCGAAGGCCCGGAGCAGCAGCAGGATTGGCGCGCCGCACCGATCCTCGGCAACCTTGCGGGGTTGCCGCCGGCCCATCTGATCGTCGGCAGCCTCGACCCGCTGCAGGACGACAGCCACCGGCTGGCGGCGGCGCTCGCGCAAGCCGGCGTGCCGCATACCCTCAAGGTCTATGACGGGATCAACCACGGCTTTATCCGCTACGGCAGGCTGATCGGAACGTCGCGGCGCGCGCTCGGCGAAAGCGCCGCCGCGCTGCGCCAAGCGATGGCCGCGACGTAGCAAAGTACGACCGCGACGAGCCGGTCGTCACAGCGGCGAGGCGGGAAGGCTGCGCCGGCGGCTCCTGCCGTCGGGGGCGGAACGCTGGCCGGCGGGGCCTGCGCTGCGGGTCAAATTGAAGGCGGTGTTGACGAGAGCAACGTGCGAGAAGGCCTGCGGGAAGTTGCCGAGCTGGCGCTTGGCGCGGGGATCGTATTCCTCGGCGAGTAGGCCGACATCGTTGCGCAGCGACAACAGATGTTCGAACAATGCCCGCGCCTCGGCGACGCGGCCTTGGAGGATGTAGTTGTCGGCGAGCCAAAAGCTGCAGGCGAGAAAGGCGCCTTCGCCCGGCGGCAGCCCGTCGACGCCCTCGCCGGTGTCGTAACGGAAGACCAGCCCGTCGAGCAACAGCCGCTTTTCGATCGCCTCGACCGTGCCTGTCATGCGGGGGTCGGTCGGCGGCAAAAAACCGACCAGCGGCAACAGCAGCAATGCCGCATCGAGCGACTTCGACCCGTAGGCCTGGACAAAGCTGCCCAGCTCGGGGTCGAAGGCGTTGGCGCAGACATCGGCGTGAATCTCGTCGCGGATCTCGCGCCAGGCTTGAACCGCCTCGCCCTCATTACCGCCATCGAGCCGCTCGGCGATCTTGATTGCCCGGTCGAAGGCGACCCACGCCATCGCCTTCGAATGGGTGAAATGCTGCGGCGGCCCCCGCACCTCCCAGATCCCTTCATCGGGGTCGCGCCAGATCCCCGCCAGATGATCGAGCACGGCGCGGACGATCGGCGCCGCCCGGTCAGCCGGCGGCAGGCCGTTCAATTGAGTGTGGTAAAAGGCGTCGAGGATCTCGCCATAGATGTCGAGCTGGGTCTGGTTCGAGGCGGCATTGCCGATCCGCACCGGGCGCGAGTCCTCATATCCGGGCAGCCACGGCGCCTCCCATTCGGTCAACCGGCGCTCGCCGCCGATCGCGTACATGATCTGGATCTGATCCGGGCTGCCGGCGACCGCGCGGAACAGCCAGTCGCGCCACGACCGCGCCTCGCCGGAATAGCCGGCATGCGTCAGCGCCAACAGGGTAAACGTCGCGTCGCGCAACCAGCAATACCGGTAATCCCAATTGCGCGGCCCGCCGAGTTGCTCGGGAAGCGAGGTCGTCGGTGCGGCGACGATGCCGCCGGTCGGCGCAAAGGTCAGGCCCTTCAGCACCGCGAGCGAACCTTTGACGGTATCGCTCCACGGCCCGGCCGGGGCGCACTGCGCGCTCCATTGCCGCCAGAAGGCGAGCGCATTGTGCAACGCGCGCTCGGCGTCGACCGGCCGCGGCGGCGGCTGGTGCGAGGCGCCGTAGGTCAGCACGAAAGGGACGGTTTCCCCGCCTGAAATCTCGAATTCGCCGACCGTCTTCAGATCTTCGCCGATTAGCTGCACCGGCGTGCGCAAAACCACCCGCTCCGGCCCGGCGATGGCGGAGATGCCGCCCTCCCCCAGCCGCTCGACCCACGGCACCAGATAGCCGTAGTCGAAGCGCAGGACGATTTCGACCTGCATCTTCACCCGGCCGCGCAGCCCGCGCACCAAGCGCACCAGGTCGAGCGAGCCGTGCCGCGGGCGGAAGAAGTCGATCACCTCGACCGCACCCTCCGCGGTTTCGAAAGTCGTCGCCAGCACCAGCGAGGCTTCGACATAACGGCGTTCGATTTTGGGGTCGGGATCGCAGGGTGCGATCAGCCAGCGCCCATGTTCGGGCTGGCCCAGGAGGGCAGCAAAGCAGGCGGGCGAATCGAACCGCGGCAGGCAGAGCCAGTCGATCGAGCCGTTGCGTCCGACCAGTGCGGCGGTGCCGCAGTCGCCGATCAGCGCGTAATCCTCGATCCGCAGGTTCGTCATTCGGAAAGTCCCCTTGCGCCGCTCTCGCTAAAGCAACGGTGCAACCGGCCCGGCGGTCAAGGGATTCGCTCGCATTGTTGGCGCGGCCTCTCGCGCGCGATCGGAAATATCGGCGATAACGAGAGCGCCAAGCGGCCGGTCGGACGCGGCGCTCCCGTTGGCGGCTCAGAATCCGCCGTGGCCGCTTGCCTTTGGCCCCGCATTATCCGAATACGGGCGATACCAGACATAAGGGTCCCAAAACGTCAACGGTGCCGGATAAGGATTACCCAAATAAGTTCGATAAGGCCAGCCATAAGGATTGCTGTAGCCGGAGTAGTAATACGGATAGCCGGAGGTCGGGTAATTCTGCCAAACGGGACTAGGATAATAGGCGGTTTGCGCTTGCGCGCCGGCGGCGCCCGCGAGCAACAGGCCAATTCCAAATACTGCCGGCTTTGCGATTTTCCACATGGCAAACCTCGAAGCTTGAGTGCCCGGTTCGAAAACAAGTGCAAATGATCAGGATACTAATCGTCATTCTCGCGAAAGCGCGAACCCAGGGGCAAGCGACGTGCGGTCGCCACTGGACCTCCCGCTTTCGCGGGAGCGACGTCGAATGCTGCGATCGAATGCTTCATTTCGGGTCATACACCGAGAGATCGTGATGTTTGCTAAACAGAACCGGCCGCGGATGGTTCAACCTCGTCGGATCGACCCGGATGCGCGACTGGACCCCGGTCAGCGCTTCGATTCGCTTGACGCCGGTCGGACAGAGCGGTTCGTCTCGATCCAACCACAGCCAAGTTGACGGCGCTCAATGCGGTTCCCCCCGGCCCCGGGCAAGATATGGCCGCAATCACCTGCTGGGGGACATGCCGTTGTGGAAGCGGCTGCCAGGCCCTACCTCTGTCTGATAGAAGCAGCCGTCGAGCGGCAGTGGATCTGGAGACGAACTGATGACGATTGCGAGGACGCCCTGGGGCTTGAGCGGCAAGGTCGTCGCGCTGTCTCTGGCGCTGATCGGCGGCATCTTCGCCACCGGCGCCGCCGCCCTACCGCCGAGCGCGCAGGACAGCGTGCGCGGCTTTTACGACGTGCTGCTCGCGACGATGAAAAACGGCCGCACCCTCGGGCAGAGCGGGCGTTATGCGGCGCTCGCACCGGTCGTCAACAATGTTTTCGACGTACCGTTCATGGCGCGGCTCGCCGTCGGCCCGTCCTGGGATGCCTTGTCGCCGGCGCAGCAACAGCGGATCGTCACCGCCTTTGGACGCTATGTTTCGGCGACCTATGCCGACCGTTTCGACAGGTATTCGGGCGAGCAGCTTCAGGTCACCGGCGCCCAGCCTTATGGCGGCGGGGTCATCGTCGATACCAGGATCCTCAAGGCCGGCGAAGACCCGGTGACAATCAATTACATGATGCGCCAGCACCAGGGTGTGTGGCAGATTTCCGACGTGTATCTCGACGGCACGATCAGCCAGCTCGCAACGCAACGCTCGGAGTTTTATTCGATCCTGGCACGCCAGGGTGTGGATGGTCTGATTTCTGCGCTCGACCGCAAAGTGGATCTCTTGACCAGCAACGCCCCCCGCTCGCCCTAGCCGGCGCCGCGGAGCTGACCGCGCTTTCCGCCCGCCGGGACCCTCTCTCCCCCGGCTTGTCAATCCGAGGCGGCGGCGGGGCCGTCGGCGCCCTCCGATACTTCCGGCTTCGGCAGCCGGGTCAACGCCGCCGCCGCACCTGTGATCGGCGCGTTCAGCAACGGTTCGAGCTGGGGTTGCAATGCCTTCAACAGATGGACCGCGAGCGCGCTGCTGAACTGATACTGGGCGGCGGCCGCACCCGGGACATAGGCGGTGACCGTGCCGAAAAAGCGGTCGCCGAGGTAAAACACAAAGGTGGCGGTCCGATCGACCACCCGCTGCGAAATCAGCCGGCCGCCGCGCCCGAAACGGTCATAGCGATTATCGCCGGTGCCGGTTTTGCCGCCGACCGGCAAGAGCCCGCCATCCGCGGCATGGTAGACGCCGCCGACGGCCTTGGCCGTCCCTTCGGCGACGACCGACGACAGTGCGCGCTGCACGGTTCGCGCGACCTCGGGCGCGATGACCCGCTGCGGCTTTGGCGCCGCGACCATGTCGGTCTCGTAGGGGGTCCCGGCGGCAAATTGCAGCCGCTCGAGATCGACCGTCGGCAGCCGCACGCCGTCATTGACGATCATTCCCATCAGATCGGCGAGCGCGTCGGGCCGGTCGCCCGAGCTGCCGATCGCGGTGCCGAGGGACGGCACCAGCCGGCCGAACGGATAGCCCTGGCGCCGCCAATCCTGCAGGATTTTGTCAAACGCATCCTCTTCGAGCAGGATGCGGATGCGCAAATTCTGCTGATACGGGCTGTGGCTGTCGAAGAGCCAGGTGTAGACCCGCTGCCGCGGCTCGGCGCCGGCCGCGGTCACCTCGGCATGCGTCGCCTCGGGGTGGTCCTCCAGATAGCCGACGAGCCACAATTCGAGCGGATGGACGCCGGCGATGTAGCCGCGGTCGCGCAGCGAGACCCGGCGGGGACTCGAATCGCGGTAGAGGTCCCACAGCTCGTCGTCGCCAATCGCCGCCTGCGGCAGGTGCTGCGCCAGAAACGCGCCAAGTGCCGAGCGGCTCGCGTCGGGACGCACCGAGCGAAAAACGACCGCCAGCCGGCGCGGGTCGGGCCGCGTGCGGGTCGCCAGCAGGTCGAGCGCCTCCTGCGGGGTGCGGCCGCGATAGTCACGCCAGAAGCGATCGAGGTATTCGCGTCCCTCCTGATCGGCAAAGCGCGCTAGATAGGCCGCGCGCGCTGGATCGTCGTGGTCGTGCAACAACGCGCTCGTCTGGGTCCCATCCTGGGCGATCTCGTAGCCGACGATGTCGCGCATCAGCCGGATGAAGGCGTTGTTGATCGAGTTGGCGAAGGCCGAGGCGACGCTCGGAGTCTCGTGGTTTTCCCATTTCTCGAAATTGGCGAAGCTCTGCATGCCGCCGCCGGTGAAGAATTCGCGCGGGCTCGCCGAATAGGTGCGCTGCATCGCGGCGTCGAGCATCGTCTGCAGGCTGCGGTCCTTGGCGTCCGCCAGCCATCCGGCGGCCCAGCCGGTGATCGGGTCGTCGGTTGCCGCCGCCTCGATCGCCAGCAGCCGAGCGCGGGGCAAGGCCGCGAACCGCCGGTGCAGCGCATCGACGATATCGAGATAGGTGATCAGGGTGCGCAGCTTGGCGGTCGAGCCGAGCTGGAGTTTCGCGCCCGAATTGATGTCGAACGGCTCGTTCAGGCTGTCGGCGCGAACGCGCACAAAGTTGCTGTCCGTACCGCGCTCGTACAGCACAAAGCTCCACGCCAGCCGCGCCGGGCTGGCGCTGCCGAGCAGCTGACGGCCATAGAGGCCGAGCGAGCGGTCGTAGCCGGGATCGCCGAGCCGGCTCAGCACATCGCTGATTCGGTGCTGGGCCGCCTCGTCGATGCTCGACCAGCCGCTCAAATCGAGGCGATCGAGAGCATAGTAATTCGGCAGGTGCAGCAGCGTCACCAAATCGTCGCGCAGCTGATCGGTCGCTTTGTTGCCGGCATAGATTTCGGCGGCGGGAGGCGGCACGTCTTCGCGGAACCGCAAGGGGGCCGCGAGTGCCGCGTCGCGCAACGCCGGGTCGATCACCCCGGCATCGGTCAGCAAATGGAGGTAGCGGTCGGTCAGCCCCGCCAATGCCTGGTGATCGACGATCAGGTAATAAGCGGGCCGGCGGCCGGCCAGCAGCAGGCTCAGGACCTGGCGGTAGATTTCGCCCTGGCGCGCGAGCGCGGCCGGGGTTGCCGCCGGGATCGTCAACACCTGATCGGCCTCGGCGACATCGGTTCCGTACCAGCGCCACATCGCTTCCGGGACACCGATGATCTCGCCATAGCCGGGGCGCGAACCCAGCGGCTCCGAGTTCAAGTAAGCCGTCATGATCCGCCGCCGCGCCGCCAGCGTGTTCGGACCGTCGAGATAGGCATGGGCCGAGGCGTTGATCATTTGCCGCAGCTTTTCGACGATGCCGGGCGTGCGTCCTTCGGGCGAATGCCGAAATTTTTCGGTCTGGGTCGCGAGCGTGCTGGCGCCACCGGCGCGAAACCGCCGGTCGACCACGCCTGCGACGCGTCCTGCCGCCGCGAGCGCGAACCGGTCCCAGTTGACCGCCGGGTTGCGATCCGGCGCGCCGGGTGCAAAGAGATCGCGGTCTTCGATAAAGGAAAGGCTGTCGGAGACGAGCGGCGGGATCGACGCCAAATTCGCGTAAGTCTGCTCGGGATAGCTGGACCTGTAGAGCGGGGCGTCGTCGCGGTCGTAAAGCGTCAGCCCGGCGCGCTCCTTTTCGTGATAGATCGCGTAGCCGCCGTGCTCGACGAAATGTTCGAGCGAAGGCGACCACCTCGCCTGATCGGCGATCGTGAAATGGTGCTCCTCGAGCGAATGGATGAAGCGCGGCAGGGCGGCATACCCGAGCCGCTCGTCATAGGGGCCGTATTGGGGAAAGATGATCGCGTCGCTGGCGCCCGTTGCGAGCGAGAAGTTCATGTCGCGGGTCAGCCAGGAAAAGACGCGCGATTGCAGAGACGAGGATCGGGTCTCGGCGGCGACGCCCCAGGCCAGCAGCAGCAACACCGCCAGTGCTGCTGCCCAGCGCAGGGCGAAGACGAGGCGCAAAAACAGCCTGAAGCCTCTGCCGCGCCGACGGCGCCGCCGAGCCCTGCTGTACCGGAACCGTCCCGAAACTGCGTCGACCATCACCGCCCGCTTCGGCCTCTCGACTGGCCGCAGGCAAACAACAGCCAATAAGTAAGCGATCCGTCGCCGTCAGAAGAGTGCGACGCGACAAAATCATCGCGCCCAAAACGCGCAGGTGTATGCGCCGGCGACTAGGCTGGCGATCCGGGTGCCCCCTCAGTGCGCCAAAATCTGGCTCAGAAACAATCGGGTGCGCTCGCTCTTCGGGTTGGCGAAGAGCTCCTGCGGCGGGCCGCGCTCGACGATCTCGCCGTGGTCCATAAAAACGATCGTGTCGCCGACAGTGCGGGCAAACCCCATCTCATGGGTCACGCACACCATCGTCATGCCGTCCTGCGCCAGCTCGACCATCACGTCGAGCACCTCCTTGATCATTTCCGGGTCGAGGGCCGAGGTCGGCTCGTCGAACAGCATGATCTCGGGCTTCATGCACAATGAGCGGGCGATCGCGACGCGCTGCTGCTGCCCGCCCGACAACTGGCCCGGGTATTTGTCGGCCTGATCGGGGATGCGCACCCGTTCGAGATACATGCGAGCCGTTTCCTCGGCCTCCTTGCGCGGCTGCCGGCGCACCCAGACCGGCGCCAGCACCAGGTTCTCCAGCACCGTCAGATGCGGGAACAGGTTGAATTGCTGAAACACCATGCCGACCTCGCGGCGGATCGCCTCGATGTTTTTGAGGTCCGAGGTCAGCTCGATGCCGGCGACGATGATCTGGCCGCGCTGGTGCTCCTCGAGCCGGTTGACGCAGCGGATGACAGTCGATTTGCCGGACCCCGACGGCCCGCAGACGACGACGCGCTCGCCCTTTTTGACCGCGAGGTTGATGTCCTTCAGCACGTGGAATTCGCCATACCACTTATCGACATGCCGCAATTCGATGATCGGCTGTCCGGTCGGTGTTTCTCCCGTTGCGTCCGTCATCCCGCCCTCCGCCCTGATCAGCGCCGCCGGCCGCGATTGAACTCGCGCTCGAGCATCTGGCTGTAGCGCGACATGAAAAAGCAAAAGGTGAAGTAGATTGCCGCGACAAAGACATAGGCTTCGGCGTAGAAGCCGCGCCAATTGGCGTCGGTCAAAGCCGCGTTCGCCGTGCCGAGCAGGTCGAAGAGGCCGATGACGATGACGAGCGAGGTGTCCTTGAAGGTGCCGATAAAGGTGTTGACCAGGGGTGGGATCACCAAGGCCAGCGCCTGTGGGAGCACGATCAGCCGGGTGCGCTGCGAATAGGAGAGCCCGAGAGCGTCGGCGGCCTCGATCTGGCCCTTTGGGATCGCTTGCAATCCGCCGCGCACGACCTCGGCGAGATAGGCGGCGGCGAACAGGATGAAGGCAACCTGCGCGCGCAACAGTTTGTCGATGGTCATGCCGGTCGGCAGAAACAGCGGCAGCATCACCGAGGCCATGAACAGCACGGTGATCAGCGGCACGCCGCGGATCAGTTCGATATAGGCGACGCAGATCGCGCGCATCGCCGGCAATTGCGAGCGCCGGCCGAGCGCAAGCAGGATCGCCAGCGGAAAGGCGAAGGCCATGCCGACAACCGCGAGGATCAGGGTCAAGGGCAACCCGTTCCATAGATCGGTCGGGACATAGCTCATGCCGAGGATCCCGCCCCACATCAGCATTCCGACCACCGCCAGCCCCGCGAGCCACAGCAGGATCAGCCGGCGCCCCGACAATCGACGGTCGCAGCTCGCCAAGAGCAGCCCGATAAAGACCACGACGACCAAGAGCGGCCGCCATTGCTCGGCATAAGGAAAACGGCCGAACAGGATGAAGCGCAGCTTCTCGCCGATGAACGCCCAGCAGGCCCCGTCGCCGCGGCAGGCGCGCCCGCTGTCGGCGCGCCAGACCGCGTCGATCAGCGCCCAGCGGATCACCGGCGGGATCGCAACCGCGAGCAGACTTGCCGCCGCGAGGGTCAAGATCGTGCTGGCGATGCCGCCGAACAGATTGGCGCGCACCCACGCGACCGGGCCGGCGGCGACCGGCGGTGGCCGCCCGGCGGGCAGCGGGAGGTCTTGGGTCGTGTCGGTCATCGGCTAGCGCTCGACCAGCGCCACGGCGCGGTTATAGAGGTTCATCGCCAACGCGATCGTCAGGCTGATCGCCAGGTAGACCGCCATGATCAGCGCGATCCCTTCGACCGCTTGCCCGGTCTGGTTCATCGTCGTGTTGGCGATGGACACCAGGTCGGGGTAGCCGATGATGACCGCGAGCGAACTGTTCTTGGTGAGGTTCAGATATTGGCTGGTGATCGGCGGGATGATGACCCGCAGCGCCTGCGGCAATACGACGAGGCGTATCGTCAGCCCCGGTTTCAGGCCGAGCGCCGAGGCCGCCTCGGTCTGGCCCCAGCTCACCGACAGAATCCCGGCGCGGACAATCTCGGCGATAAAGCTCGCGGTGTAGATGATCAGCCCGAGCAGAAGTGCGGTGAATTCCGGCGAGACCGCGCTGCCGCCGGCAAAGTTGAAACCCTTTAGTGCCGGCCAGTCGAGCGCCATCGGGGCGCCGGCCGCGACAAAGACCAGCAATGGCAGGCCAACAATCAGCCCGGCGCCAACCCGGCCCGAGGGGAATTGCGCGCCGGTCGCGATCTGCCGCCGCTTGGCCCAGCGGCTCACTCCGACGGCGCCGGCGAGCCCCACGACAAAGGCGAGAAACATCCAGAGATGCGCCGGATTGCTCTGCGGCACCGGAAATTCGACGCCGCGATTGCTCACGAAGAACCCCGGCAATGGCTGCCAGGCCTGGCGCGGCGCCGGCGCACCCGCGCGCAAAAGGCTCCACCAGAACAACAGCTGCAACGCGAGCGGGATGTTGCGGAAGGTCTCGACATATACGAGCGACAGGTTGGCGACGAGCCAGTTGCGCGACAGCCGGGCGATGCCGATCAAGGTGCCGAAGATCGTCGCCAGCACGATGCCGAGGATCGCGACATAAAGCGTGTTGACCAGCCCGACCAGAAAAGCCCGCGCATAGGTGTCCGACGGCGCATAGGCGATCAGTGACTCGCCGATTGCGAACGATGCCTCTCGGCCGAGAAAACCGAACCCGGTCGCGATGTTTTGGCGGCCGAGATTGACGAGCGTGTTGTGCACGAGGAACCACCCCGCCGCGACGACGATCGCGACGAACAAGACCTGATAGGCGATGCCGCGGACGGCCGGGTCGCGCCAGAACGCCGGCCGGCTCGGCCGCGGCATCGCGTCGATCGGCGGGCTCGTCATTCCCCTCCCCTAATGGATCGACCCGCGCCCCGGCTCAGCGGATCGGCATCGCATACATCAGCCCACCCTTGGTCCACAAATTGTTGAGCCCGCGTTCGAGCTTGAGCGGCGAGCCCTGGCCGACATTGCGCTCGAAAATCTCGCCGTAATTGCCGACCTGCTTGATTTCGTTGTAGGCCCATTTTTCGTCGATCCCGAGCGATTTGCCGGCGCCGGGGGTGACCCCGAGCAGCCGCTTGATGGTGGGATCGTCCGATTTCAGCATGTCGTCGACGTTCTTCGAGGTGATCCCCGACTCCTCGGCCTGGATCAGGGCAAAGATCACCCAGCGGACGAGGTGGTCCCACGGGTCGTCGCCCTGGCGCACCGCCGGCGACAGCGGCTCCTTCGAGATCACATCGGGCAGGATGACGTAGTCGTCGGGGTTCGTCGCCCGCGCCGCGCGGGTCGCCGCCAAGCCCGAGCGGTCGGTGGTATAGGCATCGCAGCGGCCCGAGAAAAACGCGCTCTCGACCTCGTCGAGTTTCTCGATGACGACCGGCTTGAAGTCTAGCTTGTTGGCGCGGAAATAGTCGGCGAGGTTGAGCTCGGTCGTCGTTCCCGGCTGCACGCAGATGGTCGCGCCGTTCAACTCCTTGACGCTTTTGACCCCGAGCTTTTTCGCGACCATGAAACCTTGGCCGTCATAGTACACGACCGCGGTGAAATCGAGCCCAAGGTCGGTGTCGCGCTGCAACGTCCAGGTGGTGTTGCGCGACAGCACGTCGACCTCGCCCGATTGCAGCGCCGTGAAGCGCTGCTGCGCCGTCAGCGGCACGTATTTGACTTTGGTCGAGTCGCCGAACAGGGCGGCGGCGAGCGCGCGGCAGATGTCGACGTCGAGCCCGGTGTAATGGCCCTGACTGTCCGGCATCGCGAACCCGGCAAGTCCCGTGTGGACGCCGCAGACGACCTGCCCGGCCTGCTTGACCTTGTCGAAAGTCGCCCCGGCATGCGCGGCCCGGTTGAAGCCCACCGCGACCGCGATCACCCCCAACAGCGCTGCCCATTGCGCGATCTTCATCGCCCCGTCCCCGTCGCTTATGTTCGGTCGCGCTCGCCTCTACCACAACCGTGCCGTTCCCGGCAATGTGACGCTCTTTTTACGACGCGGAGCCGTACCCGGCCATAGTTGGATGGCGACGGTTCCGTTGGTGGCTGGATAGATCCCGCGACGGCAAGGGATCGCCGACCCGGTCACCGAGGCTGTCTGGGGATCGTTCGGCGCCGGCGCCTTGGACCGAAATGCGGCTACGGCAATGTCTCCGCCCGGGTGTAGCGGCGCCAGGCGCTCATCTGGAGCTGCGACGTGCGGCAGTGGACGACGACCGGCTTGGTCTTGACCGCGAAAGCGCGGGCGATGCCGTCGGCGATCTCGGCCTCGCTCGTGATCGTGACGGCCTCGGCGCCAAACGATCGCGCCCATTGCGCGAAATCGGGGTTGGTCAGCCGCACCCCGTCCATCAACGGGCGCTCGGGATAGCGCATATAGGAATGCATACCGATCGTGCCGTACATGCCGTTGTCGGAAATGACCATGATCGGGTTGGCGCCGTATTGCACGGCGGTGGCGATCTCGTTTCCGGTCATCAAGGCGCCGCCGTCGCCGACAAACGCGACGACCTGCGTGTTTGGCCGGCGCAGGGCGGCGGCGACCGCCATCGGCATGCCCGACCCCATCGCACCAACGACCGAGGCAAGAAACACCTGCCCCTGGCGGAAACCGATATAGCGATGCACAAAGCTCGCGAAATTGCCCGCGTCGGTGGTGATTGTGGCGTCGGACGCCAGATGCTTGTCGACCTCGCAGACGACCGCCGCGAAATTGACCCCGTCCGAGGTCGGGTCCCATTCCTTGGCCAATAACCGGCGGTGGATCGCGTTGAGCCCGGCGACCCAGCCGCGCCGCTTGGCGGCGTCGGCGGGCGCCCCGCGGCGCAGCAATCCCCTGATCACTTCATAGGGGCTGCACGGCAGGCCGAGATCGGGCCGCCACACCCGGCCCACCTCGTTGGGGTCGGGCCAGACATGGACAAACGGCAGTTGCGGCTTGGGGGCGGTCGGAAAGGTGTAGGACTGGCTGACCGAGTCGGTCATGCGCTCGCCCAATGCCACCATCAGATCGGCGCGCTTCATCTCGCCGAGCAGATCGGGGGGCACTCGGATCCCCATATAGCCGCCGAAATTGGGATGGGTCGCGTCGAACAATTGCGGCCGGCGATGGGTCGGGTTGATCGGCAACACCCATTGCTCGGCAAGGCGGTTGAGGTCGGCGAAGACGGCATGATCGTGCACCGCATCGGCCAACAGCGCCCCGCCGACCAAAATCAGCGGCCGTTCGGCGGCTTCGAGCATCACCGCCAGCCGGTCGAGGTCGTTGGGCCGGGGTGCCGCGACGACGCGCGGCCGCGCCCGGTCGGTGGCGGCGTCGGTCTCGGCGTCGAAGAGGTCCTCGGGCAGGATCACCGCGACCGGGCCGGGAGTGCCGCTTTCGGCGAGATGAAAGGCGCGGGCGATCGCCTCCGAGGCCTGCTCCGGCTCGCCCACCTCGATGACCTCCTTGGTCACGTCGGACAAGAGGCGCGAGTAGTTCTGTTCCTGCAAAGCGAGCCGGCCGAAATCCTTGCGCTCGACCTGGCCGACCAGCATCACCACCGGGGTCGCGTCGTGATGGGCCGAGTGCAACGCCACCATCGCGTTCGATAATCCCGGCCCGCGCGACACGATCGCGACCCCGGCGCGGTCGCGTAGCCTGCCGTCGGCCACCGCCATAAACCCGGCGCCGCCCTCGTGGCGGCAGACGACGACGCGGATCGAGTTTTTCTCGATCAGGGCGCTGGTCAGCCCGACATAGCTTTCGCCGGGGACGCAATAGACCTGATCGACATCATGCGCTTCGAGGCTCTCCGCCAGCAGGCGGGCGACGGTCTGGGTCATCGGCGGCGCTTTCCTATGAATGGCGTGCGGAGGCATAGCGAAACTTCCGCCGCCCCGGAAGAGCGATTGTTGGCCGGTCGGGTAGGCGCGGAGCCGGATCGAACCGGCGCGAGAGGCTCGCGATCAGGAGATATCGAGGCCGAGGTCGAGGATCGGGGCGCTGTGGGTGATCCAGCCCGACGAGATCAGATCGACCCCAGTGGCGGCGACGGCGGCGACGGTTTCGGGGCTGATCCGGCCCGACGCCTCGGTCACCGCGCGGCCCTCGACCATCGCCACCGCGCGGCGCAGGGTTTCGGGGCTCATATTGTCGAGCAGCACGGCATCGACGCCGATCTCAAGCGCCTCGGCCAGCTGGTCGAGGGTGTCGACCTCGAGCTCGATCTTGACGAGATGCCCCGCATGCGCGCGGGCGCGTTCGAGCGCCGGCTTGACCCCGCCCGCCAATGCCAGATGGTTGTCCTTGATCAGCATCGCGTCGTCGAGCCCAAAGCGGTGGTTGGCGCCGCCGCCGAGGCGAACCGCCTCCTTCTCCAAGGTCCGCAGCCCAGGGGTCGTCTTGCGGGTACAGACGATCTTGGCCTTGCAGCCGGCAATGGCGTCGGCCAAAGCCCGCGTCGCGGTCGCGACCCCGGACATCCGGCTCAACAGGTTGAGTGCGGTCCGTTCGGCGGCGAGCACGCCGCGCGCCGGCCCGGAGATATGAGCGACCCTGTCGCCGCGCGCGACCCGCGCGCCGTCCGCGCATAAGCGCTCGACGCGCAGCCCCGGCTCGACCAATTCGAAGGCCAGCAACGCCGCTTCGAGCCCGGCGACGACCCCCGGCTGGCGCGCGGCGATCACCGCCTCGACCTCAGCATCAGCCGGCACAATCGCGTCGCTCGTAATGTCACCGGCGCGGCCGAGATCCTCGAGCAACGCCGCGCGCACAAGCGGTTCGATGAGCAGCCGCAGGGTCATTTTCTTCCTCCGCCCCTCACCCTCCTCCCCGGACCTGATCCGGGGATCCGCGGACCCCTCTCTCTCCGCTTGCGGGGAAAGGAAGGGGGTGAGGGGCCGGCGGCGGCGGGCGTCTTGCAGGGCATGGGTCAGCCGAAGGCCAGCATGCGCTCGACCGCCTGGCGCGCGCGGGCGGCGATCGCCGGGTCGACGGTGACCTCGTGGGTCATGGTTTCGAGCGCCCGGCGGATCTTGGGTAGGGTGATGCGCTTCATGTGCGGGCACAGATTGCACGGCCGGACAAAATCGAGATCGGGGTATTGCAGCGCGACATTGTCGCTCATCGAGCATTCGGTCAGCAGCACGACGCGGGCCGGCCGCTCCCTGCCGACATAATCCGCCATCGCCGCGGTCGAGCCGGTGAAGTCGCATTCGGCGACGACGTCGGGCGGGCATTCGGGATGAGCCAGCACGACGACGCCCGGATGGCTTTCACGCACGCTGCGCACATCTTCGGCAGTAAACCGCTCATGGACTTCGCAATGGCCCTTCCAGGCGATGATCTCGACCTTGGTCTGGGCCGCGACGTTGCGCGCTAAATACTCGTCGGGCAGCATGATCACGCGCGGGGCGCCCAGCCCCTCGACGATTTTCTTGGCATTACCCGACGTGCAGCAGATGTCGGATTCGGCCTTCACCGCGGCCGAGGTGTTGACGTAAGTCACGATCGGCACGCCCGGATGGCGCTCGCGCATCAACCGGATATCGGCCGCGGTGATCGAGGCGGCGAGCGAGCAGCCGGCTCGAAGATCGGGGATCAGCACCGTCTTTTCGGGGTTCAGCAATTTGGCGGTTTCGGCCATGAAATGGACGCCGGCGAGCACGATCACGTCGGCGTCGGTGCGCGCCGCCTCGCGCGCCAATGCCAGGCTGTCGCCGACGATGTCGGCCACCGTGTGGAAGATCTCGGGGGTCTGGTAGTTGTGCGCCAAGACGACCGCGTTGCGCTCGCGCTTGAGCTTCAGGATCGCAGCGATGTCGTCGGCCAGGATCGGCCATTCGAAGGCAGGAATGTGCCGCTCGACACGCGCATAGATTTCGGGCAGCGGCATTGCGGGCGCGGGGTTGGCGGAGGTGGTTTCCAGCACGTCCTTCTCCTTATGCTCATAATGAGCATTTGATAATTCCGGAAAAGCCGGGCAAAACCGCCCGGCCACCGCTTATGCTGGATATGAGGATAAGCCCCGTAATCGAACTGTCAAGATCCCGATCGACGGATCAGTCGCGCGTCGGTGGGAAATCCATCATGCGCGCCCGCCCCAGCCGATGATGACGAGCGCCTCGGCGGCGTCAGCGGAGGGACGGCGCCATCGGCCGTTATCTCCTGTGCGCAGTCGTAGACGATAGGCAGCCGACGGGCGGCAGCGATGGCGGAACATCTGGAGTGGAGCGACATTGCCATTCGTCTGGCCCTCAGCCTGTTTGCCGAGGCGGTGGTAGGCATCAACCGCGGCGAGCGCGGCAGGCGAGCCGGATTGCGGACAACGATCCTGGTCTGCCTCGCCGCTGCCATCGCGATGATCGAGGTGAATATTCTACTGCCGACGGCGGGCAAACCCGCGGGCTCTTTTGTCGTGCTCGATTTGATGCGGCTGCCGCTCGGCATCCTGTCGGGCATGGGTTTTATCGGCGCCGGCGCCATCGTCCGCCGCGGCGATCTGGTCGAAGGGATCACCACCGCGGCGACGCTCTGGTATGTGACCGTAATGGGGCTGTGTTTCGGCGGCGGTCAACTCGCACTCGGCCTCGCGGCGCTGGCCCTCGGTGCGTTCATCCTGTGGTGCCTCAAATGGGCCGAGCATCGCATCGGAATTCCGCGGCGGGCGAGCCTCGCGGTGGCGTTCGCCACGGGCAGCCCGGTCGAGCAGCAGGTATATGCCGCGCTCGCCGCCGCGGGTTACGAAGTTGCCGGGCAATCGCGGTCGCTTTCGCGCCACGGAGAGTGCTGCGAGGTCCGCTATGACCTGCGTTGGCGCGACTTCGGCCGAGCTTCCGACACGCCCGACTTCGCCGACGAACTCGCGCGCCGGGACGATGTTGACCGGCTGGAATGGCGTCAGCACTCGGCCGACTGACAGCCCGCGAGCTCGTTGAGGGGATTTCGGTCAGTTGGCGATCCATTCGCGCATAAAGCGCGCATGGCAATCGCGCTCGCCCGGCATCTTGAGCCAACCGGCCAGCAGCCGCGGCGTCGCCAGCAACAGCCGGTCGCGCAGATGGGTCGAGTTGAGCCCGTATTCCTCAAAGGTCGAGATCGTGATCTTTTGGTTGTGCGGGTCGTCCTGGAAGCGGCAGGCGCACAATGCCACGGTTTCCTGGTAAGCCCGGCGGTCGGCGCCCGATTTCAGATAGGCGTTGGCGATGGCGGTGGCGCGCGGGTAGTCCAATGCCATGATCGCCTCGTCGAGCTCGCCCAGCAATGCCTGCGGCGTGCGCCCGTCGGTGTCGAACCCAGCGCATTCCTCTTCGATGACCGAATGGTAGAGCTTGTTCTCGTGCGCCACGTCGTTGATAAAGCTCGCCATCAGATAAAGGATGCGCGGCTGATAGGGGTTGTCGCGTGTCCGCATCCAGTTGTTCGCGACATTGCAATAGTCGAACGGGTGCTGGCCATTGGTGAACTGGCGCGGCACCGTCGTGCGCAGGATCAGTTCGGCCGCACCCAACTGGATCGTGTCGCCA